>Ga0123341_1003231_pt1 | contig 13869 bp, 7 predicted proteins | sample Turbeapinknodule_FD_89959 | JGI IMG/M metagenome (GOLD analysis project Ga0123341, IMG submission 89959) | Root nodule microbial communities of legume samples collected from Mexico - Turtle bean Mexico pink nodule | ecosystem: Host-associated > Plants > Roots > Nodule | place: Mexico: Nepantla... | reverse complement strand
AGTTAAACATCTATATCTTTCCTTATCTTTTTGCTTATTTTATTTTAGCATTAGAAAGAAGTGAAAGATGGTTAAAAAAATCTAAGTGAATTTTTTTAAAGATGATATATTTAAAAATTCTCGTATGTTTTAGTTATAAGCAAGTGGAACAAGCAGATTTTAGACTTCAGTTAATATGTCTAACTGGAGGGTGCTTCTTTTTGACCCCATCATAAGATAAATGATTAAGTGTTCTATTTAATTCGTATTTATTATCAAAAATTCTTTTCAGAGCACACTCCATAAAAGCTATTCTGAAAAATACATTGCAAAACATATTATATACATTACATAAAGTTTATTTCCAAAAATACTGATTTTTGTAAAGTATGTTCCCAAAAAAGCTTCTAAAAGATAATCTAGAACTCATTTAAAAAAGGGGTAAAACAGTCATTTTGAGAATTGACGGGTTACAGGTAGTTTGAGTCCATTTGTGAAGATAAAGTTGCTACGAGATGTCTCTGAAGAGAAGCAGATAAAGAGAAAAAATGAGAAGGGTTTTGGTATTTCAAAAGACTTTTAAAAGAATAGGTGATTTGAAGAGTAAAAGGGTTGGGTATAGATAGTGTTTTTTAGTGCCGAATTCTTTATTGGGCTCAGCCCTTCAATTAGTGCATATAATTTGGACAAGTTCTTCCTACACCCAATCATCATTTTTAACCTGCATCCAACATAATTTTTTATGCTCTTCATTAAAAAAGAATCCAGAATTGAAAATATTACATTTTGGAAAAGTATATCCGGAATTCAAAATTCAAAATCTCATTCTTTTAAAAAATTATGAATACATAGAATTCGTTCAAGAAAAAAAATCTGGAAACATTCTGGAAAAGAGGATCCATAGTGTATAACCCTATTTATTTAAGGGTATCTTTGTCTTTTCATACTGAAATTGGGATGGTGCAGGAAGTAATTGCCTATAATTTGACATAAGGAAAAGGCCCATAAATGTTTGCCAAAGTGAGCATGTGTTGTAACTTCAAAAAACTGGGATCAAAATTCATTGAAATGAACACAGCACTAATATATACTACTTTTCATTTCAACTATTGGGAGGGGTGAGAGTAGGTTCTACCAACGACGGAATTTGATAAAAAAAAAAATTGGAGAGGTAAAAATAATTAAAACTATAATGTATAAATTAAATGTAGTGATTTGATAATGTTATCTATTTAACAACATTATTAAATACCAAATATTAATTATTTGGTTATGTCATCCACACACTTTTCTTCTTCATGGATGTATGTCATTAGTTTTGCGTGGTAGTGAATTAAAGTCCATAATAATTAATTACCTTATCTGCCGCAAAGTGATTCTCATGTCTTAACTCTTCAGAAAAGTTCCACCAAGTGACCAATGTTTTTTTAATCATGAATTCAACATTTATATTAATTCACAAACCATATTCACCCAATTGAATTAATATTAATAAATTATGTCAGAGTTCTACAGATTATTCAACTCGATTGTTCTAAAGTTATAAGTTTCTTTTAGCAAAGTAATAATAATAATTTAAATTTAAAATAGTAAATTATATCAAATGAAAATCTAATGAGTAGTTTTAATTAACGTGGAAAAATCAAGTTTAGGGTTTTTCATATTTTTCGTGAAGGGAATACGTGTGCTAATAAGTTAGTTAATTTATGGTTTATTCATAGAAAATATTTTTCATTGTTATAATTGACTTCCTTATAGTCTGTTTTTAGAATATTTTATTAATATGTATAGTCTACTTATGTATGGTTTTTATTAACGTATGAGTTTTCATCTATTCTCCTATTTTTTTTTTTTTTATTTCTTGTAAAATTAATGTTTTTTGTTTGGGATAAAAAAAATGGATAGACGCGGCAAACATGATTAAAGGGAGGGGAAAGTGTCGTGTCTTTACTCTTCAGTGGTGTCTTCCTTTTCGCACCATAGTTCTTCTTTCTTCATTCACTGCATTGCTTTCTATTGAATTAAATAATACTGTTATTACTTCCCTTACATTCCTCTGTCCTCAACATTGATACTGAGAATGAAATAATTATATTTTTTATTCTGAAGAATGAGTACTTTTTGGTTTTTACGAGAAACTAAAACAGATTGATGTTTATTAAATTTAAAAACTAAAAAAGGAATATCGAAAGGAAAAATCACATTTTTTCCGGAATACTAGTACTTGGAAATGAAAATGAAGGGTGAGAAAGAGTATATTGATAATAATAATAATGACAGCACTAAGAAAAGCTGAACACTTTGGTAATTTTATTTTTGAAAAGACAGAGAGAGCATGATAATGTCACTCGCAAGGGTGTCATTGATATTTGGCAACTCAAACTGTGTTTCAGATAGAAGAGAGTTTTTTCAAGTTGAACTCAAACTCAAAAGCCTTAACCTTGTCAAGGGTGAGTTCTAGCTACATTTCCATTGTGAAAGAAACTCTGCACTGGAAGAAATGGAGTCTGTGTGGTTGTCAACCACTGGATCTGCTGTCCCCCGTAGTGGCTTCTTGGCCTTCTTACTGCTGTCACTGCTCTTGTGCACTACATTCTCTTCTACCGGTACTGCTTAACTTTCATCCTCACTGATATCAACATTGCTTGGGAACACACTTTCTTACAATAGAGTTGTCATGAAGATTCAGGATCATTCCTATTTTCACTAAAACAAAAAATGAAGAAACAAGAAATGTTTTTTGGGACTTCTGAGATTCTCTCAACTGTTTTTAGTGTTTTACATTTAGTCTTTCTTTAAGTTTCCTAGGCATTTGTACTGTGTTCTTATCAATTGCTGAGGCTTATATTTGCTGTTTGCTTTTGTTTTTAATGACGAAATGGCTACCATGTCGGGTATTGTTGTCTTCTGGCTCTCTTTGTAGAACTATAGACAAACCCAGTTACACTCTTCTTAAATTAACGTTCATTTGGTGATTTTATGCGGATGTGACATAAGTATCTTTTCAACATCTTTTGAATGAAGAGGGAAAATGGGAAAGCTTTCTGTTTATTTTCTACTTGAAGAAACTACTTTTTTGGAGGCTTCTCTAATCTACACTTGAGAAGAAATGCTGTGAGATATATGGAACTTTGATCTATAAAATTGTTTGCTTTAAGTAATCTTACCCAGAATTTAAAGTCTTCAACTTTTCATGGTTGTTCAATCATATACAGAAGCCTATGATGCACTTGATCCAACCGGAAACATCACTATCAAATGGGATGTCATAAGCTGGACACCAGACGGCTATATGGTAAGTGATCATCACTAGTTTCATAACGACAGAAAATACTTGGGAAAACATCATATTGTGAGTTTTGGCATTTAACCTGAAAATTATTTTGGAGTAAGAAATTAGAGCTGTACAGGACTAGATTCGTATTAGGCTTGGTGGATCTTCTCAGTTGTACAAACCATGTTTCATCTGGACCTCTAGGGTGTCTGCTTGATTAAACTTTAATATGGTTAATGTTAAACTTCAATTCTTACACAATGGCTAGAACTCCATGTTTTAGCAAGCGGTGCATGTATCCAGGGTGAAACTTCTATTTGATAAAAAACAACACAAATAGCACTTAAGGAAGTGCATCTAAGTTTTCTCTTATGGTTAATTGGTTACTATTTTTTGACATATTGTAAGTTACAATCATTTAGAACCAGACAGTAATTGTGTATAGGTTGTACCAATTTCTTATTACCTTCAAATTTATATAGAAATCAATATTAGATGCTGTATTGTCTGTTTCTTTAACATACTAAATCCTTCTTGCTTTTACAGGCTGTTGTCACAATGTACAACTTTCAACAGTATCGGCATATTGAGGCCCCTGGATGGATACTAGGGTGGACATGGGCAAAAAAGGAAGTAATTTGGAATGTAATGGGAGGCCAAACCACAGAGCAAGGGGACTGTTCAAGGTTCAAAGGGAACATCCCTCATTGTTGTAAGAAGGATCCAACCGTTGTGGATTTACTGCCTGGAAGTCCTTACAACCAGCAGATTGCGAATTGTTGCACTGGGGGAGTCCTAACCTCATGGGCCCAGGACCCTGAACATGCAATAAGCTCATTTCAACTCAGTGTTGGTTCTGCAGGAACAACCAACAAAACGGTCAAACTGCCAAGAAATTTTACCCTGAAAGCACCAGGGCCTGGTTATACTTGTGGCCCTGCAAAGATTGTTAAACCAACTAAATTTATTACCAAAGACAAGAGGAGAAGCACTCAAGCATTGAGTAAGTTACTTGCAAAATGCATTGACTTGTAACTTTACATATATATACTTGTTTCTTTCTGAACTTATCTGAAAAACAAAACTGTAGTTCTAGATAGATGTACACATTAGACTTTATTCCATAAATTTTCTCTCTTACAAAACTGAAGTGACTTTTGTATCTGATTAAATCTGTAGGTATATAGAAGTGTATCTTATAGAAACAGATACTGAATAGGCTAATATTATTGAGTTACCAACAAGAGAACCCAATTTTCCTTCATAGCAGCAATATTTGTCCTCATTGATGAGATGGGATTATTAGCTTTTAGTCAAACAAATAATAAGTTGTTAGGTAACTAGACATAATTACTTATGCATTATACATTGAGCAGAAAAATTATGAAAATCAAGTTTTAGTTTCTCAGATTTGGCTTAAACCTAATCTGAATATTTTTCTGGCAGTGACCTGGAATGTTACGTGCACGTATTCTCAATTCCTAGCTCAGAAGACCCCAACGTGCTGTGTTTCTCTTTCATCCTTCTACAACAGTACAATAGTAAACTGCCCTACCTGCACCTGTGGTTGCCAAAACAAAACAGAACCTAGCAGCTGTGTAGAGTAAGTCATTAATTTATCATTCTTGTGTTATGTATAAAACTGTCCTCTGATATAATTTTCTGAACTTTTCTTACAGTCCCAATTCCCCACATCTAGCTTCAGTAGTATCGCCACCAGGCAAATCTATAAATACACCTCTGGTCCGGTGCACCAATCATATGTGTCCTATTAGAGTGCATTGGCACGTGAAACTTCAATATAAAGAATACTGGAGGATCAAAATCACAATCACAAATTTCAATTACGTAGTGAACTATTCACAATGGAACCTTGTTGTGCAGAATCCAAACTTTGACAATGTAACGCAGGTTTTCAGCTTTAACTACAAGCCGCTAACGCCTTATGTGGGCTTAAGTAAGTTCTATCTTGCACTATCATATAGTCTTAGATAAACTTGTGAGCAAAATATTCCAATTCTTGTATGATTGTTTTGGGATCTGGTTTTGCAGATGATACTGGTATGCTGTGGGGAGTCAAGTTCTACAATGATTTACTTACTTCAGCAGGACCCTTCGGGAATGTGCAGTCTGAGCTCTTATTCCGAAAGGACAAATCAACCTTCACATTTGATAAGGGATGGGCTTTCCCTCGAAGAATTTATTTCAATGGAGACAACTGTGTAATGCCACCTCCTGATGCCTATCCATGGCTGCCCAATGCAAATTCAAAACTAGTTTTCTCTTTACTAAGCACAGTTTTTGGCACTTTAGCTTGTGTGGTAATGTTATTGACTTAATCATGTTGGAGAATCTATGTATGTGGAACATAAGGGCGTCATCTTCTCTTTTGAAGTCACCCAAGTTATCTGCACAAGATTGCTGAAACTGAAGTCATTCACACGGTTCAAAATATGCATGGAACACCGTGGCATACATGCTTGCCACAAGAATTCTGTCCTGTTATTTACTTAGAAGGGTAGATTTATACTCCCACGTGGTGTTTTTTTGTAGCTTTTGCGTTGTAAAATTATCTAATCGTTAGTTTTTCTTTGTTCTTTTTTGCTCTCTAGAGTAGACAACTGAGTTCCTAGCATTTTGATGAATTCAAGCATAAAATTTAGTTAGCGCCCCCTACACTTTTCTGGACTGTTTTTTCTTTCGATGTATTAATTATCTGTGCTCATTCTGGCTTCAGTGTTTTATCATTTGTACGTGCATCACCATTGTTTGATATTGCTAGCTTATCATAATTCATGCTCGCTCATACTCGTCATCTCTTTTGTTTTCGAAAACAAATAATTTTATTAACATGTGTTGGAATTTAATTTAAATATAATAGAAGCATAGGTTCGGTTTCAAAAGCATTGGTTGGTAATTGGTAGTCATCCTTGTGTGGCGTAGATGGTTGTGGAAGAAGACGAGTATTTGAAGGTTTCTGTGCATGAAAATGGTTAATGCCTTGAATACAGAGTGGCACCAAGACTCGTGACAATGGTACGTGCTTCAAGTGTTGAATTTAGTGACGCGCTTCTCAACGAGATTAGTGAGTTGGTCTGGCAAGTCCCTATTCTGGTTCTCTCATTCATGATTATGAATTTGCTTGTCCCATCAAAGTGATGTAAAGTTACTTTTCCAGAAAATATTCATAAAAGTATATATAGACCTTCCACATTCCAACAAGAACAGGCTGGTTTCCACAGTATCACTCATCCAACTGTGCTTCTAATGTTGTTACTCAGAACTTAATATTTTGATCAAACTCTAATTTTTATTGAAAAAAAGCAAGACACGTAAACTGTTACACCTAAAGCTTGTCTTTATTATTACAATACCACTGCAGGATTAATATTTCAGTACGACAAAAAATGTCATTGCCAAAGTTGGCACGAAATCGAACGTCAATTCTAGTAAACAATTGTCCTGGTTTGAAATGTTTATGCCATGACAAGCATATTTTCATACATCTAAGGCATTTGTTTATTACATCCAGATGGATACATTACACTTGGGACAATTGCGTCCGAACTAATATCATAGATATAGCCCCTGACGTGTTTAGTAGATCAGTTATTCTGCAGACAAGTTCTTGAACCGAATCAGCACAAGCAAACTACATTAAATAGTTAGCAACAGATGAAAATAGCACCATTTGAAGATTTAATTTCACTGTGGCCTACGTTGTCTAAGATGACTGGCCTAGGTGTGTCTGTCACATGCCGCACAACCTGTTTCCTGCAACAAATACAAAATGAAATTTTCATCCTCTAAATTCCGTTTTATGTAAATGTACTTCACAGAGGGAAAGCAATATATTGAATCATTTGATACCTAATTAATCATTACACAAACATAGAATTAAATATTAATAATTTTTTTGGTAATTGAAAAACTTAAATACATATTATGCAAGTGAGACACCGTTTCCCTTAATTGCTCAAGGGGATGATGACTTGTTTGTTTGGCCAGAGACCCAAAAGAGATTGTGTTTTATTTTATGCATTATGAGTGTAAAAATGTTATACTTCCATTCAATAATATATTGTTAATGTCAAAGTAATTAATGAGTTTGACAATGCAAGATGTTATTAATGTCAAACTCATTAATGTCACAATACATCATTTTTACAGTTTTTACACCGGTATCAATATTAGATCGGAAAAGTATGTTAAAGATCTACAATTTAATAAAAATTGAATAAGAAAAAGTCTCTTTCACTGATGGTGTTAGTTCACATAATTTAATTAGTCATTTTAAAATAGAGCCTTAAATGACAGCCTCAAATATTATTTTTCGTTTTCCTCGAAAGCAGAGGAATGGAGGAAGCATGGTATAAGCTAGTGCATAGTGAAGAGTGGTAACCACAAGTTTACCTGAGGCAAAGTGCCAATGTAGTCCGCATAGAGAAATTAGGTCACCAAATTTTCACAAAACAGGAAAACGTACCTCTTCCAAAGCATTTTATGTAATCCGCAGAGTGCAAGAAGCATCATTCTCCTGCTTCACCTGCATGGATTGCCTCTCATGCTCAACTCGCTGAAGCTGTGATGACAATTGCAGCAAGTCAATGGTTGCACCATCTTCGCAGGAAAGTCTATCCTTCACATTCATGAATTCAGAACCATGGAAGATACCATCTGTCATATCAAAGTTTACAATATCATTATGGTCTGATATTAACACAGGACTGAGATGACTTCCATCTGTATGATTCAGTTCTGAAGGAAAACTATCTGACACTCGGCTTGAAGAAGTCTGTGAGCTTATTCCTATCTTTTCAGACACCTGACTCATGCTATAGTGATGGCCATGACTGCTTGGAATAACCAAGGAGTGAACCAAGGGAATTCCTGATGATTGGCTTGAAGAGTTCTGGGATTGAGATGACAGAAGAGAGAGAGCACAACATGAGTCTGAAATCCCCGATAATCCTTGAACAGTTGATGCTGTATCAAAAACATTGAAGTCCTCATTTCCTATGGTGTCCTGGAATAGTGGCCTTAACCCAGAATCTTGTGCCCTGAGGGTAGGTGGATAGTGGCTATTGCTCTCACAGAAGATGCTTCCTGTGGTGGATGTTGCACAATTTTCTTGAAGAAAAGGAAATTGTTTTCCGTTATACGACGGAAATAACGATCTTGACTGAGGATGTCCATTGGATACAGGCATAGAAGAAAGATGCCTAAAGCCAGCTCCGTGTTCTGCTTTGATATGTCGCCAGAAGCCACTCATACCATATTTCTCAGAACACATGACCCCACTAGGAAGCATCTCTGGGCGGATAAAGGATGATGTTAGCATAGTTCCCTGAAATCTGCTATCTGCAACCACATGATCCTTATCAAATTCAAACAACTTTACTAATAACAGATGACTAAAAAAGTAGAGAAACCTGGCGTTGGGGAATCAGTTCTTACAAGAGTCGTGAAACCATCTAAAATTAACTGAGTAAATGAAATGGTTCAAAATATGATTAAGGAACAAAAGTAGCTTTAGAATTTGGGCACGTCCCATACAATTTAAAGACCAATTCAAGAGTTTCTGAATATTAAAACAACTAGAAATTTTTTAACACACTTTTGATGTTTTATCACAATTTTTTAACAATAAAGAAGTTTATTTCATTTCATGAAACAATTAAAAAAAACTTAAAACAGTAACGTACAACTCTCTCACTGCTTCATCTCTTTTTTCACCCTTGTTAATTAGAAACAGAAAAAAGAGTGGCAACAGTTGAGCTATATCATAGAATATTAAGGTTAGTATATGGTATAAAAGCTCGGAAGTTATTTCCAGCTGATTGGGCTTCATGTTGATGTTAATGATTAATCAAAAGGGAGATGGATGTGTGGCACCTGTGGTGTGAGAAATTTAGATTGCATGGTTTTAGCCATGTGAAGGAGGAGAGGTGGACCGAGAAGGACATTGGAGAATTTGTCAACAGAGACCTCATGGTAATAACATCTACGAAATTTTGGTTTTAAAGTCTAAAGGCATTGCGTGGTCCATGTCAACCTCACCTAGTTGAAGGACAGTTCCCCTAAGAGATAACACCAATCTTTTGTTCAAGAAGTCACTTAACATTTGCTAACAACAGAGTCCAAATTAAAACTAGTTAGACAATGTAGCCCAAAAATAAAGGAAGTTAGTTTACACAAGGTCAAAACAGAAAATAAATGAAGAATAAACATTTTGAAACAAATGTGGCTATGAGATGACACAGCATATCTTATAGATATATTATATATTCATCAGGTAAATCAACATTTGAAAATTCATATTTATTCTGTTGGGTGGGTGACAAAGCAGGATACCAATTAGTAGATTACCTCTAGAATATAATATAAGTTGGACCACATTACATGTTTTGAAGTGTGGCTGTTTGAACACAAAGAGTTAATATTGACACTGACATCAGAATGAAACCTGACAGAAATCTGTATGACAAATGTACCATAGTATGGACGGGAATCAAGTGAGATGTTAAACAGAAAGGCGAACAAAAACTTTGAATCATTTCTGAGGCTGTATGGAGGATTACATGAAGCCTTGGAAAAGGTAGAAATGGACAAGGAAAAGAAACAACCTTTTCAAAGGCGTGCTTCTATACTTTTTAGTGCCAACAGAGTTATAATTAAGTAGCCAATCACATGAAATTTAATCAATGAAGAATGCGAGGTTGAATGTGCATGTGTCCAAAAGTAAGATGGGAATTTAAGAGAAAAGGGAAGTGTAGGAGAGAGGAGAGCTATGTCATGAACTATTTTAAGAATATATTATTACCCCCACATGGCTGAAGCAACCTCCCAGACTTTCCGGGGTGAATCCCCATTTGTGGCTTTCTTCTACGCTCATTATGACCTGCAAGGCGTTTACGGCAGCTTCGCTTACCATCATCAAATTCAGCCAGCAAATGAAACCTGGATCATATAATAAACATTACAACAAAACTATATATCTCAACAACATAGCTTCTCATTTCAAACTTGTCCATTATGAAGTAGCAAAACTAGTAACCTTAACCATATATAAAGGGGAAAGGAAAAGTATATAAGCCAAAGCGGATAAAGCCTTTACAACCAATATGACATACAATTGAGTAGGTAAACAGTCATGTTGAGTATTCAAATAGGCACCAAAAAGAGACAAGCAATAGTAATACATATTTAGCAGCTTGGAATTGTAAAATGAACGGTTGAAAACTTGACCAACCTACTACATTGCTGGCAAAACCTTTGCTCAATACCATTGACTATAACGGTGGCAGTCTTGGAGTGAACCTCACACACCTTGTGCCTCTTGTGGTAATCTTTACAGGAGCTGAGATCCTTGTTACAGCCATAGACTTGGCAATATGCAGTCTGAGAGTGAACCCCCGAAACTCTCGCTCTCTTAGGAGGCGTTGATGACTCAGAAGAAGACAAAACTTTGGAAAACCCCGGATCAATGGCATCTCCATGGTCAGCAAATCGACCCAGCTTCAAATCAATGAGGGAATTTGAGTTTGAAAGCTTGGAATTTGAGTCCCCTCTTTGAGAAAAGCCACTTGGGGCATCCACAACAGTTCCTGTGATTCTGTCACTGTGTTGGTGTTGTCTTCCAGCATCCACCTTTCTGCTTGAAACACTGGCAATTAGATCATCGGACAAGTGTTTCCCCAACATTTCTGGAAAACCCAATTCCTCAAAACCTTGATTCTCAATGGTGTGCTGACCCAAACCCAACATCTCGTTGGAGAAACCACATGGGGTTTTGAGTTCCCAGCCCAAGAAAGAATTTATGGTCCTCCCGAGAGTGTTGGGAGGGGATAGTGCCTCATTGGAGACACACTCCTTTTCTTCAGGGACAAAGCTCCAAGATTCCATCACATGCAAAAGAACCAGGGTAGGTGCAAGACAATTAGACAGGACCAAACAACAATTGACTCCTGAATAGTATCCGGACAGTGTTCCTAATTCGCTATGGTCAGGTAGAGCTGGAATTTGGGGTCATGTTGGGTGAGTTGAGCAGAAAGGTAACGACTGAAAAAGCATTGTTTTACATTACCCAACAAAGAAAGACATGAATTTACTCTCCTAAAGCCATGAAGGTCTTCGATTTTGGAGAAACCAAACGGATTAAAGGAGGAAAGAAGAAGCCGCGAGAGAAGAACTAGAAAGGGACAAGGTGTGAGAAGAGCACGTGAAGAAGGGGGAAAGAAACGTAGAAGAAAACAAATAGGTGAATATGGTGAAGACAAAGAGGGTGTGAGGGTGGTGAAGCAGAGCTGAAGGGGGGAAAACTAGAGAATCGGGAAAAGTATACTGAAAGAGAAAGAGGGAGCAAGAAAAGGAAAGGAAAGGTAGTGTCTGTGAGAGAGTTTGCAAAGAGTGGAAGATGGGAGTGAAGTGAAGTGAAGTGAAGGTGAAAGAGGATTTACTCAACTGGGATGGAAAATTGAAGAGATTGGAATTCTGAGTTCCTATTTTTAGAGAAAGACAATGAGAGTGGACAGCTTTCCACCATGCTAGCTAGCAGCCATTCACACATACCTAAGTTCAGTGAAAGAGAGACATTCTTCTCCTCTCCACCTTTTATTTAAACATATTACATTTTTTCCTCACTTTTAAATTTTTTCTATTTCTATTCAATCATTTTTACAATTAAATCAATTCATTTTTATTCTTCAATCCATTCTTAGATTTCTTTTATCCCAAACTGGAAACAACAAAAAAAATAGAGTTCAAATAGAGTTAAAATTGAAGTTGTTTAAATGTAAGTAAACTAAGTGGATTTAAGTGTGTATGAATTTTTTGATAAATCGGATTGAAATTTTCATGCCAACTGTTTCATCAAATTAAAATTTTCAAGGTTTAATAAAAACATCATACAACATACGAAATATATTATCCTAAATTAAAACATGACCTAATTGATTATATGAAAAGATATATTTCTTTTGTATACTCGATTATATTTTTTTTCTTATAGATATCATGTGCCTTATATCATATAAATCCAATTCTTGAATTACAAACTAAATCATTAAATTCTCTAACTTATCTTAACCTTTCTCAACTCCTCCTGCACCACATATCTATGAAAGACACAAATCTCAAAGAAATATTTCATAGAAATAAACATAAAGAGTGAACCAAGTTTCTCTGCTTACAAATCATTTTCAACAATATTTCTTCGGATCCGAACACAGTCCCGTGAAGCTAATTACAATCATTTACTCGTTTTTTCAGTTATTTTTCGTGAGTTAAGGGTTAGAAATGTTTTACTGCTAATTGAATCGGAAAATTAGTTAAATAAAATTACCACAAAACCAAAAACTTTTAAAATGTTAAAAAAATAAGAAACAACAACTATCTAAACTGTTTCTCCAGAATTATTCACCAGTTTATTTATTACTCACTTTGTAACTTTATAAACAAAATGCTTCATTAAAATTTGTATTTGAAGGTAGATATACATATTGAAAGAAGTTAAATATGAATTCTAAAAGTTGAATACCAATAAGAGTAATAAAAGAAAAAAAATGAAATAGAAGAAAATGAAGGTGTTGATGGAGAGTGAATGGGAACTCAGCATGGAGTTAATATGTTGGGATCTATTAGACAGGACCCATTTTTCTGATTTACCCCTTTTCTGACACGTGTTTCTTTCATTCATTATCTTTAACTTCATGTGCGCGTGGCAGCACGCTCTGGGGATGAGAGTGACATACGAAGCAGGCTCCACCACGGAATGGGAACGCAACACTTCTTCTCCCACAACCACTCCCGTTCCCTCTCCTCAAATGGAAAATTGCATGTCTTTATCCAAACTCAACTTTCTCTTCAAAAATAACACATCCACTGTTCATATATTTTTCTTTGCATTATGTTCCACTAATTTTCTTTCACACCTCTTAATTACCCACCATATAAGGAAAACATAAATCAACTCATCACAAACATCTGCAACATATCCTTACATTAAAAACAACACTTGTTTCTGCTAAATTTGAGTGTGTTAATATATCATCTCTGTAGTCACTGATGATCCAGGAAGTGCGTAAGCAATCAATTGTTTTTATTTTGTTCTTTTTTAGTTTCTGATTGGAATAAGTTGTCGGTGATGATATTCCTTTTATTTTTAAGCAACCTATAACTTAACTCTACCATCTCTTTTCTACAAATATTTATATCTCTTCAAACTAGTTACATCAGTAAATTATTCATTGAAATATTAATAAGTAAAATTTACAAACTGACTCTATACTGTTATGTTTTTCAATGATTCAATTAATATAACGAGATATTTATGGTATGAATTAAGGGATGCGTAAGAAAAGGAAATAATTTGTGTGAATAATGATTTTACTATATTTTTTATATATAAAAAATGGAGAAAGATATCATGTAGGATGATAGTATTTTTTTGTTTTATTCTTGTTTTTTTTTACATTCATGTAATAATATATATAATAATATCTTTTGTTTTAATTATTTTGTATTATACTTTATGATATTTTATATTTTGTTTTATGAATTTTATCTTTTTTAAAAATAAATTTGTTGTATAATTCATTCTATATATAATATTTTTT
>Ga0123341_1003230_pt1 | contig 13871 bp, 6 predicted proteins | sample Turbeapinknodule_FD_89959 | JGI IMG/M metagenome (GOLD analysis project Ga0123341, IMG submission 89959) | Root nodule microbial communities of legume samples collected from Mexico - Turtle bean Mexico pink nodule | ecosystem: Host-associated > Plants > Roots > Nodule | place: Mexico: Nepantla... | reverse complement strand
TGGTCCTAGACGCTCCTTTCATTGGCCTAGACGCTCTCCACCTTGAGCTAGACGCTCCTCCCCTTTGGCCTAGACGCTCCTCCCTTAGCCTTAGACGCTCTTGGTTTGGCTTTGGATGCTCATGTCTTAGCTTTTGTCTTTCTTGTGAAGTTGTGCTTGGCCCTCTTCCATCAACGTCTCTCGAGGATATTCACTAAACTTCTTCTAAGTTTAGTAACAAGCACACAACGCCTCTTCGATCTAAGAACACAAAGTCTATCCAAGCTAATAAAGTTATTTTATTATAAGGTTCACATGATCTAAAGTGGACATGAAATATGCACTATCCTTTAAAGAATTACTTCGACACAATTGAAAAATTTACAATTAGATCTCTCTATAGATGGTCTTGTTGGATCGAACATTTACCATTAGGTTAAAATCTATAACTTATATTTAAGCTAAAAACTATAACTTAAAAGTTAGGGAACGACTTTTTCTACTTAATAGCGCAACAACTAAAGTGTCATGGTTCATTTGAAACTTAACCCACCTAACTTACTTCATGAGACAATTGATGCATAATGTAACAATTTTGTCTTTAATAATTGTCTAGACTTGAACTCTTGATTTTAATTACGACCACTTGTCCTACACCACAAGGTAATTGATGTAACTTGCAAATATTTTCCCCTAAAAAATTGCTTGACCTTGACTCAGATACCAATTGTTTGATTTAGCGCTTACCGTTAGGTCAACAGATATAACTTCTAGTCATGACACAAATCTTTTTACTTAAGAGTGTAGAATGCGAACAAATAATATATTTTTATTTCACTGCATTTTCAAATGGAGAGTATAATGCCTCTAAATAGTCTCACAATAGACTTCTCAAATTCACATTTTGTTTCCTAGTAACTAGTATGCTATAAATGACATTCAAAATTAAAATGATATGTGGATCATTTTATAATGTATACTTTCTAACATAACTCAATAGATGAAATATATGTGGATCATTTAGATGACATGAAATTTAGTCAGAAAGTTTGCTATTAGTATTTTTTTTATATGTAATGTTCTCGGGTCAAATATCAGACAACTTACATTGGGGAAACGTTTTCAAAACGATCAAGGAACCTCTCCAATTGAAATTGAAAAAGTTGGAGAACCATTCATTAATGTTTCGCTATATTTCTTTATACTATAGTTATTAAATATAAATACTAATAAGTGTTGAGATTTCATCCAATCTTGACAAAATTTAAGAAGATTATGGTTCATTCAAAGCATTTTATGCATTCACACTTCATTCATATATTCTACATATTGATTGAACAAAGAATGTCTATCTTCTACCTAGTCGAGTATTTTAAACTATGATATTGTAATAAAAAGAAACTCATTCTTATAATTCTTATAAATAATCTGAGGTACAATAATGGTGTGTATCTAACCAGGACATGTTCAAAATACATTTAAAAAAAAACATGATAATTTATTCCTGCATCTCTATGCTTTCTTCATGTACCTCTATAAAAGATCTAAAATGACATTTTTACCTATAATTTTTGTATTCAAAATTTTAGAGTTTGAAATATATTTTCAAACCCAAAAAATATATTTTGAATTCTAAATTTCGAAATACAAGTTCGAAATGTATTTTCAAATAAAAAAAAATTCAAAGCTTTAAAATTTGGATTACAATTTTGTATTTCGAATTTTAGAATTCATTTATGTTTACGGATTATATAATTGGAAAATGAGAAAAAAATAAACTTTGTACCTTTTGTGGAAGGGTAGTTTTGGAAATTAAAGATTTATAAAGGTGCATGAAAACTATGGAGGTTGAGGAAGAAATTGTAAAAAAAAAACATTGGAGAAGTTACAGTAGTGGACTTTGGTCCAGCTGTTCATGGTCCAAAGCGTTTTAAATCAATGTGAGTCAGTGACGTCGGTCTTAAGGGTCTTGTTAAAAAAATTATAAGAACAAGAGCAAAAGTTAAAAATATAGCAAAAAATTAAGCAAAAAAAATTATTTTGTGTGTGTATTTTCTCTCTTTAAAATAAAATAAAGGTAAGACAAATTTCAAAGATAATTATTATGAAAATCAATATACTCATTTTACATAATAATTTATTATTAAAAGACAGTGTAATTATTGTTTTATTATATTGTCAGTTTATAAACACTCCGTTAAAATAATTGATAAATTAATATTTAAAAGTTGTGAAATAATTCATTTTTTTTTTAAATTTCGCAAAAAATAATTATGTAAAAAATAAGTGAACCGTTCTTTGTATGAATTATTTCCATTTAATTATCCCTAAATTGAACTTTGCTGAATAAAGCCTTAATTTGGGCTCAATGCAAAACCCACGACAAAGTAAAACAAATGGGCGGAGCCCAAATGAACGACGGCCCGGTCCAATGAGGTTTACCCTAGTTTTCAATACCTTCATATTCTCAGGGTTTCTCCTCCTTCCTTCTTATTGTTCGGTGCAGGCGCAGCAGAAAGAGAGACAGAGAGAGAGTGTCGTCCTTCTTCAAACGCGGTCACCATGGGGCGTATGCACAGTCGCGGGTATGTTCCCATGCTAACGTTTTCACGTTAGAGAATCGGGAGAAAACAGTTATTTTCATTTTCCTTCTGTCTAACGTTGTTGTTGTTGTCGTCGTAATGTGTTGATTCGTTGAATGTTTTTGTTTTCAGTAAGGGTATCTCCAGTTCAGCTCTCCCATACAAGAGGACACCACCTAGCTGGTTGAAGATTTCGGCTCAGGATGTAAGTAATGGACACCCCTTTTGCTTTCTTTCTTGTTCTTCTGCCCGAATTTGTTTTAATGCTATCCTTCTTCTTAGATTCTTGAAAACTGTTAGCGAAAAAAATGTTTTTTTTTGTGTTTTTGTAATGTGTGGATTATTATTGTGTATTTTACTTCATCATGTATGCATACAATTAGGTTTAAAGATTCTACTTTTTTAATTGGAAAACTATGCAGTAATTTTAGATCAAGCATTTGGCATGTGCAAGTTCATAGTTTGTCGATGTGGTTGCAGTTTTGTTGTGATCTGTGTCATTGGAAAATTTTGCGAAACAAAATTTTGAAACCTTGTTATTTTGAAACACTGTTAAGACTTTTAATGCAAAAATTTGTACAACATTGGTGTAACATTTTTCTTTTGGGAAATTTTGAAATAATATTGCTGCAATCAACATCGCTGTTTTGACTTTGTCAAGGGTTTCTGTAACACTCCAACTTTAATTGCGGTTGTGTATTGTTTTTTAAAACCTTCTTCATAATCATTTTGGTGTTAGTCTGCTATTTTTTTAATACCCTTGTTAATATGGTTACAGAGTTCTTATTGGTGTAATTTTGAATGTCTGTTGCTGTGATAATCATAATGTGGGTTAGGTTATGAGTTCTGTGGCTTTTGTTTTTGATATTTTGAATTTCGTAGGTCGATGAGAACATCTGCAAGTTTGCCAAGAAAGGTCTCACTCCATCTCAAATTGGTGTTATTCTTCGTGACTCTCATGGAATTGCTCAGGTGAAGAGTGTCACTGGAAACAAGATTCTCCGTATATTGAAAGCCCATGGTATGACCGTTTCCATCATTGACGGTTATGATATTGTGTAGCATTTGGAATTTTACAATAAGAATTTCATTGTCATTTTTAGGTCTTGCTCCTGAAATTCCTGAAGATTTGTATCACCTGATCAAAAAGGCTGTCTCCATTAGAAAGCACTTGGAGAGGAATAGGAAGGACAAGGATTCTAAATTCAGGTTAATTTTGGTTGAGAGTAGGATTCACCGCCTTGCCCGTTACTACAAGAAGACCAAGAAGCTTCCACCTGTGTGGAAATAGTAAGTCCTCAACTTCTATAATCTGTAGTTACAAGCTTTTGGGTTTGACAATAGTTGATTTATGATCTAATTTTAGTCTTTTTGTATAATTATACACAAGGGAAGGTCCACTTAATCAATAAAACTTCCAATCCTACCATGCATATTATTCCTTTACTTTTTGTCAAAATGTTTAATTTTAATGAATGATATTGTTGATTGCAGTTTTTCTTTGTTGACCAACCCTATTTGCTATGTGTTTCTAAATAAGTCTATAACAAATAATTTGTTAATTATTTTATCTGTAGAATGTTTTGAATGCATGGCGACTTGAATTGTTTAGAAGGATTGTTGTCTCTAAATTCTTGAACGAATCTTCCTGGTAGTTTGAACACTGTATTTGCGTCTGAAACATCATTGCTTTAATTAACATTTTTTCTGCCATAATTTGTACTTGTCTCTGTAGAACTGTCATCAATTACGGATTGTTGTGTTTCACCTTGATTCTATGATTTAATATCTTATTTTCTTGCTTTTAGGTGTAGCTATGTTAAGTTATTTTTGCTCTCCCCTTGTTATTTCTAATACTTGCTTCCTTTATCTTAATTGCAGTGAATCTACAACTGCCAGCACCCTTGTGGCTTAGAGTGAAATGTTTTAAGATATGATAGAATTCTTCCTTCTATGTACTTTTTGATAAACAAATTTATTTCTTTGTGATTTTCGAGTTTTCATTTCATGTTAAAACACTTATCCAGTGGTAGTTTTGACTATGGATTTTGTTTTTATTATTGATTAACGAAATGCCGTTTTTGTTTCTACGTCGTAAGTTGCGTATGGGATTGATGTTAGTAGACATTCACTAAGATAGTACAACCGTGATCTAATAATCTTTCATTGTTGATCATCCAATTAAAAGAATTAACTGTTAAAATGTAGTGTAAGAAAGACATTACACAATGGTTTCTGTTTTCAAGTATCGATAATTTTCTACCTTTAATATAAATTAATTGAACTAGATTGGTTGAAGATACAAATAGTTTTTCCTCTAAAATAGTGTATAGACTCAAAACTAGTTTATTTCCTGCTCATATCATTTGTTATTTTTGAAGTCATTAATGATTGTATTTTAGCTGGTATTAATATTTTTTTATGTTCTTATAATTAGATTGTAAACTTCATTTCACAGTTGAAAAATTGAAAGCCAGCATCGAGTAATGAAAAATGGAATCAAACACTAAAAAGTCATGAAAATTCTAACACTTTGGGCTCCTTCTTCCTGCAGCACCCTATAATAATTTTTAAATACATTTTGTCCTTCATTAGTATTTTTTGTCCTTCATTAAAAAATAAAACCCTGGAATTCCATTCAACTTTTCTAGGTGCTTCTTTATTTATTTTGGAAAGATTTTGCAGTTCTTTTGTATTTTTTAGTGTTACGTGGAGGAAAAGATTATTTTGGGTTATAGTTTTCTGGTCTCCTCCACTGCTGTGTCTTTTTGCGGTTTTTTTATTTATTTTGTAAATATTTTGAATTACCAATATAAAAATAGTCATTTAAATTCTACTTTTTCAATATTCATTTTTAAAATTACAGAAAATAGTAGTATAATCTTAAGGAAATCCCAGATGCATTTTAAATATTATAATTTGGAGTACATATTGATAGTAATTAGTTTCTGAGTGTCTTTTAAAACAAAAGAAAATGATAGTATAATAAAGTATGAAAAGTGTGCAGTACTATTGTAAAATCTACTCTCTTAACTTTTGTTTATAGATCAGAATTGAACATGATATTTCCAAGGAGCTATAAAGTTTATACTTGATTGTCAACTCAATAGTGACAACTTGAACCAATATTTGGTTTCTTTGACCTTTACTTTTGCATGGGATATCAGCAGAGTTATGAATTCTGTGATACATTCTTCAATATGTACCGTGAACCCTCTTCAACCAATAATCTTAGAATTACACTGCAGAAGTGTTTTGCACGTCTTTAGACTTAGTTTCATTCAACAGCTTTGTATCATATGTTCATAGATCTGGGACTAAGAGCATTATCATTGCGTTCAACAAGTTATTCAAATTCGTATGTACCATGGAAAATTTTTAGTAAACACTTTAAGAAAAAAAAATCAATTTTTTAAGTTAAAATTATCATTTTTTATTTTATAAAATGTACATATAGACATCATTATGTTCTCAAATAATTATAAATTAAAGGTATCTTTTATACAATTTAATTTGTTTTTTATTAGTTTATCTAAAATGTTACGTTTAACTCATAATTAAGTTAATTTTAATTTAAAAATTGATTAGTTAATTTTATTTTTCTTTTTCTATTTTTTTCCGATGTTCTTAAGAAGAATTTCTAAGTCCTAGGTGACACTTATTATTTGTGGTCACCTTACATGTCTCATTCTATCATCAACCATAATTTGAAAAGTCAACCGTATCTTTAAATGTCCGTTGTCCTCATATGTTACTGAAAATTGCAAGGAAAGTTCAAAATGAAATCCTTAATTTCCACATTTGGACATTGCTTAGGCTAGTGTTACACATATAACTAGTCCAAGGGCCAGTAGCATTATAATCAAGTTTCTCATTAGAAATTAAGTCATTCAAATTTGAGTTAAGCATGGAAAACTCATATAGCAGTTCACTATTGGTGAATCTTGTATTTGTTACCTTCTTTTATGCCTTGTTCCTACAAGGTGTTAGTGCTAACATTATAGCAACTTCCAATTCCTCATCCACTAATGAGGAACTAGAAGCTTTGCTTCAGAGTAGATGGGGAGGTAGAAATATCTCAGAATATTGTAATTGGAATGGTATTGTGTGCAATGCAGCTCAAAGTGTTATAGAGATTTCAACTAAACAGTATTTCTATATTCCTTCAAATGAAGCTCATATTCAGTATTTCAATGTGGCTGCATTCCCTGATTTAATCCGTCTAGATCTTAGTGGATCTGGACTCAAAGGAAATATTCCTTCAGAAATAAGTTCTCTTAAAAAGCTTGTTCATCTTGATCTGTCCTCTAATTGTCTTCAAGGTGAGATGCCTAGTTCTCTTTCAAGTCTCACTCCACTTCAGACACTTAATATTTCTAACAATTTTCTTACAGGTGTGATCCCTTCTACTTTGGGCCAATTGAAGAATTTGACCCTACTCTCCCTTGACTCAAACCAACTTAAAGGCCACATTCCTTCAGAACTAGGGAATTTAAGAGGTTTGGAGCAGTTAACTCTTTCAAATAACTCACTAAATGGCTCAATCCCTTCTACTTTAGAGCACTTGGACCATCTCAAAGTTTTGGATCTTTCTCATAATAAGATTTTTGGTGTTATACCAGAGGGGATATCTGCACTGACACAACTAACTAGTGTTCAACTATCTTGGAATCAAATAACTGGTTCCATTCCACCTGGGATTGGGAAAATCCTAAGACTTGGAAGTTTAGATATTTCCAACAACCATCTCGAGGGACCTATCCCAGATGATGTTTTGAACCATTGTTGGTGGTATCTGCAGTTAAGCAACAACTCTTTAAACGGGAGCATTCCTTCTCAAGTAGGAAATATTTCATATCTAGACCTTAGTTATAATGACCTCACAGGCAACATACCTGAGGGCCTTCATTCTGTTCCTCACCTTAATTTGTCATACAATTCCTTTAATGTTTCAGATCACATTTTCTGTGGTTTTCCAAAAGACTCTTTAATTGGTAATAAGGATATGAAATATTCGTGCTCTTTGGACGTTGATATTTCTAATGCTGATATTTCTCTAGTAATGATACTTGTCTTCTCTACCTTCAGTGGCATGGTTTTTTCAATGGTTATTGTCTGTTGGGGAATTCATGTTTTCTGTCCCCTCCATAATGAGTTTGGAAAAGACCAAAGAAGAAAGAATGGAGACATGCTTTCAATTTGGAACTATGATGGTAAGATTGCATTTGAAGACATAATTAAGGCCACAGAAGACTTTGATATAAAGTACTGCATAGGAACAGGTGCTTATGGAAGTGTGTACAAAGCACAACTCCCCAGTGGCAAAATTGTTGCACTGAAAAAGCTTCACAAAGCAGAATCAGAAAATCCATCCTCTTACAAGAGCTTTTGCAATGAGACCAAGATCTTGACAGAAATTCGGCATCGTAACATCATTAAGCTTTATGGCTTCTGTTTGCATAATAAGTGTATGTTCTTGGTGTATGAGTATATGGAAAGAGGAAGCTTATTTTGTAACTTGTCTTATGATGTGGAAGCTCAAGAGCTGAATTGGAGCAAGAGAATAAATGTTGTAAAAGAGATAGCCTATGGCTTGGCTCACATGCACCATGATTGTACCACATCCATTGTTCATCGAGACATAAGCAGCAACAACATTTTGTTAAACTCAGAGTTACAGGCTTTCATCTCAGACTTTGGTACAGCAAGACTTCTTGATTTTCATTCATCAAATCAGACTCTTCCTGCTGGTACTTATGGATATGTTGCTCCAGGTAAAGTTTTACAATGGTTATAGAACCATAAATTCAATCTCTTTATTCATATCATGAATTTTAAATAACTTTGTATGAATATGTGTAATTTTATATTATTAATGTTCAAACTTTTTCACTTAAAAAAAGTCATGTGAGGTTAAATTTTAAAAACTAATTTGAAAAAACACTTGTAAACTTATTGTATTTAATTATTCCATCTTTATTTATCACTCATTCTGATAGAAAAAGGAATATCAGAGACTATAATGTGTTAGTAATTGGAGAACTCAGTGAGCTCAATGATTCTATAAGCAAGGAAAAGAACCAGAGTCTAAGACTCCTCCGAGAGAGAAGAACACTCTCTTAACATACTTCTAACAATAATCCAACCTGATTCTCCCTAAACCCTAAACTCTATTTCTGGTTTAAATCACTTGCACTTCACATATTTGAAGTAATTTTTCAGTGTATCTGAGTCCTATGATTCATAATTAAAAAAACAGTAATGCAAATCTTGATTTGATAACCTTTTTTCCAAAATAAGAACTTACAATGTTTGTTTGGTACATGTAGAATTGGCTTACACCTTGAGTGTGACCACCAAATGTGATGTGTATAGCTTTGGAGTAGTGGTTTTGGAAACAATGATGGGTAGACATCCTGCTGAATTGATTTCTTCTTTATCAGAACCAGCCATTCAGAACAAGAAGCTGAAAGATATATTGGACACACGTATTCCACTGCCATATTTTAGAAAAGATATGCAAGATATTGTGCTGGTTGTAACATTAGCATTGGCATGTTTGAGTCCCCACCCAAAATCCAGACCATCAATGAAGGAAATAGCTAATGAGCTTTTAGTTTCCAAGCCACCTTTTCTTTGGCATTTTGATGGCATTTCCCTCCACCAACTCATGAAACAAAAAGTACATATAATTGGTAGAAGTTAGAATAACTCTCATGATTCTTTACGATGTGATGGTATTATGAAACTCATTAATCTTCTTTTTCTACTTATAAGGATATTTTTTGTTTCATAGTAATTTTGTTTTTTTAAGTTTTATCTTATTATTTTGAGTTATTTCAATTTCTTTTTTTCATTATTTAAAAAAAAGTCAATATGATTTGTTTTATCAGAATTTATAACGTTATAATTATAATTTTAATTAAGTTATTCATGTCATATACCATTTTATTGTAATGTAATAATATTATTATAAATTTAAGATTAGAGACTCATTTTCTATTTAAAAAAACAAATTAAGAACTTTGAAAATAATGGAATAAAATTGAAAAAAATTATAAAAACAAAAAGGACTATTTAATCATGTTTATTTATATATTTATTTGTGTATTAAAAGCTTAGGGAGAGGGGAAGATTTATAGTGGAAAATTTTTTGATAAAAAAAATATTTTATCCTTGTTAGATAATATAATGTAATAAATAATTAGAAATTCTTGGAAAGTTTAACTAACACTGCGTTTAAAAATATTTAAATGATTCAAACATGATTCTTTAACATAATTTTTTTTTTCACCAAATGTATCTCAAGATATAATTTACATAGAAAATCATGTTAAAGTTACTTAATAAATTCAGCTTCAACAGTATCACTCCACAAAAATGTGGAACTAAACACATTTCACAATAAAGGGAAAATAGTATATCATTTTTTTTCTGTTTTTATTTTCTCAATTTTGAAATATATTATTTTAATATTCCAAGCGTTTTCTAAATGACTTTTTTTCCCTTGATAAATAATCATTTACTAAAAGTTATACATTTCAAATTAAAAGAATAAAAAAAATACAAAAGAATGTTAGAGGGACTAAAACAAAACTTTTCTTAAAGAAACCAAAAACATTTTTTACTATAGTTTTAATTACTTGTGAAATTAAGGTTACTGTGTGAAAAAAAAAATCAAATTGATTGCATTTATTCTCTGATGTCATATGTGAATAGTTAACTCCTTTATAAGTGTTTCAGACCTTGCCTCCACTACATATAAAAATAATTTATATTTTTTTGAAGAAAATATTTTGAAACATAAGTCTTAAAACTAGTTAACTTCTATAAAGTAGTCCTTAATCATTAAACATAAAAAGTATTACAACATTATTTCTTTTTTTTAAATTCTTCTTCTTTAAAATCTAGTTTCAAATTGAAATACTAATATAACACTATTTTTTTTTCTTTGAGGTCCTTTAATATTACATTTGTTCCTATTAGGGAGATGTCACCTAGAAAACTATTGAAGTCTTCTTCTCCTTCCTTCGGTCGGTCAGGTTGTTGGGTGATGAACTAGGGTTCTTCTCGCCCTCCTGCTTCTCCTTCGACACTCGGTCTTGGATGAACACCAGATGGTGGGGGTACCTGTGAAGGCACGCCGACGCTCAAGTCAATAAAGCGGGTGATGGTATTCTGGTAGGTGAACAATAATAAATGACTTACCTTTCTCCTTGGAATGTGTGCTATTTATATTATTCTAATGGACCTACCTTGTTGGGCCCGTTTATCGGAGTGGATCTTGCTTAGGATCGTATTACCTAATTCTTAATGATGGATTAGTTTCACTTACCTTAGTTTGAGCGTTAACGGTAGTATGAGTCGGCCGGTCAGGCCGGCCATGATGATTCCACTTGTCTCGGCCAATGTTGTATGGTCTCGGCCAAACCTCTTGGGTATCGGTCGCCTTGGCCGAATCTATCGGGTCTCGGCCAGGTCCCCTTGGTCTCGGTCAAGTAGACCAGGTCTCGGGGAGTCAAGCGGTATCGGTCAGGGTGACCAGCGTCGGTCTCGCCCATACCGGTACATCTTATCTTCTTTAAGTTATTTTTTTTTTGAATATTTTATATAAATTATATACTTAAACCCTAAATCTTAAACCCTTAAATTTAAATTTGTAAGTGTTTTTTTTGGTTTTAGATAGCAACTGCATAAATAATTTGACTTTGAAAATTAAATTGGATAATTTTATTTCTTTAAAAGGAAAGTTGATCCTGAAAGTTCTTATACACATTACATTCTCTATGAAGATGAGTAAAAACTAACTCGTTGTAACTACTCTTATTCAATATATAATTTAAAGATTATATAAATTATTTTTATTAACAAATCAATTGTTAATAGTAAAAAAAAGTTTAATCACTCAATTATCTTGGTTCTTATCTCTATTAATATTGATCATAACAACTCTTCCAAGAGAAAATTGTGTTATGATTGCTTATATACTTTATTTTAAAGTGATGACTATCATTTGAACTCACATTAATTTACACTTTAATTATTGCTAACTCATTAATTTACACTTTAATTATTGCTCACTCATGTCTCACATAAAGAGATTAATCCTCAAAGGGATGTCAAATTTGGCCTAAAAAAAGGCTCCACCTCATTAAGTATTCGACTAGAGATAATCAAATTTTGGTAATAACATTTACCACCTAAGATGAGACCTTAATAAAACATTTTTCAACCACATGAATAAAAATATATTTACTCACTTCTAAATCATTGGTAAAGATTAAATTTATATTAACTAGAAGAACATTTTTCAACAACACAATAAAAGAGCTTTCACCCTCATCTAAATCATTTATCAAGACAAAACTTCATATTAACTAGAAGAGTGTTTTTTACATGATCACTCTTCTCACATTCATATGAATGTAACCATATATTTGTGATCAAACCTCTAGTACAATTCTCTACATGAGTGTGTTTTCACATCATATAGATGTAGTTACACCCCCTGTGGTTGAACATCAAGTGTAATTTTGTGTATAAACGCTTTTTTTTACACTCATGTGGATGCAATCACACTCGTGTAGCTGAACTTTTTACGCTTCTTTCACACCGATGTGGACTCAATCATACCCTTATGGTCTATCCCCTGGTACAATTTTTTATGAGTGTGTCTCCTATGTCTATGTAGACACAAACACACCTTAATGGTTGAACCTTTGGTGAAACCGTCGAAGAATGTGTCTCCCACATTAACATGAACTTAATGCCACTCATGTGGTTGAACTTTTAGTGCAATTTTCTATCTGATTGTGCCATCCACAACCCTATGGACGAAGTCACACCCTATGATCAAACATTTGGTGTAATTTTCTCTTCTCCAACACTTATGTGGATGCAATCACACATAAGTTATCTTCGAAAGAAGTCGAGTAGGAAGAAATTTAGATTATTTCATATGTTGGTGTTTATATGTACCTATTACATATAATATTTACCGATGATAAAAATTATAAAATATGGCTAACTAATTTTGAATATTCAAGTTTAATCACGATTTGAGTATAAAAAAATGATTGAACCAATTCATATGAGTATATTACAAATTTATGCTGCCCTGTATTTGTATTTCCTTTATTTAAAAGAAAAAAATGCAAAATTTACACACCATTTGATTAAGGATGACTTATATCTAACAACTTATCAATTTACTTATCATTGGACATTTGATCTTTATTTGTCAACCTTTGAACAATTTCTTTATTTACAAGTATGAGAACATCTCTAACTTGAATCCACACCTTAAACATTTTTAGTATGACTTCACTTTAAATGCTCTTAGTTAAGCTCTACGACTTGAGTATCTTTAACTTGGCTATACATCTTAAGAATCTTTGACATGACTCCATGTCTTAAGCATACAACATTTTTGGTTCAAATACATGTCTAGAACATTTTTAGTTTGGTTTCACGCCTTAATCACCTCTAACATGGCTTCACAAATTGAGAATCTTTAGCAGCCTTGTACCTTGAACATTTATGGCTCAACCTAGTGCCTTCAACAATTCTTTATATAAAAAACATTATCAAAGTTACAACTTAAAAATGAATGGTTAGTACTTGAAAAGAGTTATGTGATAAAATTACTAAAAAATATAAGTAACAATTACTACTAAAAAAATGAGTTATGTGATACAATCACTCAAAAATGAGTGACAACTACTAGAGAATGAGTAACAACTACTTAAAAAGAGGTAAAAAAAAAAGGCAATCACTAAAATTGTAACTATTTGAAATGAGTGACAACTCTTAAAAAAATAATTAGAAACTACTCAAAAAATGTGTGACAACTACTTGAAAATGAGTATTATCTGATACAATCACTTGAGAATTGTATTTGTTTGTCACTTTGAGAGCTCGGATAAAATGCCACTATTAAACACTCTAATGTAGAAAATAACCAACCACGAGCTCAAATACTATAAACTCAAGCATCACACCAAGTCATATATCAACTAGTAATGTGTTAATTCTTCACTTAAAATTGAGCTTTCTGCCTTTATATCTAAGAAATTTTTAAAGATGTTCTTAAAAGGGGGTTTTGTTCTTAAAAGGAAAAGATGAGTACACTAGTGGTGAGGATGAACCTAGTACACAAGAAAAGGGGGAAGGAGAGAGGATAAATCTTTTGGAGGGGGACTTATTGATGATTCAAAGAATCCTCCACAATCAACCTAGTGCATCCATCGAGACACAACGAGAGAACATTTTTCATACTAGATGCAATGTTTTAGAAAATATATGCTCTCT
>Ga0123341_1003226_pt1 | contig 13886 bp, 5 predicted proteins | sample Turbeapinknodule_FD_89959 | JGI IMG/M metagenome (GOLD analysis project Ga0123341, IMG submission 89959) | Root nodule microbial communities of legume samples collected from Mexico - Turtle bean Mexico pink nodule | ecosystem: Host-associated > Plants > Roots > Nodule | place: Mexico: Nepantla... | reverse complement strand
TTTTTTATGTTTGAATTATTATAAATTTTTTTTTAAGTTTAAAATAAAAAACTCAAAGCAATAAAAATATAAAATAAAAAAAAAGAAAAAATATAAATATAAATTTTTAAAAATTAAAAAAACGAAAAAAAAGAAACACAGTAAGAGAATCGATTCTCTATGCAGTTCAAATGTAAGGAGAATCGATTCTCAATGACACCAAAGAGAGCAAAATCAATTGTGAGTGTTTTACAAAGATATGAAAATCGATTCTCTCATGAGTACAAAGTTTCCAAAATCGATTTTCATGACTAAAAGCTAAACAATAATAGATTCTTCTTTCCATACAAAATCTCCAAAATCAACTTTCCTGTATGACAAAATCGATTTTCGTTCTCTACATATTGCATGCAAAATTGATTTTACCTTTTCCAGAATGCTTTGTTTCCTTGAACAGTGCCCAATCTGAGAAAATTGTGATGCATGCACAAGATAGGGCAATGGTATCGACGTAAAAACGTATGCTCCTACGTGTAATCCTCTCAAATCCGCACATTTGTGTGAAGATGACAATTTGCTACCTACTCGCTCCTCCATCCGCACATGCACCTCCAAAACAGTGGAAACAAACAAGGTAGTCACTCGTTCGTCAATCCTCGCTCCAACCTCATTCGCAGAAGCAAACAGGACATAAAGGAACTGTGGTGGATGAAATATTCGTTATGCACAAATTAAAGTCTTGACCTGGATTGATCATAAATATTCCATATTATCCTTTTCCTATTCTGAATAGTGCCTTAATCTCATAATTACGGTTTAAAAATGTTTAAGTAAAACATAAGAGTAGTGTTAGAGGACTGCTTTTGGGTTTTATGAGGTTTGTATTTTGGGTTTAGATGGGTTATGTAATGTATCTCACATATATGAAATGTATGAGGAGACTATCATGATTCTTCTTATCCGAAGATATGTGAGATCATGTCTCCTGTTTGAAGTTTCCAACTGTGTTTTTTTGCCACTGCCATTGGTCTATTGCTTTTCACACTATAAAAAAAAAATCATCAAATAGAAATTATATTTAGAGATCAAAATAATTAATTATTATTTGACTAAATTAAAGACTATTTTATAAACTAAAAATGTTTATTGGCATCTAAAATAGTTTTTATTATTTTTTTTTATAAAATAGTTTATAAATTAGTATCTAATCATTAATTACCAAGATTTTAGTTACTTACTACTTTATATTCTAAATTAGTTTCTATTAGTCTTTTAAAGACTAATTTAGAATATAAAACATTAGTTGTTAAAATCTTGGTAGCTAATTTAGAATCAATTTTGAAACCATTTTATAATTTTTTATTAATAATAGAAACCACTTTAGATATCAATAATTTTTTAGTCTCTAAAATAGTATATAATTTAGTCAATATAGTGACTAATTATTTTTTATCTCTAATTTAGTGGTTATTTAATGATTTTCTTGTAGTAGTGTCACATGTGACCCTAATGGTTTGGTCATGCACACTTTTACTATTAAGTTTTTTGCAACTTTATATCACGATATGCAGTTCCTCCTCTGTTCTCAACATCAATGTTGGTAGTCTATAAGGGGTAAAAAGTGTACATTAGTATACTAGATGATGTGTATGCTTTAATTGTTGACATGTTTTCATGATATGTATCTCTTATCCTGGCTTAGGGGTGAGGAAGGTTTTTGGTTGCAGGTGCGGACAAGTTGTCAATGTAGCAGTAATGTAAGCTCAACAGGGGAAGTGAAGATGTTAGAAGAAGATGGATATGGCTCACAAGTTGAAGAATTAGTTGGAACACCCTGTAGTGTTGGAATATATATCAGGGGTGGTGCATTCCAATTAGTATTCCTCGGATATCAGATGCAAAGGTGATTTGTAAAGCCAACTGATCATCTTTGTTGGTTGGGATTCGTTTTTTGGGTTTGCAGGAGATTTGGAAGTGCAATTTTGTAATCTATGGATTTGTGACTATCTTTCTTTATGTCATGAGTTTCCACTAATGCATAAAAGCTATTTAATGACAGCCTTACAACATCGGTTCAAAATCAAAAGTCGTGCATTAAAACGCAGTGACATTTTTAAAATTAAAAAGAACTTATAAACACCGATTCATGATAAAACTGCTGTCTATAGTTATGACCCAACACATAGACAACGACTCCTATCAACAACCATTGTCTATGAGCCTCACATAGATAACATTTATCATAAAACTGTAATTTTTTTTTTTGAATTTCAGCATAAACAACGGTTATTAGTAAGAACCGTCGTTTATTTGCTTTTTATTTTACCCTAACTAGAGCTCACCTTACTTACGCTCTTATCACTTTCGTTTTCATACTCTCTTGCGCTCTCCTCTCCCTAGAGCCTTGCTCTCTTTGCACTTTGCTTCTTTGCATGTTGCTTTTCTCTATGTAATTTCTTATTATATTACTTGTATGTTGTTCAATTCTTGCAGTGTTCATCATTGATTTTTTAGGTTCTCCACTATGCAGGACATATTCTTAGTTGCGTTTTGGTCTCTTCTACCTTGCTCCTTCGAGCTATCGCTGTCCACCACCACCACCAGGTTGGTCAAGTTTTTATTTATTTATTGTTAAATATTTTTCTTTATTTTTTTGGGGTTATTATTTTTTATGAGTACATTAATATATAAATTATTAGAGTAAAAAAATAATAATAAGTAATTTTAGGATTTATAATTAAAATTATTTTAGCTAATGTTATTTTAGTTATATAATTACGATGATTAAAGTTTTATAATTAGTATTAGGGTTTATAAATAAAGTAATATGATTATATAAAAAAATTAGAATTTATAATTAATATTTAGTTAATGATATAATTAATATTAATAAAATATAATAATTAATATGAGGGTATTTAATTAGTATTAATAAAGTACGACCATCGCACGATCAAACCTACGTATAATACTTAAACGTTTACTATCAAAGTTTTTTCTATTAATTAGGGCATGATGTAGATAGAGCATACTCAGAAGTCAACCCAATGCAAATTATCAAAAGCTGACATGGTTAAACCTAAAAGTTTGTAATTTTTTGTCTTCCTCTCTTTATTGTTTGTCAAAATATCAATATTAATTTTTAATTGAATTGTAGTGTAATAAACAACCATGAGGGTATGAGTATGACTACTATATTATGAAATGGATGACTACCACTACATAAGGATAGGAATTCAAAGAAATTGGAAACATGTGACAATATTTAAATTATTCTTTATAATAAAAGTATATATACTTTAACAGTAATTTGAACTTATTTTGTATTGTAGTATTTTACGGATGTTCAAGTATCACATTCAAAGCAATGAACTATGTGAGAAATGCTTGAGCTACATACTTCATTAATTTCTATAACTCTAGGATAGCTAATTAAGAGTATATAGGTTTGAGTAATATATCATGATTCTAATGTGTAGAAAATTAGATAGAAAGAAATATATATTGGTGGTTGTAATTAATTTATCAATATATATAATTTTATTATTTGAAAAATGTGTATCTGTCTAAATCTGTATTTGGATTTTCAAATGAATACGTTAATAAGAGGAGAAAACACATATAACAATCTGAACTAAAAAAAAATAAAATACCCTATACCTTAAACCTTAAATGATTGTGTCTACAACTGTTTTCTATAGTGTCGTATAGATAACGATTTTGAAAACAACCGCAGTCTATACCATTCTCTAGTATACTTTGACCTTATTTGTTGTGAACTATAGTTGTCGGTTGGTTAAAATAACCGTCGTCTATAAGGCCTTATTGACTATAGTTGTGAACCGTCATTTATAAGTTGAAAGTATAAACTACGTGTTGATAGACTACGGTGTCAAAACCGCTGTTTAAGACGTTTAAAAATTGTTGTCTAAGAACTTTTCTACACTAGTGTTCATAGGTGAATGTAGTGTGTTTTGTGGCTAGGATGTTCTTCTTCCTGTCATGGTTGATGTCTTGTATAATTTTTTTGGGGTTACATCTATTTCTATACCTTGATAGAAGTCTTTTGTATATAGGTTGGAGTACCCCTAGTACTTCTATTTATTTCATTTTCTATTGTTGATAAAAAAAATACTTTAAAATTGAGTCATGTCTCAAAAAAATATGCACGTTCAAGAATATTTTTCTTAACTCAATAATGAAATTAATCTTATAATTAAGACATGTAATAAATAATTTTACGATTTTCTATCAATTTTAGTGAGAAATATTCATCTAAATTTTCTTGCTTGACATATTGGATTTCCCGTAAAATTTTGGCAATTAAGGATATACATAAAAGGATTTATGAATGTATTGTAAATACAAAAATAATATTAAATTTGAAATTCAATATCACGAGTTAAACCAAACAAAAAAAAAAAACATCACCAAATCATCCAACAAAAAAAGTACGACCAAATTAAATTTCATTTGTAAATGCCACGAAAAGTTAAACGAGGGATTATTTACGCATATTGATGTTTCCCCCCTCTCGTCAATCTATAAAATTAAGTTTGACCAAGAAACCACACTCACTCACACACACACACTAACACACTCTCTCTCTCTATAGGGAAAATTAGACAGCAATATCTTGAAGGAATATAATAATAAATTAAAGAAGGTATTTGAAATGGGCATGCATAAATGCTCCATGCACACGCACATGTTGTTGTTTCCCATCCACTATGTTCAGGGAACATTTCCGGTACTATCTATTCGGCTCTTGATGATCAAAACAAAAACTAACGTAAATGCAATAAATACAGTTTTGTTATTATATGAAATATGATTAATAGCAAGGAATCTCATAATGATAAGGGAAAACTTTACAAGACAATTTTAAATGTAAAGCATGATAATATGTCGCTACAACTACAACAGACAAACACATCTTAAAATTATTATTAAGCAACCACTCACACAACACAACCAAAGATATATAAGAAAGCCAACTCTAACAACAACATAATTCAGAGTCATTATGTTTCTGTTCATCATTAGTACTTAATTAGACATGCATCTCATTGTTTTGTTTGAAATATCATATAACAAACCATAATCATACACAAATTAACTATAATTCAACACCCTGCAATGTCCATCCCTGTCTGCTGCTGCTTATCCTTACTTTAGTTACTAACCCAACTTGGGCACCACAATTACAAAGGATGGAGCAGGTCATCAATGTGCCACTACTCTAGCTCCTGTTCTTGCTTTTTGCCATGGCTCTTGGTGCTGAAATAATAAAATTTAAACAACTTTTTTTATAATGTGTATCGAAATAAGATCTCTAGACTTTGCATGCATAAATTAGTTAAACACTTTCGTGAGTGAATACAAGGTTTATAAATGATACACCTAAAATAATTAGTAATTTACAGAAACTCTCTCTTGAAAAGATAGTAGTTTAAAGACCAGGCACTTACCAAGACCAAGGCCAATAGCCTCCTTTCCTTTCATAATGCGTAAACGCTTGCATGATTCAACAAACATCCTGGTTTACATGAACAAAATCCATGTTATACTATTTATTATTTTGTCTAAGATTTTATACCAAAATGACTTCATTATCACCAAAAGTCACATTCAATAGGTGCATCAATGGTGATATAATAGTAATGATGATATAATTAATAATATACAAATAATATAAATTGGCAGTTATATAAGGAGGCATTTCTTCTGATGCCGAGGAGAAATGCTAAAAGATTATGGGAAAAATCTTTTTAATTCCTACAAATGATATGATTTTCTACGTAAATTAGTTTGCTAAATAGAGTCTTCTTTGAAGTTATAATACAAAGTTCAATTATGGTGGTGAATTGATTTGAGGTGATATAGAGCAGAGGTGAAAGACTTACTCCCATGGGACATCACCGACAAGCATCCAGTCACCATCCTTGTCCTCGTAGGTTGGGACATAATCAGAGCTGTTCAAAAGATCCATCAGTTTGCTCTCATTCATGAAATCCTTCATTCCTTGGGATTCACAATTCCCTGCCATTGCACACATCATGCAGCATTAATTGGTAATCATTACAACCCTAATCATCAACCAAATTAAGCTTCTAACTATTTACATGCATGCAAAGATTTCATTCCATTTGAAATATAAAAAAAAGATTGTGTTTACTTACCAATGGTGAAGGAGCTGAACATTTTGCCTAAAGAATCAGAGAGCTCGCGGTAACTCTGATACATCTTCAAGTCCACTTTGCGCAGATAAGGTGCTCCATCCATGCTAACTTTCACAAAGCTTGCATTAGGGCTGCTGTTCTTTTCACTCTCTTCTCCAACACTCTTCTGTACAGCTAACATGTTCTTCCGGAAGGACCGCACAGGTGGCCAACCCACCACCTGTGCCCTACGCATTTCATTTCAATCCATCACTTTGTTACGATCAATACAATACAACGCATCATCAACACATAATAATAAGGTTAATTATATAACCAAGTTATTAAATAAGTCAATTCTACAGCGAAGCGTTTCAGGTTTCTTTGAAGATTTAATTAATGTATATAAGCAAATTAGAAAAATAGAGTTGGTGGTGACTGAGAGGCTGGGAGCCATATAACTTTGCATAAAAAATAGATTAATTAAGCACGTAAAAATTTATGTTTCTGTTTTATTATATTATAATCCAACCCTCCTTTTCCTTTATATTTACTGGTGTAGTTTTACCCTTTAATAACCCATACAGTGTTTTACATCACTGCGTAAATGAATCGGCAGAAGAAGAAATTATGCTATGGCTGATCAGGACAAGAAAGGTGTAACTTTTTTCTGGTGTACTACATATCATCAAAACTTTCAGACATAATTGTAAATTATTGCACTTTTCTCCATAACTGGCTAGACAAGTAGAACACGGTTTTGGCATGAACCCGTACGTGATTCCATATTTATGTTGTACGAGAGTTGAGAACGTCTTATTTTTCATTGCATTTTATTTATTTATACAGGAAATAAAAATATATCTTTTGGACAAAACTCACAAAAGCATATTTTTTAATCACTCTCACCCCCTCTCTCTATCACAAGTTTATGTTTCAGTCTCTTTCATTTCTTTATTCCATCCACCACGATCTCATCTCTTCCCACCGTTTCTATCTTTTCCACACCAAGCGTCATATATAAAAAATTACTTGCTTATTAGCCCTAGACCATACCATGAATTAGTATATAAATACTATAAGCCTTCTTTACAAGCTTATTAACACTCTCTCTCTCCCTCTCCCTCTCTCTCTCTCTTTTTATATATATATTGTATCATGAAAGGTACAACTAGCTAGAAAAGAAAGAAGAAGTTAAATAATCTCTGTTATATAAATATAAAATAAAAGCATGGAAAATTTGTAACTGTTTGGCTGTGATAATGAAAAACTTACTTGGCTGGAGGCTTAGCAGGATCTGCAGGCAGAAGGGTCTTCTCCTTAGGCAAGGTGTTGTGCTTATGAGTTGGATCTGCTCCAGTGGTTGGTTCCTTGGATGAAAGATTAAGCATCAAATCCACTGTGGCAGTGTCATCCTGAGTTTCAGTCTCAGAGAATCCTCTCTTCCTTAGCACTTCTTCAGTGGCTGAGGCAGCGTTTCCAGGCAGTCCAAGCCTTAGCTCAGTTTCTTCAAACCCCATGTTCTCCTTCTTCAGGCCAACCTCCATGAGTTTTCAGTCTCTTATATGCTCTATCACTTTATCACTCTTTCTCTCTCTAAGCATTCAGTTATTTGTTTGGTATGTGGCAATAATAGTGAAAGATAGGAGGTGGGGGTACTAATGTACTATGGTATAGGGGCAGGGGCAGGACAAGGGGACGTTTAAGGAGGGTAGCGTTTGGGCGTGGTGGGCATTAATACAAGGACGCATGGTGCGTCCTGTCTTTTTAATCGAAATTTTTTAGAGGGAATGGGTTTCTGACACGTGGAGGAATGTGTGAGCTGGACTTTTCTGTGCATGCTGGCCTTGGTGACGACAAGGTGATGTTATCTTCCTATGATTGTTGAGTGGAAGAAGCGGAAGTGGACACCCCATGTTGCTTGCTTACACCACTTCATTTCTTTATTCATCCTAGGGTTTCGTCATTTCACACACAAGGGTAACTCACTCACTGCATTCATGCCTTTTTCATTCTAAATTATTCTTCTACTTTTATTCCTGTTTCCCTTCTCAACTCATGTCTATTATCTCACAACTATAACTTTTATAATACACTTCTTTGCATGCACACGCAAGATCGATTATTCCATACACCAGTAACTGTTCATGTTATGTCCAAAGCAAAATTTTCAAAAGTGTACCTTTTGCGACTTTTATGTAATGATATATATTCAAATTCAATTGCATTCATTGAACTGTGATGCCCTTTCTTAAACAAAGATCATCGTTAGAGGTGAACACCACTATTCATCTTTGGGTTTAGCCACCATTATTATTGGTCTTAGATAGATAATCCACCTAGGATCGATAAAAAAGATTCCAAACTCAAGAAGTACTCGTTTCCCAAGTGGACTCTTACGTGGATGCATGCGTTAGAGAAAGGTCTTCTAATATATTTTACCATTAATAATCAGGAATAGACATATACTAACTCCCTAGTTTCTGCATCAATTGTTTTTATACAGTTAATCCATACAGTGTAATTAATAATTTCAAAAAATGTTTCACCGTAATAGAAAGTTATTCACTATTTAGCTAGAGCTGTCAATCAGAGTAGCCATACATATATAATTAACACATATCGTACGTGTTCAATCAACATACATTACTGAAAGTGACGATACTTGATCTCTGATGACAAGAAGATTTTTTGTTTCCAACATTTTGCTCAGTGTGCGTATACATGACTATATAAGCTAAACCCTTTCATTTCTGTCCATCAATATCTATAGCTCTGTAATTGTCAAACTTAACCCCTTGGTTCTCTGTGAGGCAGGCATGTTGCCTATGAGATAACCATACTGTTCAGTGGCACAGAAACAAAAATAAAGCATATAAAAAAAATGAAAGACATGAGTGTGGTTTTCTTTTTAATTGTAGTAGGTAATGCTCACTTAATACGTTGTTTACTGTACATAATTATTACAAATAAAAGTACTGAGCGCACTTTATAGACAGACTAAATTTTTGTTGGGATGATGTGCTAAAGGAGGTTGACAGTGGAAGTTGTGGTGAAAAAAAGCATATATAAATGAAGGTGTGCAATTATTTGACAGGAACACTTAACTGTTTGTTGTTACTGTGTACATACACATAAAGATTTGAGGTATGATCCGTGAGGCGTTACTTGAGAATTGCACGCACACATGGTGGCCACGTTCATGTTGCCCCAATTGTCCTCTCCCTTCAACATCTGGGATTGTCAAACTAGACAGTGAGAAAAGAAACTGAAAAGATTGTGTCCAAGATTATGTTAAGACCTTCTCATCGTGGTTGATATTCGAGTCAGGTTAAGTTTCAGACACCCAAATCTTGTTTTCGCAATGGCTTTTAATTTGTGGGATGACTGTGATCCTCATTCACGCAAGTTGAGAGACATCATTTCAAAGAAAATCCATTTTCTTATCAACAGTCTTCCAGCTTATCAACTTCATAATCATAATTTCAAAACTTATATCTTTCTACACAAACTTTTCTTTATTATGTGCAACCTAACATGCTACTGTATGTATACTCTTAAATTAATGGTAATCAATTATATATATAGATGATTTATAATTTATAATATTTTATTTAAAAATCCCTCTATGCACCACACCTATACATAGGCTTATTGTACTAAACATGTAAGCTTTAATATTTGATTAAAACAAAAAGTCTGAACTGTTTTTAGGTTTCTCTCTTTTTTCCCGTTGCATTTCGTATATTGCTTTTAATAGTTCGAATGTTTGTATAGTTTGGTAATCATTATTGAATCTCTACAAACTTAAAAATGTTTTAATCCGAAATTTATCTTATCATGATAGAGAAACAAATTTAAAATTCAAAGCATCAAAATGCATGTTTCGGGTTGAGCAGAAGAAACTCGATTCCTTTTTAGAAGGCTTAAAATCATGCATGAGATATTAATATGTATAGAAACTCACTATCGAAAGATATTTATTTGCATTTCATAGATCAAACTCCGTGAGATGATATTTAAAAGAAAGAAAGAAATAGCATTTAAAACTACAAAGTTATAAAAAAATTGTTTTAATTATTTGAAGATGTGCAAGAAAGTGGCATAAAAAAATAGGTATATGAAGGATATATATAATAAATAAAAATCTTAAAGGTGAGAATGAATACTAAAAGAAGTTAATTGACAAGTCCTTAAAACGGCACATCCAGAATTGTAGAGTCTAGAATATAGGAAAATGGGAGGTGATGGTCAAACATGTGAAGTTTGATGAAAATGGAAGAATATGAATACCAAAAATGGTGTAGGAGGTGATTTGAGTTGAGTTTGCCCTTTTCCCACTTCGGTCTAATTGGGTATAGGCATAAGGGTGGGACCAATATATGTCACAGAGTCATGTGGTAAGATTCATTGGAAAGAATTGTTAGGTCCCACGGAAGTGGCCATGTGGGTTTGTTGGCCTTATGTAGTCCTAGGTGTCAAACCCTATCCCATGTGCGCCGCTGGAGGGCACCCCACTCACTCTCTCTCTCTCTCTCCCTCTCCTTTACCTTTTAACTCTTCTTTTTATTCTTATCTTACATTTTCTTATTTTACCATTTACAAGTAAGAGACACAACAATATAGGGACAATAGTAATGCTTCATGTAAATGGGGAAAAGAGTTGCACTATTGTCAAACATTTCCCTTACATTATAACTTCTTATTCTCAAAATTATAGGCCTTCACCATCCCAATTATGTACCCTCAAAAGCCCTATTATCCCTTACACTAAATTTTCATATCTCACAACCTTTTACCATCAATTTACCCATTTAATTCTGACAACAATTCCATATTCGTGTTCCTGCACCCTTGCAAGCCATTGGAATTTTTCACATTGCCAAACTATCGAATAAGAGAATTTTTTTTATTAGCAAATAATAAAATAATAAATAAAGATATTTACTTAAACTTTTATACAAAAAATTCTCTTATATAACTTCCCAAAACAGAATCTAATATTATGGACATTCTCACACAACCTGTATCAAAAACTATACCTTATATTAATTTAGAATTATTTTCTAAAAAAATTGACACAAAAAATTAACCCACCAAAATATTTAAAATACTTACAGAAATAAAAAAAAATTAAATTCTTTAAGAAATCATACCGCGTTTTCTTATAACCGCATATGTATTGTATACAATCGAACTTACTCGGAGAAAGAAGTTAGTATATAAACAATAGTTTACATATATACAGAATTCATATTTCTATATTTGTATTATCATTTATATTCGAGAATCAATAATGTATTAAACTGTTTGAATAAATTCATATGATTTTGATATGGCATTTAATTTGGAGGGTAAGAGTTACATCGTACCATAAGTGGTCATTATAGAGAAATAATTTATTTTCCTTTTTATTTTTTGTTTTGTTGAAATAAGTTTGTAATGATTATATATGAGAGATATGCTAGTTTAATATATTTATTAGTGTTTTTTATTAGTATAAAATAATAAATGAAACAGTTTTGACGAAATAATTTCGGAGGAACTTCGATTAGGATGAAAGAACTTTCAATTGGTCTCCACTAAATGGGAGAAATCCACCTGAAAAAGACTTTTCGATAATTAAGTCAGTAGAAGTATAAAGATAATAAGTTTTTTAACAGTATCAAAGTTAAGCTAAGAGTATGTGACAATATAAATTGTACTTCCTGAAAAATGGATATTTATAAATTGATCAGGTGGTATCTTTGGAATGGATCCTTATGAATTATTTAGATTAGTCATATATCTACTATTCATTATTCAATAAATAATCCTTCATTATTTAAGACTCATTATTAAACTATTTTACTTAGGATACAATAAAAATTCAGTTAAAAACATAATCGTCGCAAATTCTTTAATATTCCGATCTTAAGACACGGATACGTACAAAAATGTTTTAATTTTTATACAGAATATTCAGTTGCAAGTATGATCCTCCTCTTTATACATCCTCTAAAAAGTGTAAGCTAACATAAAAATCTTTAATCCTAATAACAAGTATGATCCTCTTTTGTATACATCATCTAAAAAGTGTAAGCTAGCATAAAAATCTTTAATTATAAATTAAATCATGATTCTTATGTCAAAATATTCTATGACAACATAATCTGCTTAAGCAAGCATAACAATGGGCGGTGGTTAACATTTATATAACATGTATGATACCTAATTTTTAAAAAATATTTTTTTAAAGAAACAGAGATTAGACCCAGATAGGGTCTCGTTTCAGGGGGTCGAGGGCTATCTAGGAACAGAAAAAAAAAAAATCAAAAAGAGATTGCAATCAAGACATTACATTAAAAATTATTGGCATTTGGTGGTGCAGAGAGATCCTAAGCCATCATCATTTTGGTGATATATAATTAAACTTTCTTTTCAATGCGTAAAAAGTTGTTCCTTTTTCTTGGATCTTGCGTGATCTCAGATCCAATGTTGTGCTTTCTTGAGCTCCATGACCAAGTGCAAATTCGATTCTATGTTTACCAAAACTCATTATTATATATTTTTATACCAATAAATTTTTACACTTCTATTACTTTAATCCTTTATTTTTTCTTTTCTTCTACAAATACAAAAATTCTTTTTTTTAATAATCATATTATTCTTAAAAATGAGTTATGTGAAAACATGATTTCTCTTTTAACAAAAAGTGTAGGCACCACCTTAGCCATTTTCAACATCTGAACCCCCTTGGTACTAAGAATCTGAGATTTTTGTTTTGTCAATGTTTCACATTCAGTTTGTGTCAGTTCTGCACATGACAATGGCGTAGGCTTAGCTATCTACGGTCGTCTTGAACGTGTTGCGTGAATTTAGGTTTAATGTGCGTTTCATGGTTCACTAGCTTAGGTAGACCCAATATTTCACAGACATAAATCACATTAATTTGAATCACATTCCCTATATCCTTCAACTAAAAAGAAGAATATTAACACACAACTCAATATTACAAACACTCTAATTGCTAATACTTATCCTTTTTATCAATTTTATTTCTCATATAATACAAATTTCCATGTTTTCTGTCTTCCTCTCCCCAAGTGTTGTCAACCATTATGATGGGGTCTTGAATCATTTTTCAAAAAACACATGTAAGAAAAAAGACACTTCATGATTTTTATTACTTTGTCACTTGTTTCATATACATATAAGATAACAAAATTTGATAAAAGAACTTGTATAAACTATCTAAATATGTCTATATCTCGATCATAATAATACATTATTATTTAACTATAGTCTGTCTCAAATTATTTATCATCTTGTAAAAAGTAAAAATGCATTATTTATATGTTTGTTTTAAAAAAATCATTCTTTACATCCTAACACTTGCATTAATTTACACTTAACTCTACATTTTTAGTAAGCAAATTATAAACAATTATTTGTTATAGTATTTTTTGAAAACTTATGTTACTTTAACATTGCAAATGAAATAAGATGGAGAAAAGTGCGTCTTATGCTTTAACTACAAGGTCTTAAATGGTGAGACAAGATGAAGGATAGAAGTAAGAGACAACGATTTCAAATAAATTGTTTTTCCGAATTGACTTTCTTGTAAGTTTGACGCTTCTTGAAAAGTTCAATAAATTCCAATTATCTTTTTATAGAATGACAATATATATTCAAATTATAATGTTTAGTTTGAATTAGAAATTGTAAGAACATAAAACTTTTTAAAAAAATAAAAAAATATAACTC
>Ga0123341_1003223_pt1 | contig 13892 bp, 4 predicted proteins | sample Turbeapinknodule_FD_89959 | JGI IMG/M metagenome (GOLD analysis project Ga0123341, IMG submission 89959) | Root nodule microbial communities of legume samples collected from Mexico - Turtle bean Mexico pink nodule | ecosystem: Host-associated > Plants > Roots > Nodule | place: Mexico: Nepantla... | reverse complement strand
TCTCTTAGTATTTTGGTGGTTCAGTCGCTGACTTGGGCGTCGGAGCGTGATCGGCCGCAGCGACGCCGTTCTGTCTTTTGCAGGTTCTTGAGGTGGATCAACGCGAAGGACGGAAGCTAACACAGCGCAAAGTCGATCCAGATTTGACGAGGCAAGGCTCTTGCGTCTTGGTCAACAGGCAGGATCAGTAATCATAGCAAGTTTAATCAAATTAACCTGTTCCCGCCAGTTGACTGGGACCGTCTTTGCGCGTGGCTTGTCCTCGCGAGCTAGGGCACCCTCGTTCTGCTCCGTCTGTGAGTACCTGAAAAGAAGTGGACGAAGGGGCGCCCTCGCGGCCGTTTGCACTCCGACGATCAAGTCAGCTAGCGAGAAACATCAAAGGTGACACACTTCCGTATCGGAACACCGTGAAGGGATGCTCTGAAGGTGGTCGAAAATACTAGGTAGCTAATACTGTGTGCCCTAATTGTCTGCGCGCACAGTGGGTGCGCCGTAAAACAACTAGGGTTTGTGGCTCTATGTAAACTGTGAGAGTTAGGTCAAAACTCGGATCCCCTTTCAAACGTCTTAAGGCCCTTTTTAAATACCTCCCGCATTAAAGCGTGTTAAAGCGCATTGAAGGCGTATAGAAATATCCCTTGAAACATTCAAAACGTAATCTAAATTAACGTGTACCTTAGCGAACTTTCAGGAAAGCCTTGATGTTTCAGTGCTTATTGCCACGTGTCCTTCTGACTTGATCACTACTCTACGTAGAGGGCCTCACAGCACCGTAACCGAACTTAGGGTTATTCCATTGTGTGAGTCCTCTTTCCTCGAAGTGTATCTGGCGCAGGGGGTGACTTTCTGGGTGCCAACTCATGCGCCCCAGCCTCTAGTCATTCGCTTTGGGGGTGTATCTTCTTTACTCTCGCACCACGCACCTGGCTCGCCCCTGGGTTTGTCCCTCTCATGGGTCGTATCTACCCCAGGGGTCTCTCTAAGGTGGCGTGGGTACTTCACGAGTCAGGGTACTCCCCACTAGTACTAGAACTATGGCCTTGAAGCCACCTTTCTCTTCTCTTTGTTACTGTTCTGAGCTGTCGAGGCCCGAAACCTCCTTGCAGTGTCGCCTCCCCCTCCATGGTCTTTCCTACCCATGGGGGTATCTCCAACTCAATTTGATTCCATAGAATGTCAAAGAATCATCTCTATCTTGCTGTTCCCGCCGGTTGACCGGGATCGTCTTTGTGCGCGGCTTGTGCTCGCGAGCTAGGGCACCTTCGTTTTGCATCCGTCTGTGAGTACCTGAAAAGAAGTGAACAAAGGGGCACCCTCACGGCCGTTTGCACTCCGACGATCAAGTCAGCTAGCGAGAAACATCAAAGCTGACGCACCTCCGTATCGGAACACCGTAAATGGATGCTCTGAAGGTGGTCAGAAATAACTGTACTGAACCACTGAAACAGTGTTGCCCTAATTGCCTTGTGCACACTGTGGGTGCGCAACGAAAACATCTAGGGTTTGTGCTCTGTGTAACTATCAGAATTAGGTTAAAACTCTCCTTCTTCAAATGCCCCAAGGTCCCTTTTTATACATCTCTCATGTTTAAATTGCGTTAAAGCGCATTGAAAGCGTATAAAAATATTCCTTGGAACGTTCAAATCTTAACTGAATTAACGCATACCTTGGCAAACTTTCACTGAAACCTTTAATGAGCACGTACACATCGTCACGTACCTTTCTAACTTGATCGTTATTCTACGCAGAGGGTCCCACAGCGCCGCAACCCAACTTAGGGTTAATCCATTGTGTGGGCCCTCCTTCCTTCAAAGTGCTTTTGGCGAGTGGGTTGACTTTCTGGGTGCCAACTCATGCGTCCCAATCACTAGTCACTTGCCCTGGGGGTGTATCTACCTTCTCTCGTACCACGCACGTGGTTCTCCCCTGGTCATGGCCCTCTCATGGGTCGTATCTGTCCCAGGGTCTCCCAGCAGTGGTGTGGATACTTCACGAGTCAGGTTTATCCCCTACTGGTACTAGAACTTATGGCCTTAAAGCCACCTTTCTTTGTTACTGTTCTGAGCTATCAAGGTCCAAGGCTTCCTCACGGTGTCGCCTCCTCCACGGTCTTTCCTACCCATGGGCATCTGGGGGTAACACCATTGATATCTCCGCTTGGCGATGCCTCTCTCGGGTGATGTCTCTCTTGGGCGATGTCTCTCTTGGGCGATGTCTCTCTTGGGCAATGCCTCTCTTGGGCGATGTCTCTCTTGGGCGATGTCTCTGTTGGGCAATGCCTCTCTTGGGCGATGTCTCTCTTGGGCGATGTCTCTCTTGGGCGATGTCTCTCTTGGGCGATGCCTCTCTTGGGCGATGTCAGACCACCTGATCTTCCATTATCTAACACGTCGGTGACACATAAAGGGCGACAACCGATTATGTATGCCGCAAAACACCACTTCCATAAATGGCGACTATGTACACCGCAAAACGCTACTTCCATAAACGACGACTATGTTGACTTCTTGACCACCCACCTTTCTCTTGTCCACGTCATCACACCCGATGACCTGATTGGTACACAAGCCCCCCAGTTTTGAGCTGATAACTTGTTTCAGCAAAAAGACTAAGGCCTCGCCCTATCGTCCACATGGCATTTTGATGTGTATATGATGTGATTGCCCTTTGCTTAATTTACATCTGTCATGGACTTTATTTGTAACTATAACTCTTGATCCTTACCTCAATGTTTATTTGCTTTATCTTTGTATACTTGCGTCTGCTTCTGCTTTCTTTGCTATATCGTGGCGTTACCCTCGGTACTCCTTGTCATTGTGTTCGACTTTAACTCTTTAGGTAGCACGTGATCTCTTCTCTTACTTTTCCCGTTTAAGTCGTTATGCGTACCCTTCTTTTGGCCTCTCCACCAAGAAACTTACTTGGCCTTCGTCTCTGCATGCAATTTTCCCCATGAAAGCGCTGCTTACCGCGTCATTGCCTAAAGGAAAAGAAGGATTTGGTCTCTACTATGGCCTCAACATCGCTCAAAGGCGAGGAGGACTTATCTGTTCGTCTCTGGTACCTCAACGTCGCTCAAGGGCGACGAGGGCTTATCTCACCTGTGCTGGGTGCCCACACTCAAGGAGGGACCTGCTCTGGGGCCAACTATTCATACTTGAGGAGGGGGCATCCCGAAGGAATCCCTTAACCCCTGCTCAAGGACTAAGCGCTCGGGTTTTTAACTTGTACTGATATCTGGTACCGGGGCTAGCTGTTCATACTTGAGGAGGGGGCATCCCGAAGGAATCCCTTAACCCCTGCTCAAGGACTAAGCACCCGGATTTTCAACTCTCACTGATATCTGGTACCGCGACTAGCTGTTCATACTTGAGGAGGGGGCGTCCCGAAGGAATCCCTTAACCCTTGCTCAAGGACTAGGCGCCCGGATTTTCAACTTTCACTGATATCTGGTACCGGGGCTAGTTGTTCATACTTGACGAGGGGGCGAAGGAATCCCTTAACCCCTGCTCAAGGACTAGGCGCCCGGATTTTAACTCATACTGAACATACCTGTTATCTTGCTCTGAACTCACTCAAGGGTGAGAAGGACCTTTCCTGATGCCTCAACTTGCCCAGGGGTTACATCTCCTCCTCCCCTGGATGCATTGAGGACTTTCAAACTTGCCTCAATTTGCTTACGCAAAGAGGTCTTGTAATCTGTTCTTGCCTGTACTCGCTCAAGGCGAGGAGGACTTTAATCTTTTCGCTCGAGGCGAGGAAGGTCTTTTCAATCTCTTCTCGCCTACACTTGCTCGAGGCGATGAAGGTCTTTTAAATCTCTTCTCGCCTACACTCGTTGGAGGCGAGGAAGGTCTTTTAAATCTCTTCTCGCCTACACCCGCTCGGGGCGAGGAAAGTATTTTTAATCTCTTCTCGCATACACTCGCTCGAGGCGAGGAAGGTCTTCTTAATCTCTTCTCGCCTACACTCGCTCGAGGCGAGAAAGGTCTTTTAAATCTATTTCGAGGCGAGGAAGGTCCTTTAAATCTCTTCTCGCCTACACTCGCTCGAGGCGAGGAAGGTCATTTTAATCTCTTCTCGCCTACACTCGCTCGAGGCGAGGAAGGTCTTTTTAATCGCTTCTCGGCTACACTCGCTCGAGGCGAGGAAGGTCTTTTAAATCTCTTCTCGCCTACACTCGCTCCAGGCGATGAGTGTCTTTTAAATCACTTCTCGGCTACACTCGCTCGAGGCGAGGAAGGTCTTTTTAATCTCTTCTCGCCTACACTCGCTCGAGGCAAGGAAGATCTTTTTAATCTCTTTTCGCCTACACTCGCTCGAGGCGAGGAAGGGCTTGTAAATCTCTTTTCGGCTACACTCGCTCGAGGCGAGGAAGGTCCTTTAAATCTCTACTCGCCTACACTCGCTCGAGGCGAGGAAGGTCTTTTTAATCTCTTCTCGCGTACACTCGCTCGAGGCGAGGAAGGTCTTTTAAATCTCTTCTCGTCTACCCTCGCTCGAGGCGAGGAGAACTCTTTAATCTCTTCTCGCCTACACACGCTCACGGCGAGTAAGGTCTTTTTAATCTCTTCTCGCGTACACACGCTCACGGCGAGTAAGGTATTTTTAATCTCTTCTCGCCTATACTCGCTTGAGGCGAGGAGGACTTTTTAATCTTTCCTCGCCTAGACTCGCTTACAGCGAGGAGGACCCTTTAATCTCTTCTTGCGTACACTCGCTCACGGTGAGGAGGACTTTTTAAAATCTTTTCGCCTACACTCACTCACGGCGAGGAGAGGACTAGGCGCCCGGATTTTCAACTTTCACTGATATCTGGTACTGCGACTAGCCGTTCATACTTGAGGAGGGGACTCCCGAAGGAATCCCTTAACCCCTGCTCAAGGACTAGGTGCCCAGATTTTCAACTTTCACTGATATCTGGTACCGGGGTTAGCTGTTCATACTTGAGGAGGGGGCTTCCCGAAGGAATCCCTTAACCCCTGCTCAAGGACTAGGCTCCCGGATTTTAACTTGTACTGATATTTGGTACCGTGGCTAGTTGTTCAGACTTGAGCAGGGGGCGTCCCGAAGGAATCCCTTAACCCCTTCTCAAGGACTAGGCGCCCGTATTTTCAACTTTCATTGATATCTGGTACCGGGGCTAGCTGTTCATACTTGAGGAGGGGGCGTCCCGAAGGAATCCCTTAACCCCTGCTCAAGGACTAGGCGCCCGGATTTTAACTCATACTGGATATACCTGTCATCTTGCTCTGAACTCACTCGAGGGTGAGAAGCACCTTTCCTGATGCCTCAACTTGCCCAGGGGTTACATCTCCTCCTCCCCTGGATGCATTGAGGACTTTCAAACTTGCCTCAATTTACTTGCGCAAAGAGGTCTTGTAATCTGTTCCTGCCTGTACTCGCTCAAGGCGAGGAGGACTTTAATCTTTTTCGCTCGAGGTGAGGACGGTCTTTTTAATCTCTTCTCGCTTACACTCGCTGGAGGGGAGGAAGGTCTTTTAAATTTCTTCTCGCCTACACTCACTCGGGACGAGGAAAGTCTTTTTAATCTCTTCTCGCATACACTCGCTCGAGGAGAGGAAGGCCTTTTTAATCTCTTCTCGCCTTCACTCGCTCGAGGCGAGAAAGGTCTTTTAAATCTCTTTCGAGGCGAGGAAGGTCCTTTAAATATCTTCTCGCCTACACTCGCTCGAGGCGAGGAAGGTCTTCTTAATCTCTTCTCGCCTACACTTGCTCGAGGCGAGGAGGACTCTTTAATCTCTTCTTGCCTACACTCGCTCGAGGCGAGGAAGGTCTTTTAAATCTCTTCTCGCCTACACTCGGTCGAGGCGAGGAGGACTCTTTAATCTCTTCTCTCCTACACACGCTCACGACGAATAAGGTCTTCTTAATCTCTTCTCACCTACACTCGCTCGAGGCGAGGAGGAGTTTTTAATCTCTTCTCAGCTACACTCGCTCGAATTGATGAAGGTCTTTTAAATCTCTTCTCGCCTACACTCGCTGGAGGCGAGAAAGGTCTTTTAAATCTCTTCTCGCCTACACGCGCTCGGTGGGAGGAAAGTATTTTTAATCTCTTCTCGCATACACTCGCTCGAGGCGAGGAAGGTCTTTATAATATCTTCTCGCCTACACTCGCTCGAGACGAGAAAGGTCTTTTAAATATATTTCGAGGCGAGGAAGGTCCTTTAAATATCTTCTCGCCTTCACTCGCTCGAGGCGACGAAGGTCTTTTAATCTCTTATCGCCTACACTCGCTCGAGGCGAGGAAGGTCTTTTAAATCTCTTCTCGGCTACACTCGCTCGAGGCGAGGAGGACACTTTAATCTCTTCTCGCCTACACACGCTCACGGCGAGTAAGGTCTGTTTAATCTCTTCTCGCCTACACACGCTCACGGCGAGTAAGGTCTTTTTAATCTATTGTCGCCTATACTCGCTTGAGGCGAGGAGGACTTTTTAATCTTTCCTCGCCTACATTCGCTTACGGCGAGGAGGACCCTTTAATCTCTTCTTGCGTACACTCGCTCACGGCGAGGAGGACTTTTTAAAATCTTTTCCCCTACACTCTCTCACGGGGAGGAGAGGACTAGGCGCCCGGATTTTCAACTTTCACTGATATCTGGTACCGGGGCTAGCTGTTCATACTTGAGGAGGTGGCGTCCTGAAGGAATCCCTAAAACCCTGCTCAAGGACTAGGCGCTCAGATTTTCAACTTTCACGGATATCTGGTACTGGGGCTAGCTATTCATACTTGAGGATGGGGCGTTCCGAAGGAATCCCGTAAACCCTGCTCAAGGACTAGGCTCCCGGATTTTAACTTGTATTGATATCTGGTACCGGGGCTTGCTGTTCATACTTGAGGAGGGGGCGTCCCGAAGGAATCCCTTAACCCCTGCTCAAGGACTAGGCGCCCGGATTTTCAACTTTCACTGATATCTGGTACCGGGGCTAGTTGTTCATACTTGAGGAGGGGGCGTCCCGAAGGAATCCCTTAATCCCTGCTCAAGGACTAGGTGCCCGGATTTTAACTTATACTGGACATACCTGTCATCTTGCTCTGAACTCACTCGAGGGTGAGAAGCACCATTCCTGATGCCTCAACTTGCCCAGGGGTTACATCTCCTCCTCCCTTGGATGCATTGAGGACTTTCAACTTGCCTCAATTTGCTTACGTAAAGAGGTCTTGTAATCTGTTCTTGCCTGTACTCGCTCAAGGCGAGGAGGACTTTAATCTTTTTTTCTCGAGGAGAGGAAGGTCTTTTTAATCTCTTCTCGCCTACACTCGCTCGAGGCGATGAAAGTCTTTAAAATCTCTACTCGCCTACACTCGCTGGAGGCGAGAAAGGTCTTTTAAATCTCTTCTCGCCTACACTCGCTCGGTGGGAGGAAAGTCTTTTTAATCTCTTCTCGCATACACTCGCTTGAGGCGAGGTAGGTCTTGTTAATCTTTTCTAGCCTACACTCTCTCGAGGCGAGAAAGGTCTTTTAAATCTATTTTGAGGCGAGGAAGGTCCTTTAAATCTCTTCTCGCCTACAGTCCCTCAAGGGGAGGAAATTCTTTTTAATCCCTTCTCGCCTACACTCACTCGAGGCGAGGAAGGTCTTTTTAATCGCTTCTCGCCTACACTCGCTCGAGGCGAGGAAGGTCTTTTAAATCTCTTCTCGCCTACACTCGCTCGAGGCGAGGAGGGTCTTTTGAATCTCTTCTCGGCTACATTCTCTCGAGGCAAGGAAGGTCTTTTTAATCTCTTCTCGCCTACACTCGCTCGAGGTGAGGAAGGTCTTTTTAATCTCTTCTCGCCTAGACTCACTTGAGGCGAGGAAGGTCTTTTAAATCTCTTTTCGCCTACACTCGTTCGAGGCGAGGAAGGTCCTTTAAATCTCTTCTCGCCTACAAACGCTTCCAGCGAGGAAGGTCTTTTTAATCTCTTCTCGCCTACACACGCTCACGGCGAGTAAGGTCTTTTTAATCTCTTCTTGCCTATACTCGCTTGAGGCGAGGAGGACTTTTTAATCTTTCCTCGCCTACACTCGTTTACCGCGAGGAGGACCCTTTAATCTCTTCTTGCCTACACTCGCTCACGGCAAGGAGGACTTTTTAATCTCTTCTCGCCTACACTCGCTCACGGCGAGGAGAGGACTAGGTGCCCAGATTTTCAACTTTGACTGATATCTGGTACTGGGGCTAGCTATTCATACTTGAGGAGGGGGCGTTCCGAAGGAATCCCGTAACCCCTGCTCAAGGACTAGGCTCCCGGATTTTAAATTGTATTGAGATCTGGTACCGGCGCTAGCTGTTCATACTTGAGGAGGGGGCGTCCTGAAGGAATCCCTTAATCCCTGTTCAAGGACTAGGCGCCCGAATTTTCAATTTTCACTAATATCTGGTACCGGGGCTAGTTGTTCATACTTGAGGAGGGGGCGTCCCGAAGGAATCCCTTAACCCCTGCTCAAGGACTAGGCGCCCGGATTTTAACTCATACTGGACATACATGTCATCTTGCTCTGAACTCACTCGAGGGTGAGAAGGACCTTTCCTGATGCCTCAACTTGCCCAGGGGTTTCATCTCCTCCTCCCTTGGATGCATTGAGGACTTTCAAACTTGCCTCAATTTGCTTACGTAAAGAGGTCTTGTAATCTGTTCTTGCCTGTACTCGCTCAAGGCGAGGAGGACTTTAATCTTTTTTATTCGAGGCGAGGAAGGTCTTTTTAATCTCTTCTCGCCTACACTCGCTCGAGGCGATGAAAGTCTTTAAAATCTCTTCTCGCCTACACTCGCTGGATGCGAGAAAGGTCTTTTAAATCTCTTCTCGCCTACACTCGCTCGGGGCGAGGAAAGTCTTTTTAATCTCTTCTCGCCTACACTCGCTCGAGGCGAGGAAGGTCTTGTTAATCTCTTCTCGCCTACACTCGCTCGAGGCGAGAAAGGTCTTTTAAATCTATTTCGAGGTGAGGAAGGTCCTTTAAATCTCTTCTCGCCTACACTCGCTCTAGGCGAGGAAGGTCTTTTTAATCGCTTCTCGCCTACACTCGCTCGAGGCGAGGAAGGTCTTTCAAATCTCTTCTCGCCTACACTCGCTCGAGGCGAGGAGGGTCTTTTGAATCTCTTCTCGGCTACATTCGCTCGAGGCAAGGAAGGTCTTTTTAATCTCTTCTCGCCTACACTCGCTCGAGGCGAGGAAGGTCTTTTTAATCTCTTGTCTCCTACACTCGCTCGAGGCGAGGAAGGTCTTATAAATCTCTTTTCGCCTACACTGGCTCGAGGCGAGGAAGGTCTTTTAAATCTCTTCTCGCCTACACACGCTCGCAGCGAGGAAGGTCTTTTTAATCTCTTCTCGCCTACACACGCTCACGGCGAGTAAGGTCTTTTTAATCTCTTCTCGCCTATACTCGCTTGAGGAGAGGAGGACTTTTTAATCTTTCCTCGCCTACACTCGTTTAAGGCGAGGAGGACCCTTTAATCTCTTTTTGCCTACACTCACTCACGGCGAGGAGGACTTTTTAATCTCTTCTCGCCTACACTCGCTCATGGAGAGGAGAGGACTAGGTGCCCAGATTTTAACTCATACTGGACATACCTGTCATCTTGCTCTAAACTCACTCGAGGGTGAGAAGCACCTTTCCTGATGCGTCAACTTGCCCAGGGGTTACATCTCCTCCTCCCCTGGATGCATTGAGGACTTTCAAACTTGCCTCAATTTTCTTACGTAAAGAGGTCTTGTAATCTGTTCTTGCCTGTACTCGCACAAGGCGAGGAGGACTTTAATCTTTTTCGATCGAGGCGAGGAAGGTCTTTTTAATCTCTTCTCCCCTACACTCGCTCGAGGCGATGAAGGTCTTTAAAATCTCTTCTCGCCTACACTCGCTGGAGGCGAGGAAGGTCTTTTAAATCTCTTCTCGCCTACACTCGCTCGGGGCGAGGAAAGTATTTTTAATCTCTTCTCGCATACACTCGCTCGAGGCGAGAAAGGTCTTTTAAATCTATTTCGAGGCGAGGAAGGTCCTTTAAATCTCTTCTCGCCTACACACGCTCTAGGCGAGGAAAGTCTTTTTAATCTCTTCTCGCCTACACTCGCTCGAGGCGAGGAAGGTCTTGTTAGTCGCTTCTCGCCTACACTTGCTCGAGGCGAGGAAGGTCTTTTAAATCTCTTCTCGCCTACACTCGCTCGAGGAGAGGAGGGTCTTTTGAATCTCTTCTCAGCTACACTCGCTCGAGGCGAGGAAGGTCTTTTTAATCTCTTATCGCCTACACTCGCTCGAGGCGAGGAAGGTCTTTTTAATATCTTCTCTCCTACACTCGCTCGAGGCGAGGAAGGTCTTTTAAATCTCTTCTCGCCTACACTCGCTCGGGGCGAGGAAAGTCGTTTTAATCTCTTCTCGGATACACTCGCTCGAGGCGAGGAAGGTCTTTTTATTCTCTTCTCGCCTACACTCGCTCGAGGCGAGAAAGGTCTTTTAAATCTATTTCGAGGTGAGGAAGGTCCTTTAAATCTCTTTTCGCCTACACTCGCTCGAGGCGAGGAAGGTCCTTTAAATCTCTTCTCGCCTACACTAGCTCGAGGCGAGGAAGGTCTTTTTAATCTCTTCTCGCTTACACTCGCTCGAGGCGAGGAAGGACTTTTAAATCTCTTCTCAGCTACACTCGCTCGAGGCGAGGAGGACTCTTTAATCTCTTCTCGCTTACACACGCTCACGGCGAGTAAGGTCTTTTTAATCACTTCTCGCCTACACACGCTCAGGACGAGTAAGGGCTTTTTAATCCCTTCTCGCCTATACTCGCTTGAGGTGAGGAGGACTTTTTAATCTCTTTTCGCCTACACTCTCTCACGGCGAGGAGATGACTAGGCTCCCGGATTTTCAACTTTCACTGATATCTGGTACCGGGGCTAACTGTTCATACTTGAGGAGGGGGCGTCCCGAAGGAATCCCTGAACCCCTGCTTAAGGACTAGGCGCCCGAATTTTCAACTTTCACTGATATCTGGTACTGGGGCTAGCTATTCATACTTGAGGAGGGGGCGTCCCGAAGGAATCTTTTAAGCCCTTCTCAAGGACTAGTCTCCCGGATTTTAACTTGTACTGATATCTGGTACCGGGGCTAGCTGTTCATACTTGAGGAGGGGGAGTCCCGAAGGAATCCCTTAACCCCTGCTCAAGGACTAGGCGCCCGGATTTTCAACTTTCACTGATATCTGGTACTGGGGCTAGCTGTTCATACTTGAGGAGGGGGCGTCCCGAAAGAATCCCTTAACCCCTGCTCAAGGACTAGGCGCCCGAATCTTAACTCATACTGGACATACCTGTCATCTTGCTCTGAACAAACTCGAGGGTGAGAAGGACCTTTCCTGATTCCTCAACTTGCCCAGGGGTTACATCTCCTCCTCCCCTGGATGCACTGAGGACTTTTAAACTTCCCTCAATTTGCTTATGCAAAGAGGTCTTGTAATCTGTTCTTGCCTGTACTCGTTCAAGGCGAGGAGGACTTTAATCTTTTTCGCTCGAGGCGAGGAAGGTCTTTTTAATCTCTTCTCGCCTACACTCCCTCGAGGCGAGGAAGGTCTTTTAAATCTCTTCTCGCCTACACTCGCTCGAGGCGAGGAAGGTCTTTTAAATTCCTTCTCGCCTACATTTTCTTGAGGCGAGGAAGGTCTTTTTAATCTCTTCTCGCCTACACTCGCTCGAGGCGAGGAAGGTCTTTTTAATCTCTTCTCGCCTACACTCGCTCGAAGCGAGGAAGGTCTTTTAAATCTCTTCTCGCCTACAGTCGCTCGAGGCGAGGAGGACTCTTTAATCTCTTCCGCCTACACACGCTCACGGCGAGTAAGGTCTTTTTAATCTCTTCTCGCCTACACTCGCTCGAGGTGAGGAGGACTTTTTAATCTTTCCTCGCCTACACTCGCTTACGACGAGGAGGACCCTTTAATCTCTTCTTTCCTACACTCGCTCACGGCGAGGAGGACTTTTTAATCTTTTTCTCGCCTACGCTCGCTCACGGTGAGGAGGACTTTTTAATCTCTTCTCGCCTACACTCGCTCAAGGCGAGGAGGACTTTAATCTTTGTCCCTTGAGGTGAGGAAGGTCTTTTAAATCTCTTCTCGCCTATACTCGCTCGAGGCGAGGAAGGTCTTTTAAATCTCTTATCGCCTACACTCGCTCGAGGCGAGGAAGGTCTTTGAAATCTCTTCTCGCCTACAGTCGCTCGAGGCGAGGAAGGTCGTTTTAATCTCTTCTCGCCTACACTCGCTCGAGGCGAGGAAGGTCTTTTTGATCTCTTCTCGCCTATACTCGCTCGAGGCGAGGAAGGTCTTTGAAATCTCTTCTCGCCTACACTCGCTCGAGGCGAGGAGGACTCTTTAATCTCTTCCGCCTACACACGCTCACGACGAGTAAGGTCTTTTTAATCTCTTCTCACCTACACTCGCTCGAGGCGAGGAGGAATTTTTAATCTTTCCTCGTCTACACTCGTTTACGGTGGGAGGACCCTTTCATCTCTTCTTGCCTACACTCGCTCACAGCGAGGAGGACCTTTTAATCTCTTTTCGCCTACACTCGCTCACGGCAAGGAGGACTTTTTAATCTCTTCTCGCCTACACTCGCTCACGGCGAGGAGGACTTTTTTAATCTTTCCTCGGCTACATTCGCTCACGGTGAGGAGGACTTTTTAATCTCTTCTCACTTACACTCGCTCACGGCGAGGAGGACTTTTTAATCTCTTCTCGCCTACACTCACTCATGGCGAGGAGGACTTTTTAATCTCTTCTCGCCGGAAGGCGATGAGAACTTAGAAAACTTCATACTTGTGGCGATGAGGACTAAAAAATTAACTTTCACCCCCGATCGCCAGATGGCGATGAGGGTTTAAAGCTGTATACGTGTGCCTTCGATCGCTAGGTGGCGATGAGGACTTAAAACTTAACCTTCACCTCCGATCGCCAGGAGGCGATGAGGGTTTAAAACTTTATACCGAATGCACACGACCTGAATTCACCGTTGCCTTAAATGACGCAAGGGCGACAAGGTCTCTTTTGCAAAAACTTAAAAACTATAAGCATGCAAACTTAATGAACTTGGAAACTTTGATAATCTTCGAAACCTTCTTTATTGGGTGGCCTCGTTAAAAACCCTCCTCAGGGAAAAAAGAGTGCCCCCTTGAAAAACTGTTTTGATTGAAACATCTTAAACTGTTCGAGTTAATTGCTACTTACAATGCTTTAACTGTTGCATGCGCTCTTGCTCCGCTTTCGACGCTGCCATTGCTTCCTGCAACCCTTGCATCATGCCCATGAGTTGTTGCATGGTCATCTCTTCACTCCTAGCGCGTGCAGGTCTTGTGGTCATGGCTTTCTAGAAACTCTCTTAACTTATCTGGGTTTTGAGAACTGGAACTGAAAAACTTGCGTGGTGGGACTGATGTTTTATATCGGCCCCATGGTGGGCGCCAATGTTCACGCCGGTTGACCGGGATCGTCTTTGCGCGCGGCTTGTCCTCGCGAGCTAGGGCACCTTCGTTTTGCTCTGTCTGTGAGTACCTGAAAAGAAGTGAACAAAGGGGCGCCCTCGCGGCCGTTTGCACTCCGACGATCAAGTCAGCTAGCGAGAAACATCAAAGCTGACGCACCTCCGTATCAGAACACCGTAAACGGATGCTCTGAAGGTGGTCAAAAATAATTGTACTGAACCACTGAAACTGATGGAGATCAAGCTCAAGTGGACATGGAGGCCAATCACCAAGATCAAGAAGAGGTAGAGGCTCAAATGGAGGACGCCTGTACCGCCCTGGTAGTCGGGAGTGATGACGTGGCATCCCGCTACAGTATAGGCGTGTTGGCAAGGCGCCAGGTTGGCAGAAGGGAAGGAAGTCGGGGGGCTCGTGAAGTCGCCAGTTATTA
>Ga0123341_1003222_pt1 | contig 13892 bp, 8 predicted proteins | sample Turbeapinknodule_FD_89959 | JGI IMG/M metagenome (GOLD analysis project Ga0123341, IMG submission 89959) | Root nodule microbial communities of legume samples collected from Mexico - Turtle bean Mexico pink nodule | ecosystem: Host-associated > Plants > Roots > Nodule | place: Mexico: Nepantla... | reverse complement strand
TATTATTATTATATTATTTTTATTATCAATAGTTTTATTATTATTTTATATTTTTACTATTATTAATAAGTTGTTTATTTTACAAATTTATTATGCTTAACCAGTTAATCAATTATGTGTTTCTTCTTAAAATATAATCTATTATCTCATTTTCTCATAATCGATTTTAATGTGATTTTACCTTTTATGAAATGCATCTACCAACAAACTTAGCTCTTTATCTTCATACCAAGTTCACCAACGATACTTGGTGATGATTTATATTTCACAAAATATAAGTGTGTTAGTATAAATTAAAAAAAATATATACAAACTATATAACCTTATTTACATATTTTTCAAGAATTTAATTTTGGTTGTAATATTTTAATTTTTAAGTTAAAAAATAATTTGTTTCTTGACAAAGCCTGTGACATGCACACAGATATAAAATTTATTTTGCATCCAAAATATCAAAATTTCCCAAAACAGATATTTTAATTATATTTTAACAAATTATTTTTAATACACATATAAGTTAAAATCATTTTTTATACTATATGAAACATAATAAATAAAAGAAAAATAACAGCTATGGACATAACAAGGACAAATGTTGTAATTCTATAAGAACATGATTGGACATAGTCAACATTGTCTCTTTCCATTTCTCACAAATCACCAAAATTTAAAACACATGACCATTGGAGATGGTGAAACTTAAAAGTTCTTAACACTTTATGCAAAAAGCATATAAATGTTCAATTTTACCAGGTTCATGGCTTTTTACTTTTAGTTTTCAATGGAAAGTGTGTTTCTATAATGCTATATGTCTCTCTTAAATTATAATTTTTATTGTTCTGTATTTTTTTTCAATGCATGGGGCAAAATGAAAACAATTTTCTTATAAGAAAAGAAAAACAATAAATACAAACTATTAGATATTGATTAAAAAAATAATTAATGTATATGACTTTTTGGGTGGCCATTGAATAACTTAATATTTTGACTATCTATATATAATTCTAGTTACTTGATAGTATAAAAATCTTTATCAGAATACATGAAATTAAAAATATTTTTAGTTTTAACTAAAGTTTTTGTTTATGCTCTTTTATCTCTGTAAAGAAAAGTGGAATTTCAGCAAAATATATCTTGATATCTGCAAAATGATACATCCTTAGAAGGTTTATGGTACAAGGCTAGCAGATGAAAATGGCATACACCTCTGTTCACAGTTCACAAAAATTGCTTTATACTTGAGAAGTGCAGTGAATCTCAAGGCCAAAATACATCTCACAGAATGCTCTATCAAACTCTTATCCCTATTTGTTGAAGGATTATTGAATTGAGGCTATGATACATGTATAATGGTTTCTGCCATTCCCAACACCTATATCAATGCAACCCATATGATGTTTTCTTCATCATGCTTGTACACTTGGTTCAAGAACATCATCAACCAGCCGCTCCATCGTCTGTAATTGATCATAAGGAGCAATCTGCAGCATGTGCCAGAAATAAAAGTTAACCATAGATTAAAAGTTGTTAGTATTACACTCACGTATATACTATGAAGTATTTTTATTTTTAGTCAAAGTGAAATCTCTAACACCCCTCGTGTCGAGACCTGTCAACTCGTGTGTGAGATTATATATTTATTGGTAGTCCGATAGTGGGTAACCTGATAAGGTCAACAAACTCTTGCTAGAATAGACTCTACATGATTTTGATACCATATTAAGAACTGAACTTTAAGTTTAACTTAACCTTATAAAACCAGCTTATAACATGAGATTTGTACCTAGTTATATAGTATAAAATGTCGATATTTCTAGTCAACGTGGAATCTCCAATAGTTTGGTTGATATTGTAAAAATTCTTTATACTGTCAATACATATACTATTTACTCAATTCTTCCTTTTTCCAGGGATTATCATATCAGATGTAAATATTACCTGACTAAACCCGTCAGGCCAAGTTATTGAAACTGCATAATTTCCCATTGGCCGAATTTCTTCAGGTTCAATATCTTCAGGAACATCATTGTACTGCAATTTCTGGTCCCCCGTCCATTCATCCTGTTTTTAAATAAAATTAGCTCCTGATGAGATAGATACCTAAATTGAATATGACAGTGAAAGATCCATGCAGCTATTGATTCAAGTTATTTATTAATAAAATCAAACAAGGATTACTAGTCAATGTACAATTTTTCTTCTTAGAAAGCAACAACTTTTTAAAAGTATTTGGTATGGACTTTCTTTCACAACTAAACACTTTGAATTCCTGGTTAACATGAATTTCAACTTAAATCCAATGTTTCCCTTTACTTTTCAATTCAAAACAAAAATAGACTAGAATTTAGGAATTCCAGTTTTCTGTGCCAAATAGATTTTGGCTTCAGGTTTATTGAGATTGCATGTTGACTATAGATATGATCTGAATAGAGCTTATAAAGACTTGGACAGTTCCTGCTTCAGTCCATTTGAGGTTGAATTACACTCAGACCAAAATCTGAAAACCTTACTGAGTTTTGCTAACAAATGCATCACATTGAAGTGTCAGAATAGCATGATAACTTGAAACAGTATAACTTCAGAAATTTTAATTTTAAACTAGAAATTCACTTCAAAATATTATGAAAATAAAATTTATCAGTTAATTTTTCACATACCACACTTTGAGCAGAGCGATCATTCCGTCTCACTGTTGCAGGATGCAGAAAAAATTCTTCCTTTGAATCTGGTACCTTCACTTTGATTGCCTTGATTGTTTTATCATAGGTGACAGCAGTGGAAACTGAATTGAAGTAAAGTATTTTTAAATCAAATATAAAACATGGATGCTTAAAAAAAACTGAATTTCAGTTTTTCAAATATATTGAAATAACAATTTTAGATTTGAACATTATTTCCTTGTTACACTTTTACAGAGGTTATTTACATTACATAGACATATGCTAATAACTAATGTGTACTCCAAAACATATAGAACATAAGTAAAGGAAAAACTGCATTCTGTTTCCCTATGTAGCATCAAATACAATAGTGGGACAAAACATTAATAAATAGCATTGTTTCACATGCCAAAAGGGACTAAAGATCTCAATTACTTCAAATTCATCTGTGATTAACTACTTAAAATTTAACTCCAGTTACATGCAATTAATTGAACATTAGCTTCAGTGTTTTGTTATTAAGAGATTTGGTATAAGGCATTTCATTCTCAAGCATCACCAAGAAGGAATAGAATACCTTGTTGGCGTATTTTGGCACACTGCTGAACAACACATACTCCTAGATTTTGGAATATCTTGGAAACTTCACCTTGAGGATCCGCCACCACTTCTGGCATTCCACTATCTCCAGAGGCTGAGAGCTGTGACACTTAATCAAATAAACTTCATTCGTTCTCAAATCATACTTTGCATTTAGTGATGCAGCAAGAACATTGAGGTTTTGAGACTGGTATAAACATAATATCTTTAGAGAACTAAGCAAACTCATTGCGTACTGTATAGATAGCCAACAATGCTCCTATCAAATTTGAATAAAAGAGGTGCACCTATTTTTGGAAATATGCTGTGGTTAAAACATATCAAACACAAATTTCATTGAACCATGGATGAAAAGATGTTTCAAGACTGATCCAATAAAAAGGTGGCCTTATAGGTTATACCTTAAGGCGTAAGATAAGACAACAAGAGTTTAATAATGATTAGGGGGGGGAATATAAGTGGAGAGGAAACGGTAGTTATAGAGGGATAGTATAGATGAGAGAGAATATAGAAATGGTACACTTTCTATAGTTAGAGGAATATTGGAAATAAATGGCCAGCATCACACTACATCCATGCAAGGAATGGCAGGGACCTTCTTGTGGACACTCTCCAAATGGTTAGAGCAGTTGATTGTGTAACACTCACCAAGAGTATCTTAGGAACCAGTACATGGCAGAATTGAAACCGATTCTGTGGTAGAACCAGCAAGTTATTCAATAAGCATGAGCACTCTTGTCCAATGGAGTCATGAGCACAAGATAATGCTGAAGGCAGAATATTGTCCAATAAGCATGAGTTTGCTAACAAGGATCACAAATTGTTGAATCTGTTAGAAGGAATACTTATTTTAAAACTCCCTTTACTCTGCAACATTTTGCATCCTTATTCCTACTCACATGTTGACATATTCTTCTTTGGCATGCTTACCAAAACAGAGGTGTCATACATTGCAAATATAAAAGACAGAAGTTTGGAATGTTTCTGAAACATAAGAGTGCTCTTCTTGTAAAATAGCTGGGTTCAGTAGGAGATAAAAAAAAAACTTTATGAAGGAAGATCATCTGAAAGTATTAGCATTCTCTTTCAAGTTTCCTGTAATTTAAGGAGGGCAAATGAGAACCAAGCTTGGTGCAGGTGGCAGATTTTATTCAAGATTGTAGTGAAGTGTTTTTAACTTTTGAAAGGTGGAGTATTGTCTTTAACTCGTCTAAGCCATTAAAATGTGGAAGGTTAAGGATAACTTTTTCTGGTGGTACAAAAGATTTGAAGAATAAAAGATAAAGTGAAATGAAACATACATTTGGTCTAATAGGGAGATCAAATAGATGAGGTATTCCAAACTGCTGAACAACCTGCAAACATAATCAAACATGAGCCACAGACAGTACAGAATTGTTTTATATTAGGTATCATGAGCTTGTCCACATTTTTTCCTTGATGAAGCAGACAAAAAGCTAACAATCAAAGACAATATTCATGCCTGAGAGCCTGAACCTCTGCCAAATGGGTAATATCGTTTTCCATCAGCATCAAAATGACACATGTTCTCCACAACAGCAACACAAGGCACCTTACGCATTGACAGACAAAAATACACATAAGTATCAAACATAAATAACATCAAAGTAAGTAAGACTCAAATTATGAGGGCAAGTACTTTCACAAACTTGTTTTTAAGAAAAAAAAAATATCAAACAGAGGAAGGATAAAAAAAAATGCCCAACAGTTAGAAGCAGGGAATTAAAAACAATAAAATGGAATAGTTATTCCTTCATATTGTAGAAGAACCACCTTAAGCTTTGAAAACATCCGAACTCCTTTTGCAACGTCAATGAACGACAGCTTTTGAGGAGTGGTAACAATTACAGCGGCAGTTAATGGAACTATCTAATGAAATATGAAACCAAAATCAAATCAAATGAGACTAGGCAACTAAAAAGATATAGGCAAATTAATTAAAGGATATATACACTATATAAGCTTCCTAAGCCCAATGTGATTGATATTAGCCAGATTTCAGCACTAAGAAAGGAGATCAAGTAGCCAAAACTTCAGCCAATATTAGTGCAAAACTACAAAAATAACTGGAAATGGCAAATTTTAGGTCAAAACCATGACTGAGCTGAAGACATGCCCATCCAATTATTTTTGCACTATGTTGAGCTGAATTTGGGCCAGCTTGAACTTTTCTAGGCTGAAATCTGACCCAGCTTAATAACATTTGGCTGTTCTGATTTCGGACAAAAGACAATTAAGCAGGGCCAGTTCCAGCATATGACGGAAGTCAAAGTGTGATTTCAAACGAACCATAAAAAATTATGAAATAGAACAATACTAGTCCACCATTTTAGAACCTGGCATAATGTGAGTTGAATATCTCCAGTTCCAGGAGGCATGTCTATAATAAGGTAATCCAGCTCACCCCTACATTGTATATGGAATCAGGATTATACAATTTTTGGACAGGATTAGAGAATAGATTACTATATGAATGTAATTTTTTTTAACTCCAATGCATGCTCTAGGGGAGATCAATAAGCTTGAATAACATAATAAATTGGAAAAAACAACAGAAACCTTGCCCCAATAGGTGACTAGTACAATAAATACAATGCAAAATACTAAAAGACATGGTTTTATAATCCAATATAGCATGTAATGTTTTCCCTTTTCCCTCTTTAGTATTTTTTTCTCTAAATGCTTACCACTCTGTAGTAGTAAGAAGTTGATTAATGACTCCAGAAACCATGGGGCCACGCATTATTGCTCGTCCTTGTCCAGCAAATCCAAAAGAGACCAACTTCACTCCCGAGTATTCAGTTGGAATTATGGTCTTCTTCACTGGATCCTGCAGCAAGACTCCGAAGAATTATGTTTGCAGAACTCAATAGTTATTTAAAATCAATTGGTTTATCAAATCTTACCATTAGTAACACTCGGTTTTCAGGAGAGACCATGGTTGGCAAGCTTGGACCATAAACATCAGCATCAAATATACCAACTCTAGCACCCATATCGGCCAATGTGTAAGCAAGGTTTACAGCTACAGTTGATTTTCCCACGCCCCCCTGCAAAGTTTGACATAAAAGGCTTTCATAAATGCAAATTATGGTAAATGAATTGGCTCATAATTCCATCTAGAAAAATTTTTGCTTCAAGCAATCGTTGATTATAATGCAACCTTTCAGTGTGGAAGAGCTGCATTCAGTTTTTGTTCCAATAAAAAAATCAAGATATTTTTCAGGTGCTATATGTGAAAAACTATCATTCATAATTAGAATAAAACTTCTATTTAACTCATTTAGATACTGCAAAGTCTTTTATCAGCAGGAATAAGGGGCAAAGTGAACGAAAAAAATATGGCAAGAAAGTAGTCCCAAATTATGGCAAATAATTTGATATAACAGGACCAATATAAGATGAAGGAAAACCTCCCACAAAGATCAACCTTGCAACTGGACACAGCCACAATATTTGAAATTGTCTGTAGACCTGCTGGAAGTTGCTCAGCGTATATAGGTCTTGCTGGTTGTGCAGACATTGTAACTTTAACATTCTTGACCCAAGGGAGCATTGCCACCACTTCATTTGCCTGCTGCTCAAACTTTGACATTCATATAGTTTCATTAGTCTCAATGACAGAGTTAGGGATGAGGAAAATCAAGTAAGAAACATTTCTTTCTCTAATGGAAGATGGATGAAATATTTCAGTTTTTATCCCTGCTACGTACTGAGTTTACAAAAAGAAAGGTCCACCACTCTAACCTACATCAGATATAGCTCAAACAATGGCAATTGAGTCATTTACCATGTCCTTGACTGGACATGCTGGCGTGGTGAGCTCCAACCGAAAAGATACCTGAGATTCAAAGGAAAAACTTTTAGTGAGAAAATTATCATTTACATGTATTGCAGAAAGTTTCAGGCCAGTGCTTTTAAGACCTCTCCTAATGCTTTATCAATCTGCAGATCTTTCACAAATCCACATGTAACAATATCTGTTCCAAAGTCTGGATCAATGATCTGAGACAAGGCTTTCAACACATCACCCTCAGCCGTTCCAGTTGACACTGAAGAATCACCAACTGCATCTATGAAAATCCACAATATTAAGGCAAGAAGCAACAAGTATTCCATTAATAGACCATTTCCTTATTATCTGGTTACTGAACAACTTAAGGCGTGTTATGTTTTATGCATGGAAATCTTCAAACTTTTTCAATATAAATTTGCCATCATCTTTAACCATTTACATGTATTGCTTGTCAATTCTTTATAATCCTTCCACTGATTGACATGATCTCCATGTAACGTCTTTTTATCATTTGATATACAACCCCACTGGTCTTAATCATCTTAGCATTCAAAAGTCTAAAGCTACTGCTGAATGTGAAAATAATCTGATTAAGTGCTACACAAAAAATAATGTTTTGAAATTCAATCTAAAACATTTGATTCATATCCTGGATTAGAGCCATGAGCTTTTTTAATTTATCCAAATTAAAGATATAAATATTGAAAAGATTATTTACACGCACATAAGAAAAAGTCTTATCAAACGTCAACCAAGAAATCATGTGTTCCTGGAAAGACAATTGGGATGGTTTTCATAAAAAATTGACTTTTATATTATTATTCATTCTTTTTTTTTAGTGTATAAATTGTCTAACCAGCCAAATCTGCCATTGGAATGGGCATGTACATTGAACTTCCAACCTGATCCCCAACTTTTAAGATTATCTGGTTGTAAATTACCATTCAGAAACAAAATTATAATTCACAACATGAGATACTAACATTGACATACTTTAAGTATTTTGCCTAAAAATACCACTAGGGAGCAAAAAAATATGAACAGATTCAGTACCCACCTGTACAAGTATGTCTAACTCCCAAATCCTTTGAGAAATATCCTATTTTAGTTCTCCACTATGTCAGAAAATTAGTTCTTTTATCTTGTTCTGTCAGCTTTCTCCAACCACTAATTTGTACAGGAACCAGCAGATTAAAAAAAACAGAACAAATATAATTATGTGAATCTATAGCCATTTCACCCCTATATAGAAGTGTCAAATTCTGCTCTTTAACTTATCATATCAATCCTGATAAGATTATACAACAGGTCAACCAACCTCTGGTGAGCTTAAGATTGATCAAGCATTGGATTTACACTCCCACCAAAACCCAGAAACAGGGAAAATGAATTTTTCATTATAAAACAGTTCCAGCCTACACTGATATTCACAATGCCCACATCCCAGTTCACAAAACTTTAACTAAATTCCAAAACTTTAGCACACATAGAGGCCAATGAGTAGAATTAAGCATCTTCCATGCACAGAAAAGAAACCAAATTTAGTAATTTACCTTCAACAGAAGCAGCTCTGGAGGTGACCCTTTTATGGTGGGGGGTCCACAACAGCCGCTGGTCCTTTTGGGAGTGAAGAGAAAAATGAAGGGTGGAAAAAGGTGAAGAATTTACAGTCACAGAAGGAAGGAAACCTGCAAGAAGAAAGAGAGAAGGAGAAGTGTGATGAGCATAACATGATGTGAAAAAGGGTCTGAGAGAAGTGGTGTGTGTGAAGAAGGAATGAGTGAGAGACCCCATGTTAGGTGTTGAGGTTTAGAGGTTTGGATAGAAAGGTGAGGAGAAGATGGAGCATGAAGAAGTTGCATTGTGTGTATGTGGGTGAGGTCAGTGACAGTTTCTTTCCCAACCTCATGTTTCAGTTACCAGTTTCCACTACTATATATATTTTTAATTATTATTTTGCAAATTACAACTTCAATATTTCCTTGTAAAATTTGGGGTGTTTCGTCCTGCACCCCTACATTTTTCCTTCCTGCACCCTATATATTCTTCAAAATATTCAAATTAAACTTAATAGTTTTGGATAATTCTGAAATAAGATGTGTTTTATAAACAAAAGTATCTTTAGAATAGAAAATCTGAAATAAAAAACATCATTATAAAATATCTTTTCAAGAATATAATTTTTTTACTTTGAGAATGGTATATCTAAAATTCATAAAATGTGTTGTATGTTTCAAAAACATTTTGAAAAGAATAATTTTAAAAGAATGGTATATCTAAAAGTCATTTTAAAAGTAAAAAAGTCTTTTACGAAACTGATGAATTGTCGGCTATGTAGCACAGACAAGGATACGAACACTAAACACAGACACAAAGATACGTATAATTTCTAAAATATACAACACGATGATACAGATCTATATATTATATAATTATGAATTATATAAGTTGACAATAAATATTTATGTGCATAAGAATGTTTCAGATTTTTTTGGGAGTATGAAGATGTTTTCCATGACTAGTTCAAAAAAATTTGTTCCCTATTTTCATGATCATAATACAAATTTATACAATAAATTTGAGTTTTTAGAAAATTATTCTATTTATTCTTTTTAAAATTGTGTTAGAATCGTGTTAGAATAAATATTTTTTGAATTGAACACTTCATCAATAAGTGTTCTACGAGTGTCGATGTGTTCGACACGGACACGTCATTTAAAAGAAGTGTCCGAGTCTCATAGGCTGCCGGTGAAATTTGTTGGAGGTGCAAGAAGAAACACCCTAAAATTTGTTAGGCCTTTGCTGTATAGGATATGTGGGCTAAACCCATGGCTGCTCCATACAATTTAAGATAAATAATAGGATTTAATTTTAATGCACTTGTTCTAATCTAATTCTCATGTATGATAAAAAAAATTATTCTATAAGAATTATTTTAAAACTCACTACCATTTTTAATCCAATGAGTGTAAACAAAGTATAAAAAAATAGTTTTCCAGTAAAAACATAGATTTTGGACTTTTTTAGTTCATCTTCTAAAAGAATTTGACTGAAATGCATTCAAAAAATTTGTAATATATAACCATGTATTATATCTACAAGTCTATAAGATTTCAGATTAGTTATTAATATAAAGATATGCATACTAACAATACATAAATGTTATAAATTGTAGGTTAAAAGAGTTGTGCTGTGTTACAAGGTGAATCCAAGTACTAGTAATATATGCTTGTCTACAAAGATTTAGGAAAGTTAATATTTTAACATTCTCTTTGATTTTAGATGATATAAGGAAAGTTTTTTTTTTTCCTTAAAAGATGAAGTAGTTTATATATTTTATTATTTGATTAATCAATACTATATTTTTAGTTTATTCATTTTTCTCATAATTTTTTTAATAGTCTTTTATGCTTTTTATGCTATTTTAGATGTATTCAGGAATAAGCTTTATAGAGAAGAAAAAACAATTTATATAAAATATTAAAAAGTTGACTATATATTATGGGTGATCCGATGGTTTGATGGCGGATAGTCGGATGAAGTCAACAAACACTCGTTATATATTAAACTCTGAATGACTCTGATATTATATTAAAAAGTGGATTTTAAATCTAACACATTCTTATAAAACCGGCTTATAAGAAAGATTGCACCCAGTTATATATTATGAAATATCTTAATCTAGTCGATATGAGATATTTAACGCAAAATATATATCTAAGTTGTGAAAGAAACTCAATAGAGAGGTGAATAAAAAAATGACATTATTGGTAAATTTCTAAGAGTTAAAGTGAATTTCAAATCTTAAATCATATGAAATATAAGCACAGTATACACAAAGAGGACAGTGATCATGATTTATTTCAGGTTTCCATAAAAAAAAAGGAAACAAATCATTTCAATTGCTTGTAATAGAATTTATGCCATAGAAACAAATCATATACTTGTGTTTCTGAAAGAAAGAAGTGAAAGAATCAAATTGTACATCTCTAATGGAAAAAGTAAAAGTTTATCTTCCATGTTGATCTCCAACTCAAAGCATGCCATCTGATCTTGAAGGCATTCTTCTGAGGAAGTTTTGTGGAACTGCAGGAATATCAAAGCTGCGAAGCCTTGGAGGTCTCAACAGATAAGTGAGCCAAAAGAACATCAAAAGGCGAAAAGGAACAAAAAAAGTGACAATGACAGCCACAAAACAGAACATAACAAACAAAACAGTTGCTCTTGGATCCCTCCAGCTCAGTAGAGACTCAACCCTTTCTCCTTGAGTTGCCAAATCAGCCATCACTTCCACCACCCTCCCTGCAACTGCCCTTAATCGATCATACCTTCTTTTCAAGTTATCACCACTGAATTTAGATGGAAAGGGGTCAAATTCTTCTTCTAGTTCTTCAACAGTGGCTGTGTCAGCCTGAGACAAACTCATGTCCATGTGGGAAGGATATCTTGGCCTTTTTCTATACCGCCAAATTCCAACCAAGAGGAGGAAGGAAAATGCTGATGGCAACACTATTTTAGGAAGGAAAATGATGAAGAGAAACATGAAGTAACTAGCCACTGTGGTTACTGAACTCTTCCAAGAATGTATCTCATGAAACTGTTTGGCAGCAGAAACCAAAACACTGAGAAGACCAGCAATCCTGTAAAATTGAGCTTTTCCTCTCCTCATGCTCCACACATTTGCCCCCATGTCTAGCATGTACTCCACAACCTCTTTACTCAGTGGTGGCTCAGCCCTTCTGAACCTCAATGTGGTGATCACAGCAGCTTGGTTCCTCAAACTATCCAACTGAAATCTAGACAAAGGACTTGTATAGTGCATTCTTGGGAGCAAAGGCTGTGCATAAGTTTGCAAAACATTCAATATAGATGCACAAGAAAACCTCACAACCAATTGAATTTCTCCCATCTTTCTGGCTCCTTGAGTTTGCAAGTTTATAAGTGGATAGGAGTGAGTGTAAATCTTATCACTTTCAAGTGTGGACAGACGAATCCTCACCTTGCCAATTCTCTTATCAGCTGCTTCTTCAGTTTTTTTTCCTCCAGCATTTTTCACTACATTCAAGTTTCCATTATCAAACACAACAATGGTGATCACAGTGCAAGGATCATAAACTTCCCATGTGTATTGTTCATTCCACTTTGGAGAAAGACTATCCACAATAGTTCTTGTCCTCACCCACTTGGGACCATACTTAGCTACACAAAAGGCATCAGTGCGGTTATCCTTCTTCATTGGAGAGAGCCCCACAGCATTCAGGATTCCCAATTCAAGAACACCAATACTTGGTTTGCACAAGCTCTTAGATGATGGCCTCACATCACTGGTGTAGTGAGTGGCCTCATCAAGAACATGGTACCCTCCATCCAAAGAGATTCTCATGTTAAGTTTACTTGAAAACTTGACCTTCTCATCACACTTGTTTTCCTTTGGCTTCTGAAGGTTGTACCACACACTAGCTGGTGGAGTGGCATCAGTTCTCTGCTGCACATTCTTCAGAGGAACCACACAACTTCCCACCCTTTCATGCTTGTTGTAATTCCCTTGTTCAATTGTGACTAACAAACAATCATCAAAGGGTTCTTCCACAACAAAGATCAAGTCCTCATTCCACATGGGGTTTGTACTACTACTCCTAAAACGGCTCCTCAAAGCCAAGTTCCCCACAACACCTTGGATGAAAATATCCGAGTTATTACCAGTCTTAAGTTTGAGCAACAAATCCTGAGCTTGAATCACATTAACTCTAAGATACCAAAGCCTAGGAGAAATATATACCTTGGAACGAGTGTGAGCAATGTTTTCACCACAAGTCTCTGCTGCATCTGAATGCCAAGCCTCAGGAAAAGCTTCATCTGCCTGAGTTCCCATCCAAACAGACAACATCAACTCTGCTTCAAGCTTCACCCCTTTTTGATTCTCAAGCTGGTACCACTGTGGTGCCAAGGGGCTATCAGGAGGAACCCTCATGGGAACATCACAAACTGTGAATGCAACACGACCCAATAACTCATCAGGGTCATCACATTTCTTCTTCCAAACCACAAATTCCAAAACTGGTACTTGAATCCTATCCTTGGAAAAAGCAAAGACATGGTTCCATTCTGGGGTAGTGCTTTTCTCCAAGCATCTGGTTGTTCCTGTAAAGCTTCCAAGGTTCACTTTCACATAAGGATTGCAAGGTTGAGATGCACATAAACGTTTGGCCTTCACCACCCTAGCAAACAGAAACTGCATTTTCTCAACCAAGTCAAATGAAGCGGGGAGCCTATCACCACCGATCACTCTTCCAGCATTGATGTTTGGAGTTGTCACCTTCAGAGAGAAATCCTCTTTGTGCTTTTTCTGTTGTTGGTTTTGGTTTTGGTTTGCCATTGTTTACTCTGCAAAAGTTAAGACATAATACAGTGAAATCAAGCACAAACACATACATAACATGAACAAATATCACATACAACCAAAGATGAAACATGCACTCACAAAACTGTTGAATAATGAAGAACTCAAATAATATGTTTCTCTCAATATTTCAAAAGAGAAAAGGATTTGAGAACATATAAAGGAAAGTGAAGGTTTGGTGAAGAAGGCCAACAAAAAAAAAAGCAGTTGTCAGTTATGAAATATGATACATAATTGTATGGTGATTACAGTTTGCAACAGCTATATGAAATTGATTGAAATTTAAATTCAAAATTGAAAATATGTAACAGAGAAAATTTTGTCTTGCATTTTTTACTGTATGCTTTTTTACTTATGATATATATATACATATATATATATGTATATGTGTATATATATATATATAGATAAACTT
>Ga0123341_1003220_pt1 | contig 13895 bp, 9 predicted proteins | sample Turbeapinknodule_FD_89959 | JGI IMG/M metagenome (GOLD analysis project Ga0123341, IMG submission 89959) | Root nodule microbial communities of legume samples collected from Mexico - Turtle bean Mexico pink nodule | ecosystem: Host-associated > Plants > Roots > Nodule | place: Mexico: Nepantla... | reverse complement strand
TATAGCAATTAATTATTTTTTGTTTCTAAAAATTGGTTTCTATTTCATGATTTTCTTTTAGTGATCTACAAAATATCAGTTGATTATTCCTTCCATCCATCTTGAATAAATGACATGAACCTTCATAAGTTTTTTTCACTACTTGTGATTTAGACTACCAATAAAACTTGAATATCTTATTAACATATTTCATGACACAATACTCACACTAATAACATATTAGGTTGGATTAAGTTACATCTTGTTAACCACCTTACATCATTCAGATCATAATCACATCTCATTCAATTGCAAAAAATATATACATCACCTAATCGGTCAGTCGGGGTCATGTCTTTTTGCTCCTTTTATCTCTTTGTACAAGAATTTTAAGGCTTGATTTTTCAAAAAATTTATTAAGCTAATGGGTCATAGGTTTTTCTTTGACAATGGAGAGCCTAAGTTTTCCTTTTATTGGACTTGGGATCTTGTATGGTATCAAAGTTGGCGTATATCATCCATGAGTGTCGATGACCTTGAGGTTTTTAGGGTTTTAGATCAAATTGTTGAGGAAGTTGACCGAAAGATTGTCACCATATACATGTCTCCTCATCATTGGGTGGATCTCACCAGTATGTATACTTGTTACTTTGGTTGGTGTCAACTTTAACTTCACTAATTTTTTTTATGCTTTTCAGGCATAATGGCTCAACATGCTTAAGATTTCAAGTTGGTGCTTAAACAACTCCGATAAAAGGTCAGTAAATGACCGAATGAAGAACCCAAAATTCATGTGATCGACTTCCCCATTTTTGTGGCTAATCTCAAGCCTTCTCCTATGTATAAAAAATCCTTTTGTAATCCCACAAGCAATTTTTTTTTGTATAAGTGATAGTCGAACTCAAATTTTTGTATAAATGAAATGATTGATTATTTTTGCTTATTGTATATTAGTTTTTCGATATTCAATAATTGAAGATATTAAATGTTATCCAATAGATACTTTGACTTGATTTCGGTAAACCTATTTATAGAATAAGATAAATCTATGAAATTTTATATTTAATTAATGTGAATATAACTATTAAATCTATACTTTAAAGGACCAAAATGTGTTTAACCATGCGTGGAAACCTTAATCAACTATATGGACGAGTCCTCTACCCATTGACCGTATAGCATAGAAATATTTTAATTGTTGGTACAACTATTGAGGAACAGTCTTAAAATTATTTTATTTTATTCAGTAAAGAAAGTTAAACTCTGTTAAAAAAAGTTTAAAATAAGTCATAGACTCTTAAGTTACTATCTAAAGTTTTAATATAATCCCGTGACATTTCATCAAAGTGAAAAGAACTTGGAACAGAATTGTCTTGCAAGTAGTTAAGTCAAGCAAGCAAAGCAACCTTGCATTAAAATTGAAGATACAATAAAATCTATTATTATTAGAATGATTTAAAATATACTAACAATATTTTTTATACTTCACAATTTAAAGCATATTCTAACAAGATCATTGATTTCATCGCGATTATTTTAAAAACATTTAAGATTATTTCCAATTGAATCACTTCCATTACAATAACATTCGAAGAAAACTATAAACATTTTTTCATTGGAAATGACCATAAACATAATAATTAACATTAAATATTACTCTTTGAACAATATTTCCCCTTTTAATTAGTATTTCATTATTGTATTAAGCAAAAAATGAAATAAAAAGCAGAAAAGCGTAATACAACATTAAATAAATAATTACACGGGAAGAAGACACGTCTTGTCGGGTTCTCTTTTCTCAGAAAAAAGCGATGATTGATTGTTTCTCTCTCCACATTTCTTGCAATTCCTCTCCTTCTCTTCTCTTCTCTTCTCTTCTCAGGTAATTTTCAACGATTCCTTCTCCTTTTCCTTCTTCTTCTTCTTCATTACGATCATAATCTTCTTCTTCTTCTTCTCTCCTTCCTCGATTGACGCTATGTCTAGATTCATCGCCGCTTCAATTTGACCTTTGCGTGATTTCGTTTTGACTGAGTCCTGTCTTTAGTTTACCCTTCATCTGAAAATCCCCGTTGATCTTCAGCCTAGAATTTTCCGAATTGAGCTATGGGGAGGTTGTTTGTGGTCCATCTCGAGGGGAAGGTCTATAGCTGCAAACACTGCCGTACCCATCTTGCTCTCTATGAAGACATCGTTTCCAAGGTTGTCCTTTTATTTGTTTTCTTTCTTTCACCTACTTTCATGACTCACTTTTTTTTTTTGTGATTTTCTAACTTCGTTCTGGGTTTTTGTTTTTTTTTATCTCATCCTTGTTAATTTTATCAGTTGGATGATGAGTTCGTGCACTAATGTAGGTTTGAATAGTCACTTTATCTTCCTGTCAAGCATTTCTTGTTCTTTTCCTCTAATAGTCTGTCCATACAATTTCGAGAGTGCAAATTGTTAATTTTAGTGATTGATTTGATATCCATCTTTTAGTTATTGTTTACTTGTATTGTATTCCCTTGGCTCAAATTAAGATTTTTTTAATTCTTTTTCCCAATTGCGTGGTGGCAACATCATGTGCCAAGGCTATGGCATAGATGTAAAACCACTTATGAGCCTTCACCTAATGGCTATTAGTTAAAGCTTTTAGGAGGGTTGGTTATTGTTGTGGTATCACTGTCCCCGCGATCAAGCGATTAACAGTTTAATCCTGGACTGGATTGCATCACTGTTTACCAATTCTTTTTGCAAATGAACTTTATCTAAGATCCTGTAATTCATGAAGATACTTGTTGTGCAATTTATTGTGTTTGTATTTTTGTTTATAAATTGTAACAGTTAATGGACACGAGTGCTTGTGGAGGTAACATTTCTTTGCTGGTTTAACTCTGAATAATGAACTCGTTGCTGCGTATTCTTGGATAATAGATACTGACTTTGCTTAAAAGGAGAGGGTGAAAGTAGATAATTGTCTGGTTGTCGGTGTTCCCAGAGGAGAAACCAAGGAAGGTGTTCTCTAAATAAATGGCTGGCCAAGCTATTCGGATTTTGATTCTTCATACTTTTGTGAATATAAGATGTGCAAATAAAGTATAAGTGGCAGAATTTTTGGGTCTCCCTGGCCCTTGACTTGCAGAAGTGCTCCCATCCTCTTACATAGAATTTGAACCCACTCGATTATCTCTGTTGCAGAAAAATTGTTGTGTTAAGTAGTTATGCCATTGTGTTCATTTTCCTTCTTCAATGTAGCCTTCGAGCTTTGGCCAACTTTTCTTTATTCACACCTGGGTATTCTTTATTGGTCTTCCATAAAATACATATTCTGACTACTATTTTTTCTTGTGGTGTTTTATTCAGTCTTTCCACAGCAGACATGGGAAAGCTTATCTCTTCAGTAAGGTGTAAGTCATCCTTGATCTTGGAACCTTATCATTATGCGATTGGTAAAAATAACTAAGATAAACGTTCTCTTTTGGTATTTGTATGAATGTATTTGGACAATTAGTGATAAAACTATGAAATATAGTTGTATGCTACTTAAATTGTCTAAAAACAAGACCAAAAAATTAAGAGAAATTTAATGACATATTGTTTGTCCTAGAACTTGTCTGAGTATATACATTACACATTGCTATTGTAGTCCTTGTTTTTTGCATGCCCATCATGAATCCAGTCATGCTTGTCTTATGACTTGGCAATAGAAATCATATGTGTATCACAGCTACATAGCAAGAACAATTCATAATTCCTGCCACTCTCGTCAACTGACATTTAGGTGATTTTGTAGCTTGGAGCCAAAGTATTATGCAGAAGAGATGTATTTGTTATTCATGGCTTCTTGCCTCTGAATGTCTAAAGATCTAGCCACGTTATGTTTTATAGTTGGTTCTGGTCATGGATGCAGTTAATATATTTTTTTCTTTTACAGCGTAAATGTTTCTGCTGGAGAAAACGAGGACAGGCAGATGCTCACTGGGATGCATACTGTGGCTGACATTTTCTGTGTGGGGTGTGGATCAATTGTGGGTTGGAAATATGTACGATTTATAACAGTGCTTCACGAGTACGATTTTTTCAATTTATACGTAGAATTTAGTAGTTACCATTGGTTTCTTTCAGGAGACTGCTCATGAAGAAAGCCAGAAGTACAAGGAAGGAAAATCTGTACTTGAACGGTAAGAGAAGTGTTGTTCGAGAACTGAGAAAACACTCTTAATACGTGAAGATGGTGGATTTAACATGTTTTTACTTCTGGCCAGGTACAAGGTGTCAGGTCCTGATAACTGCAATTATTGGGTTGGCCATGAAGCACATGGTGGAAGTGAAGCAGATGACGCTTAGTCATCTGCCATTGACAATTGAATTGTACATTCTTTAATCCTCATCCCCTGTTGTTCAACGAATGTGGATTTTATTTGGGCAGTTTTGCAAAATCTGCATTTTGCCCATAAGACAATTTAAATACATTTGATTGTTAATTATGATGTAAAAAAACTAATGTTATAACTTCTAAGTTCTAATCAATCATATGTTTTTCTTGTTGTATATTCATCTCCATTCGCTATTACCATCTTTCGGGGTATTTGGAAGTTTTTTCTTTCCTAATCATGCAAATACTCAAATTAAAAGTGGAATGTGTTTAGTTAAACTTATGAATGTGATCGATGACAAGTTCTTTTACTAAATTTGATCTTGTTATTTATTAAAATAAATTTCAGCCAGTGTTTATGAGAGAAGCTTTTATAGAAATGCTTAATGAAACAAGAACAAAGGGTAATTGATACCAACGGAAAGCATCAAACTAACTAAGCGCCTAAATTTCTCATAACATTTTATTAAATTAGGTGCTCTCTTTTTCTCTTGGTAGACTTTACCTTTGTGCGTTTTTTCTTTTATTGCTTTAACAGAAAAAAAGTTACCTACTGAAGACGTTAACGAGAAGGAAGTAAATGCTAAAAGATTTTTGGGTGTCAGAGTTGAATAGGCGTCTTATATGTAACGTAGGCCTTAAATTTACATGGTAAGAAGAAACTTATTTTGGAAACTGCAAATGATTTAGTTAATTAGTAACTAAAATTTTGTCCCCCGAGAAAAGAGGTTACATGAATGATGAGTGCATAGTTGCGAAGTCACGTTGGCAAAAGCTTGAAAAAGGAAGATATTATAATAATAAAGAAAGAGGGCATAACGGTGATCACTCACCCAACTCATCCAATCCATCAACCGTGTAACGTAGGCTTTAAGTGATAGAAATTAAAAAGAAAGAAGAACAGCAGTAGCAGCAGCAGCAGCTTCACAGCATCTATTCTTCTCTCCCTCCATCTTCAAACTTGCCTTTTATTACATCTCAATGCCACTCCCTTCTCTTCACTATCACTCTCATTCGAAGTTTCTGGAATCCCAATGCGCTCCACTTTGTTATTTCCGCAACTATTTCCAACCAAAGCCCGTTTTATTCAATTTACCTTTTTTAAGTATTGATTTAATTTCTATTTTTGGTTCACGAGGATGCATTCGGTTGGTGCGCGGTTGTTGAGGTGAACGAGGGAACTCAGTTAGGTTCTTCTCTTGTTTCGGGCTTTTCTTCTTCTCTTTCCCTCTTCTTTCTCTTCTTCGCTTCATCGATCCCTAATTGTCGTTGCCATTTCTGAGATGAATCGGAGCTTCATAGCGCCGGAATCCAAAATGCAAGACGCCTTCAAGCAGAGGCAACAGCAATTGGGGGCTCTCAGGTCCTCTGTGCGCGCCAAGGACAGGGACGACGAACTCGCGTTGTTCCTGGAAATGAGGAACCGCGAGAAGGAGCGTGGCGATCTCGTGCTTCGCGCCGCAGAGGATTTTGACGGTGCAGCCGCGTTGGGTATGCACACCGTCGACGACGACACTTCTTGTTTTTTTTTTGTGATGTCGTTTTGTTAATTTTAGCGCCAACAACTGCCGGACGGTTGTGTCGTTTGCACGGTGTGACATGTTGTGTTTCCCTTTGTCACTCGCTATGTGTTTCGTGTTTCAGGCTCAAATCTAGGCAATTCTCCCTTGTTTAACGTTCCGTCTTCCATGGCGGCGCTGGTGCGGAAGACTGGTGCTGATGATTTTCTCAATTCGGAGAATGATAAGAATGATTATGACTGGTATATCCTGTTTATCTTTCTAACCGTCTTTTTAATGCTTAACTTTTGTGTGTTTACTGTAATTATTCAGTGCAACTATGTCATTTGAGTAGTTTTTTTTTTCTTCCTTCTTTTTGTTTGATAAAACTTGTAGATGTAGTTTCTGGATATTCTTGTGAAACTAACAAGTTAACCACTCTTCGTACATGATATCAGCTCTGATTATGGAGCAATTGATATGCTCTACAATCCAAATCCCACAGAGGAAGCAATTGTAATGAATATCACTTCAACTTTGAAGCAATAACTATCCTTTGCAATTACTAATATGAAATGATCAATTGAGTTAAATTTGTGTGGGAAAAAACCAAAATGTGGGGAAAACTGTCTAGAATGAGTTTAGTTAGTCAGATGAGATTATAATTGCTTTTTTTATGGTGGCCTAGGCTCCATCTCATATTACATAAACATAATCACTTTTTATTATGGTAAATACGAATGCCCTTACTTGATTGTGTTTTCTCACAAGCCTTTGTTAATTCACTCGCTCCTTTACCAAAAATCTATATATACCCTTGGCAAAATTTTATGAGAGCATAAAAAACAACGTTAACTCTTGATAATTTGGCATCTGTGACCAGAGTCTTTGACATTTTTTCATGACCTCGTATAATAAACATGCTCACTTTATAGCTTTTCCCTTGTTTTAATATCATCATTATGATACTGACTAGGTTTATAAAGTGTCATGTTCTATTTTCCATAACTGAAGTCTAGAAGATAACAACGAATTAATTTATTGTAAAACTGATGGCTAGTTTCTCTTATTTCCAGGCTTAAACAAGCCAAATTGTTAGAAATCACAGGTTCATCTGCATTCGCAATAAGCACAACTTCACAATGCCTTGTAATTAATTTGGCAATATTTCTTTGATATTGCCAAATATTGTCTTTGTAGTTCCTTTCTTTGATATTTCTTTATACTAATAATTTTTTCAATCATAAATTATTAGTAGGACTGTATCACTGTTGCTATTTTTGTTATTAACCTTATCCAAATCTGAGATTTCTGACTGTAACTAGGGTCTTGCATCGATGCTCTGGGTGTTTTCTGACTTTAACTAGGTTCTTGCATCGATGCTTTGTGTGTTTGAAGCATGAACTAATAATAAATAAATTAACATGCACTAATCCAGACTTAGCTTTACATTAATGCTTAGATTGGGGCTTAGCATTTTTTTTCCTTTTCAGGCTTCTAACCCCACCTGGGACTCCCCTTTTTCCTTCTTTGGAGATGGAATCAACAAAAACTGTTATGAGTCAGCTTGGGGCTCCAACTTTACGCCCCACATCATTAAAAGCTAGAGTAAGCAATTTTATTTGATTTTTTGGATCATGTCAATAATTTATCTTTTTATGGTAATTTGAAGATTTTGTCTTTTACATCTGGTTTTAGGGTTTATGGTAATTCATCAATGAAATTGTACATTTCCTTGTAAACTCCTGGTTTTGATGAAAGTTCGTTTGTTAACAATATCATTATTATTCATCATGCCGGATGAACTTAAGCAGAAATAAATGGTTTTAGGAATGGGTTAAGTATGTTTTGTGAGTTATTGCATAATTTCAGTTATTGGTGCCTGATTATAAGTAGCTAATTTTCATACACCGTCCCCTGTAGCAATGACATACCTGGACTACAAACCGCATGTCATTATTTTGGATGTTTTCCAACTTTCCATGACATGTTTTGGTTAATTTATTTGTTAATTACATGATTGTTGCTTTCAGTATCCTCTCTTGCTTTTTTCCATTGTCCTTTTGGAGTTTCTTCATGGCATTCCATATTTGGCATTTTTGGTGAATATTGGGTGTGTCCTAGTTCTAGGTTCCTAGACCACATTGATTAATTACTTTAATGATTTAGGTAGAAGTAAAGAGGCTAAATTTTGTGGCAATTTGCAATGTGGACTACATTGTAACACTTCAAACAAGAGGTGTCCAAGCTTCACGGTCCATTTGGTAGGAAACACAGGTCCTTTTTGAAGGGGTTTCACTATTAGATTTTGTCTTTTTCATTGTTTGTTTTTCTGTTTTGTTACTTTGTTTAGGAGGATTCCTTACCCCTTTTCTCTCTACATAAATTTCTTTCATAAAAACAGCTTTGTCGGTTTCACTGAGTAAATTGATAATACTTTTTTACATTGGCAAAATCATAGAAATGTAATACTCTGCATTTATTTGTTAGTTCCAAAGTCCAAAGTAATCCATGATTTGTGCTTTAACATATGGTTCATAATAGTATGATTTTGTTGTTTTTCTTTCATGGTAATGGTCTGAAAATAATTTTTCTTGTATTTGTTTCCTTGTGATTGTAGTTAGCAAATCCTCCGTCAGAACATACTGGAAGGAGCAACTTAGTATCTAAACAACCCGCCTCCGCCCCTGGGTTGACCTCTTCAGGTGGTGGAATCAGAAGGCCCTCATCAGCGGGGAATCTTTCAGAACTAGCTGGAAGAAGCAACTTAGTATCTAAACTACCAGCCTCTTCCCCGGGGTTGACTTCTTCAGTTGGGGGAACTAGGAGGTCCTCATCCTCAGGGAATCTGGGATCTAGATCTGCAACTCCTACTGGACGACCTACATTGACCACAGTTTCAAAATCATCTAGACCTTCAACACCGACTTCTCGGACAACCATACCATCAACTAGGGCTATGGTAGCAACTACCAAGACCTCAGTTTCCTCAGCCAAGCCCATGGTTTCTGCTACTAAGGCTGCAGTTTCTGTTGCTAGAACTACTACAGTACCTGCAGCTAAAACCACAATTCCATCTAGATCCTCTACACCTTTGTCAAGATCTACTACACCTTCAAGATCTACTACAAGATCTTCAACACCTACAACCAGAACTACCTTATCTGCATCGAGGCCTACTTCAAGGGCATCAACCCCAACTAGGCGGCCTACAACACCATCTAATGTATCTACTGTATCTTCTCTGTCAGTTAAGACTTCTTCAATCTCCAAGTCAGCTCCTGTGATGTCAAGGCAGCCAATAACATCGCCTGGCACTTCACCAAATGTGAAGCCAAGCCCAAGACCATGGAAGCCATCTGAGATGCCTGGCTTTTCACTTGATGCGCCACCCAATTTGAGGACAACGCTTCCAGAAAGGCCGCTGTCAACAACTAGGGGTAGGCCTGGAGCACCCGGTGCACGATCCTCTTCTGTTGAGCCTGCTTCTATTGGTAGACCAAGGCGGCAATCAAACTCTCCTTCAAGAGGACGTTCATCCAACGGCATTTCTCATCCAACTGGAAGCTCTATGCCAGCAGTTAATCGTGGGTACTCCAGAGCAAATGACAATGTCAGTCCTGTTGTAATGGGCACAAAAATGGTTGAGAGGGTAATAAATATGCGAAAATTGGCACCACCAAGGCTGGATGACAAGAACTCTTCCCATAATCTTTCTGGCAAGTCATCTTCTTCTCCAGATACCTCTGGTTTTGGAAGATCACTCTCGAAGAAATCCTTGGATATGGCAATTAGGCATATGGTATGCATCTTCTTCACATTTTCTGCATTTGTTCTATCAGTCGAGAATAAATTTGCAACGCGCCTGCATCTGAAACACTGGATCTAGAGAAACTTTTAAATGCTGTGTTGGCCTTTTCCCTTTGTGGATGCATTATGTCTTGACGTTATTTAGATATTTGAGAGTTTGTCATTTAGGGCGTTGATCTCATTTCATACCTACTATTAAAATCAAATTAATCGGAACTGATGAAATTGTATTTTCTCTTGCTAATAATTTCCTTTCTCTTTGAACAGGATATAAGGCGAAGGGTTCCAGGCAATTTACGGTCATCATTGATGACGAACATTCCAGCATCTTCAATGTATAGTGTGAGGTCTGGGCCTCCGCGTAGCCGAACTGTTAGTATCTCGGGTTCTCCTCATGCCACTAGCAGTAATGCTAGTTCTGAAGTGAGTGTAAACCCAAATGGTGTTTGTTTATATAATAGTGAAATAGACGATGATATTGGCAGTGAGAGAAGTGGTCAATCTCCTGCCAGTGTGCGGGGTAGGTAAACGGCTCTCACTTTCAGGAATCCTCTTCCCTACTGTTTAATTGTTCCACCATTCTTATCCTGAGTTTCAGCCATATTGGATTTTTATATGGAGCTAACCATGCTTCAATTCATGTAAAGTTACCGGAAGTGATATAAACATTAAGGGAAGCTATTTGTAATTTAGATAGATCACCTATATGCTGATATTGTAATACTCATTTTTTTTCAAGTGGTGTTATATCACGCGAAAACTGTAGAAATGGTATGTGCCATTGTATTTTTTGAGAAATGCTAGCAGCGTATGATTTGGCACTTTTTTTAGCATTTTTTAAAATTTCTGGGTGACATCTCTGGTTGAAACGTCTTTTTTTTTTATCCACAACCATTTAAAACAGAGTATATTATACGAAAATATGATTTTATTTAATGAATATTACGTAGTTTTAAAATTTTATAGAAACTTCTTAATTGACTCACATAATAAAACTTTTAATTTAATACATTAATACATTTTATTTGAAAATAAAATAACATCGTAGCATTTGCCCCCAACACACATATATATATATATATATTATGGTTATTTTTTTTATTAAATAATATTAAATAAATATACAGAATAATGATAGTATTTAAGAATTACTTATTTTTTTATCTAAAGTATTTAAAAAAAATCATACTTTTATTTAAATATAATTATTTTTTTAAAAAAAAAAGTATTTTACTTTCCATTTGTAGTCCTCATTGTAGAAATGTATACCTTTTTTTTTGACAGAATAATTAAATATCACTAGTTTTTCGTTTTAGTAGTATTTTTCTTTTATAACTTATTGTTGCACTTTTAAATACTATAAAGGTGTACCGTCTCGTCATCGGGTGTTGATCGAAGGTCAGAGTCAACGCATAATGGGGGCCCCTCGAGGAGCCCAAAGAAGAGAAGTCAGCAGGTCGACCGCTCGAGTCATCGCCAATAGGAGGCGTTGCCCAAGTGAGGTGTCGCCCAAAGTGAGGTGTCGTCCAAAGAGAAGCATCGCCCGAGGGAGAGAGGCGTCGCCGGAGAGGCTTCGGGCCTCGACAGCCCAGAACAGTAGTAAGGAGAAGAGAAAGACGGCTTCAAGGCCGCAAGTCTAGCACCAGAAGGGGATATCCTAACTCATGAAGTACCCACGCCACTGTTGGGAGACCCCGGAACAGATACGACCCGTGAGAGGGCCATAACCAGGGAGAACCACGTGCATGGTACGAGAGACAGGTAGATAAACCCCAGGGCAAGTAACCAGTGATTGGGGCACATGAGTTGGCACCCAGAACATCAACCCACGAGCCAGAAGCACTTCACAGGAAAGAGGGCTCATACGATAGAATAACCCTAAGTTGGGTGACGGTGCTGTGAGACCCTCTACACAAAATAAACGATCAAGTCAAAGGGACACGTGGCAAGACACACGTGCTCATTAAAGGTTTCAGTGAAAGTTTGCCAAGGTACGCATTAATTCAGTTAAGATTCGAATGTTCCAAGGAATGTTTTTATACGCTTTCAGTGCGCTTTAACGCGCTTTAAAGATTAGAGGTGTATAAAAGGGGACCTTGGGGCATTTGAAAAGGGACCGATTTTTTAACCTAATAGACACAGAGATACACAGAGAAAGACCCTAGTTGTCTTTGCGGCGCACGCACAAGGCAATTAGGGCAACACAGTTGTAGTTAAATAGTTTCAGTGATTCAATGTAGTTTTTTTGATGTTTCTCGCTAGCTAACTTGATCGTCGGAGTGCAAACGACCGCGAGGGCGCTCCTTTGTTCACTTCTTTCAGGTACTCACAGACGGAGCAAAACGAAGGTGCTCTAGCTCGCGAGGACAAGCCACGCGCAAAGACGATTCCGGTCAACCGGCCAGAACAAAAGGATTGCATTTTCATTCAAATGACTTTGTGTTTTTTTTAGTTTGATTTAATTATAAATTAGCTTAAAAATTGTTTATGATTTCATACTAATGAAACATACTTTACTACTACAGTCATAAAAGATTGTTCAATATTCCTATTTATTAAATTTTTTACACACAACCAATGGAAACATTTTCATAAAAAAAATCAAGTTTATGTATATTCCAATTATGAGTTCAAGATGATTCTTTGTGAAAGGTAAAACTAATATATTAATAGCTATAATTTACATCTTTAAAATTATTTATTTCATATTTTATATAAATATATTTTAAAATATTCTCAAATAATTTTAATACACATATTCTCATAAGACATACCGGGCCAATTACTAAAAGACCTACAATGCTGAAGAATCCCACTCAGCCCGTAGGAACAATTTTATATGAAATTTAATATTTATTAAAAACATTTTTTTATTATTGACCCTCCAAGTGTTGGCTTGTTTACTTATAAGACTTATTTTTTGTTCCATGTGTTTCCAAACACGCATAACAAAAGATGAAAAAGTATAAGATTAAGGAAAAAGTTTTGTCAACAAACCCTTTATAATAATATTATAATATTTTGAATTAAAAATTAAAATTAAAATGAAAATAGTTAAAATATTAATTAATTTATTTGTTAAAAGTGTTTTCTTCTGTATGGAGTGTTAAGTATCAGGATCGTAAGATTAAACCTAACTAATATATAAAAGAGTCCCATATAAGTAAGAAGTGAAGTATAGCGGTAAGGAGCAAGAAAGCGAAACTCCCGAAAATGGAAGAGCCATATTCTTCTATGAAGGAAAAGGAAATGGAGGAAAATATATGTTATTCGAATCTAACGTCGTTTCTTCAGGAAGATACCTCCTTTCTTACTCCTTGGAGTTGGGATCTCTACGCTTCAGAGAACCAAGCTTCCACTTCCACAAAGCACTATCTTCAATTTCCACCTGGATCATATTTTTCTTATTGCGTAAGTTTTCTTCTTCGATTTCGTATCATCATCATCATCAACAACAATATTAATGTCTGCCATCTTTTCTAGTTAATGGAAAGAATCAATCTTTTTTATATATTTTTGTTTAGATGTTTCGGTGCATGAAAGAGAGAAAGAAGCCCCGGGATTACGATGATCTTCGAACTGTATCGGAATTTGAAAAGAGGATAATGGAGATTAAAGCCAGACTAAAGAAGAAGCGTAATCTTCTCAAAAAAATGATTTTCCATGCAGACTAGTTTCTATCTGTCTTTCTTTCTTGCTTTGCACTTCGATAAAAGAGATGCAGAGTACTTCTTCCTAAACAATTCAAGCAATATATAGTTCCTTCTTATTCTTTATTCTTTGCATGCTTTCTTTCATAAATTATTCTCTGCATACCTATGAGGGTAAGAAAACCTGCCATTAATCATAACTTCTTCAAGTAATACTGTTTGAAGTCACTGCGTTAAAAACCATAGAGAAAAAGAAAGTGAGTCCTCGTTACGTGTTAAAACTCAAAGTATAGAAGGTTTTTAGTTTATTTTTAACTTGCTTCCTTTAACATTCTCCATTAAAATAATCACATCCTTTTTTTATTATTATTAGTGCTGTTGCTTAAATATTTTTTTAGTCCATGCAAAATAGAAAATATAAGTGTTTAAGTTTTGGTTTTTAAGCAGTTTCTTTTTCTGATTTTGATTGTTTTTTAGTTTTTTTTTCTCTCCTATTATTAACTTCACTTTTTTAGTTAATGGTAATGACATGATCTCATGCTTCTTTGAGTAAAACTATCGTATACAAGTGATACTCGCATAATAATATGCTATGTCATCCTG
>Ga0123341_1003219_pt1 | contig 13899 bp, 7 predicted proteins | sample Turbeapinknodule_FD_89959 | JGI IMG/M metagenome (GOLD analysis project Ga0123341, IMG submission 89959) | Root nodule microbial communities of legume samples collected from Mexico - Turtle bean Mexico pink nodule | ecosystem: Host-associated > Plants > Roots > Nodule | place: Mexico: Nepantla... | reverse complement strand
GCTTGGGCCTCATCTTTATTTTATGTCTTCTTTTAATTTTGAGAAGACTAGAAGGAAGAACTTCAAATGTGAGGGTGGATGTCCTCTTCCTCCATTAATAAAAGCCTCCTTTATTTGATTCTCGTCATACCTCGTGAAGTTGCCTAAACTTTTGATCTTCTTATTTTATTACGAGCAAGTCTTCACAGGGTGTTTGAAAAAAGTTTGGTTCAACTCCAGACTGAATATTCTCTTTATTTAACTTCTTACAAAAGGTTTCTAAATAGACAAATTGAATTTCAATGTCTAGGTCAACTCCCCTGTGGAGCGATCTCCCAGCTACTGTAGGTCCTTACGCAATTCCTCGTTGGCTTTACGTAACTCCTCGTCACTCACCCGTGACGCATCTAGTTCTTTGAACTGGTCTTGCCTGAGCACCTGCTCGGCTCGAACCTCCTCCATGAGCCTCTCCTGGTCAGCCCTGGATGCTGCCACCGCCTCTTGGAGAACACTCACAGTCTCCATAAGTTGTTGTATGGTGGGGTTGTCACTCCCTTCAGATCCTAATGGACCTTGCCTCGTATTCCTCATCACGCCTAAAAGCTTGAGCACAACTGTGGGTGGGACCTGGTTTTATCCGGCTCCACAGCGGGCACCAAATGTTCTTGCCGGTTGACTTTGTTGACAAGCTCTAGCTCCGTCTGTCTCTTATGGAATCTGTTCTGCGTCTTGTTGCACTGGAACATTGCTCCGTTGAAACAGAGGGGACCCTACTTGTTGATTGCACTCCGACAATCAAGTAAGTACAGGGCTTATAAGAAATAAGAAGTAGTAAGTTTCAGTCTTAGAAACAGCGTACCTTAACTTGGGATCTCAAATCCCTTTTATAATTTACCCCTTGTAACATCATTCTATCACGAGAATATAATCCCAACTGAAATCATACTCAATAGGAAAATATTATGTTCAAGAGCACACTCTCTTGGTGTTGCAACCGAACGAAATATTTCTTTTACGGAGTGTATAAAATAATAATAGAATAACCACCAGGGTACTAACTCATGTACCAACATCAGGGGTCCAATCTGTTTACATAGCCACCCTCAGCGTGGTGCTATGCTATCTTTTGAATACATTCAACCTAACCTCTACATGCCCTAACACACATGGGCTTAGGTTTCAAAGGAAACATTTACTTAAGCTAGACCCCCTACGCACTAAGCACACCTAAAGGTCCAAAACAACCCCTCGCTAGCCGCCTAGGCCTTATGCACAAAAGGTTATACAAAAAAGGAAACTAATACATACATCTGGGGCCTAATCTCATGGCCTACCAACTTGGCCCAAGAGCCGACCACCGAGCGCTCTGGTCTAGTATATATATATATATTCCCTTAAAATTAATTTTTCACTTTTAAAATATAAAATAAAAATAGCTACGATTGTGGAAGATGAGACTAGACTTAAAAAAAATAAAATGGGATGAATAGGAATTTATTAGACAGAATACATGGAACAACAATTAGGCAACAGAATAAACAATAAATTATTAATGGGATGGGAGAGATTATAGAAGAGAAGAGTAGAAGATATTATATGCAAAGTGAAAGGTTGAAATTAACATAGTAGAATGTGAATTGAGCGAGCTACATTAGTCTTTGTTTTGGAGATTATGATGGGTGTTCAAAAATTTGAATCCAAATTAATGCCTTCCTAATGCTCATCAATCAATCAATATAAAACAATCAGACTAATATATGCAAGAATCTGTCATTTATGTTGGAACTAATATTTGTGCTGTCATTTACGTTGATAATTTTAATAATTACATACAATAAATTCTCCTAATCAAAATTATAAAAAAAAACTATCATAATACTTAATTATGGTTCTTAATTTTCTTAATAAAACTATTATAATACTTAATATATATGTCTACTTGTTAAGGAATTCAAAATTCAAAATTATTGAGTACCCAAGTTTTCACATTACAATATGATAACATTCAACAGAAAATAAAAATGCAAGCAATAGATAAATTTTTCATAAGCTGCAGAATGGCTACCTTATATATGAGCATGCTCATACAATACTCTTGTTTTTTTCATTCTCTATCATCTTTAATAAGAAAGTTGATACAGTTTCTGCTACTAAGAAATTACAACTTAGCTACAACATTGTATGATTATCAATTTTAGTGATCTTATTATCTCTTTGCCTTTAAAAAACACAATACTTGATGCACATCATCCAGAATTGTGTTGGTATGAAAAGCAGATACAATAGTAAGTATAGATTAATCTTTAAACAATTGATTGGGAAAAAAGGAAATTTCTATTAAGTCCACAGAATATAATGGGGCTTGTAAATTTTCCTCTTATGCATTTCTACTAAGTTTTTACCGCTACAGGCACCAATTGCAAAAAAGACAAAATTTAAAAGAATACAATAGATATCTCCAAACAAAAGAAATTTTTCATCTAAAAATAACTTGTGAGTAGAAGAGATAAAAAAAATAAATACCAACCAAGTCCCAAGCAAAATCAAACACCCACGTAAAAGAAAGAATGCAGGTGCAGAACAACCTAAAATAAAAATTAGGTGCTGGTGTAGAATAGAACCAAAAAATAAAAAGAAAACTAGGTTCAGGTGCAATACTATGCTCCCTAACAAAAATATAAACAAGCATGCTCAACACAAAACCAATATGGCAGCCAATGCAAAAAATACATAATTTAAAAGAATATAACATATATCTTGAAACAAAAGAAATTTTTCGTCTAAAAATAATTTGTGAGCCGAAGAGATAAAAAAACAAATACATGAAAGCAAAGAAGGCAAAATAATTGAAGTATATAACTCCATATATATTGTTGTCTTAAAATCTAGTTTTAGAACAAAGTTTTTAGGTAACAAATCAGGGATTTGAAATATATCAATGAGTCCTTGTGGTCATCACTATCACAATCACAATCAAAGTTTTTTTAATTATCAATTACTAGCACCTCCAGAATTAAAATAACCAATTAATCTAAATAAAAATATGTCATTATTCTGTTTTGGTGCCTTATCATGTACCTTCGAAGTTGGATGCATTAGGGGAAAATGATGTGAGTTGATTTTAAGAGTTTTCATTTAGGTGACACTTTACTTTTAGGATTGAGATTTTTAAGCATTTATGAGTGAAACCTTAGGAAAATTCCCACAGGACATTAACTTAACCAAGTGGTTAAGTAGATGTGAAGGTGCATTTCTCAAAGGCAAAAGGAAAAGACATTGATAAGATGAACATGATTACAAGAATAGGTGCAAAATTAAGCATGAAAAGCAAAAGTAAAAGACAATAGCCGAATGGACATCAGGAAATCAAACAAGAACATATTTATGAATAAAATGGAATGACAAATGAAATGGAAAAATGAAGGAGTAAGGAAGCGTATGAGAATGGAGTTGAGAAAGTGAGCACCCCACTTGGAGGATGAATTTACTCCAAGATAAGTGTTGGAAACCGCCACTTGAGAGCTCTCATAAAATCACAAGATAAGACTAAAGACTAAGAGGAACAAGCCCCACTAGCATCACACACAAATTTGTGCAGAGTAACTTTTCTTCTATTCAATTCAACTTGTCAAATACACTAGGTATGCTTCCTATTTATAGGTGAAAGAGCCTTGGAGAAAAGCTAATGGGGTAGGATGGGAAAAAGGAAAAAATGGGCAGCCTTAGGGTTTGACTAAGTCAAACCTGCATCCTAGGCTTGTCCTTCTAGAAACTAGGTCAAAATGCCTTCCAAAAGGGCTAGGAACAAGCTAAAATGCTACCCACAGTCCCTATTATGCTAATGGTACCTTATTCTAGCCTATCTTTACTATTTGGACCCCTAAAGTGAGCCAAATTTAATTACAAACATATTCTATTTTTTAAGAAGACCAAAAGGAAAAACTTTTGATATTTTGGTTTATAGCTTCTTCTTTTTAGCTGATTCTTTCTCGAGGCTTGGTGGGGTCTGTCTTTGTATCTTGAGATGACTGACCCTTTTGGGAAGTTCTTGTTGTGTCCTTAGTCATCTGTCGGTTTGTATAAGGAAAAAACCTTAGGTTACATTATTTTAAATAATTTCTGAAATAATGTAGCCAAATTTTCTAGTCTTCAATATGCGAAAATCACAGAAGAATGAAATAAACACAAGTTCAAGAACAAAATTCATGAAACTTTGAAATAGATAGTACAATTATGGTAGCTAAAGGAAATCCAACGGAGAACCAAAACAAAGCATAATGAAGAAATCTTCATCACGCTATCGAACGGAATATTTTTAAAAAAAAATCCAAAAAATAAATATCGAATCCAATGAAGTTCATCCCTAAACCTTGAAATTGATTTTTAATCCTATTTTGACACTAAAAACCTACCACATGTGAAAATGGAAGGAAAAAAACTTAAACCTGTCTCTTCACATCATTTTGTTTCCGGCAACATCATTGTAGTGAATGAATTTGAAGAACGAACCGCTTACCTTACTCACACAATACCACTCCTAGTTCGTAGCGAACGACTTAGGGTTTCAGAGCGATCTTGGTTTTGGCTTAGGGTTTAGAAGAGATTTATTCTGGTTTCGACTTAGGCTTGTGTATATGCAAGAGTCTTCGTCCGTGACGACACAAGCTATATGACTTCTAGCTCAATGACGAGGTTCGTTCGTGACGAGGTTGAGTCTTAAGGATTACATGGACTTAATTATCACATTTTAAAAACTTAGCCTATGTTATTTAATCACTTTAAAAATGTTATAAAAAATATTAGTTAAAGCACCACATTTTAAAAAATGTTTCCTAAAATACTATTTAACATATCTACAATTTTAAAAACGTTGTTTAAAGTACTCACTCTAGTCCACATTTTATAAAATGTTGCTTAAAATAAATAGGCAACACTTTTCCTAAATACTTTGAGGCAAAGGTAAATAAATCTTACTAAGTGGACAACAATAAAAAAAGTGTTGCTTATACTCACTTTAGACAACACTTTTCTACCCGTTGACATGTCAGTGTTGCCTAAAGTGAAAAATGGTGTAGTGAGTATAGGTTCGTTCTTGCATGCATTGTTTGGTTGTTCATCTTTTCTTGAGTTTTATGCAATTTCAATCGCTGAAACTTGTTTAGATTCACTTCATTTGCTGTTATAATCTGAGCTAGTCATGTTCTAAGTCATGTGCATCCAATTTTTTCATAAACACATGTTATCCGTTCATGATCTCCAAGTGTTTGTGAAATTTCCATAAAAATTGTCCTTTATGGGTTTGCTAAAATGTTTTTGTGTTTTTACCTTGTATAAGCTTTGGTACTTTTTGTGTTTTGTGTGATTGTGTTCCTGACTTGTTTTAGATCATAGCAAGTCCTCTGATCATCATAAACTCCAATTGTCTTGCATGTTATGTTCAAAATATCATTGAAATTTCTTAGGATTCTTTCCTGAAATCTAGAGTACCAGTTATCTGGATTAGAAAATTTGTTGTTGTCAATTCACGTTGATTTTTTATGTGAAATTTTAATCACATAAACCTTATGATATTAGGATCATTGTGTTAAAAAGGCGCATCAAAATATTCTATACAAGAAAGTTATAAATCATAAAATCCTAATGCCTCATTGTGAATGTTTTTAGTGCACTATGAGTTACTTTGCTTTCAGTAATTCATTTGTTAAAATTTTTTTCGTGCATATTTGGATCAGAAATTTTGACCAACGCTTCATTGTTGACTTTCACATTTGTGAGAAAAATTTGAGAGTCAAATTCCTAATACACAATTTTTGGCAAATTTTACAAGTGTGTGTTCTCGCTGACTACTTAGTGACCGCTAGTTGCAAATGTGTCTCGGTTTTGCATTTGTCTAAATTCTCTCAGTCATTATTTGAACCAGAAATTTGGCACACTTATTCCTTATTGTCTTAGTGAATTTTGGGTAAAATTTGAGACAAAAATAGATGATAGAAAAGTTGATATAAATTGTTCATGCTCGCTGATCAATGTCTTGTTTTTTCTCTAAATACTTGAACTTTTGGTTACGTCAAACCTTGCAGTTCTGTATTTTGCTGACCTTTAATTGTTGATTGTCTATAATTGTTGGTATTCTTTCTTTTTTTCATCATTAATCCAGCTTGTGGTTTAGCTTTTCAAATTGACTTTTCTTGTTTTTTTTTCATTTCTTGACCTTTTGGAAGTATTTCTTGGTGCACATAGAAATTTTGAACATGAAAATCTGCTAATTCTAGGCAACCTAGAAGCTTTCGATTTTTGCCTCTTATCAAGGGTCAAGAAGAGTACAAAAAAGGAGAAGCATTTTTAGCAAAGTTTCACAAGAAAGCGTACAATTACAGATAAGCAAAGACATCACACAATGAAAGCCTCCAAAATTTTGCTTTTTCTTTGACTATTAGTGTACCGGCCCGTCTTCGGGCGTTGATCAAAGTCAAAGTCAAAGTCAAAGGCAAACATATGGTGGGACCCACCAAGGGCTCCAAGGGAGAAGGTCAATAGGTTGACCACTTTGGGTGTCGCCAGGTGTGGGTGTCGCCAGGTGTGGGTGTCACCAGGTGTGGGTGTCGCCAAGTGTGGGCGTCGCCAAGTATGGGCGTCGTCAGGCATGGGCGTCGCTAGGAGCGGGCGTCGACAGATTCAGGTGTCGATACTGCCATCCCCCGATACCCACGAGGGGGGAAGACCGTGGAGGGGATGACACATTTAGAGGCCACGGTACAGACGAGGAGGCCTCGGTACCCTAGAACAGTAATAAAGAGAAGAGAAAGGTGGCTTCAAGGCCATAGTCCCAGTACCAGTAGGGGGTAACCTGACTTGTGAAGTACCCACGCCACCTCTGGAGAATCCCTAGGACAGATACGACTCAGGAGAGGGTCACGCCCAGGGGTGAACCATGTGCATGGTACGAGAGGAAGACAGATAGACTCCTAGGGCGAGTGACTAGAAGCTAGGCACATGAGTTGGCACCCAGGTAGTCACCCCTCGCGCCAGATGCACTCCGGGGAAGGAAAACTTACGCGTTGGAGTTTCCCTAAGTTGGGTTACAGCGTTGTAAGGCCTTCCACGTGGAATCGCGGTTAAGTCAGAAGGACACGTGGCGGTAAGCACTGGAACATCAAGGTATATAAGCTTCTCTGAAAGCTTAGGAAGGTACGTTTTTACTCAGTTTACACACACACTTTTCTGATCACTTGCTCGCTTACTCATTGTACGCACGAGTGGTTGGAGAGAGGAGAAGTTAGCTACGGTTCAGTTACACACCTTCAGAGCATTCAGTTACGGTGCTCCGATACGGAGGTGTTTGATGTTTCTTGCTTGCTGACTTGATCGTCAGAGTGCAAACGGCCGCGAGGGCGCCCTTTTGTTCACTTCATTTTCAGGTGCTCACAGCGGAGTTGGGTGGAGATCTGAGTTGAAGACGAAGGAGTCCTTGTTCGCGAGTCAAAGTCGCACACGAAAACTTTCTCGGTCAACCGGCAGGAACATTTGGCGCCCACCGTGGGGCCGATTTAAAACATTAGCTCCCACCGCAAGTGTTAGAGGTTTTTCAGTCGCAGTTTTCGAGATTAGGTTTCAAGAATCGCCCAAGATCCACGGTTCATCGTGAAATTCAGTTCAGTACACCTTTTGTTAGTGTTTTGTTTGAAGTTTGCTGAAGATACGCCGTTACTGGTGGTTTCCACCGATCGTTTTCCGATTGAATTCAGTTTTCACTGGTTTTTCGTCAGTCCAGTTCGAGTTCCCATCGTTTTCTTCATCTTCTTGAAGTTCCAACCGTTTGTTCTTTAGTTTCACCAAGTTTTCACCGTTCCTTCTCAATCTCGTTCGATTCCACCAGAGAGTTTGTCAGAACCGCCGTAACAGTTAGAAGAGTTTCAAGAAATTGCTGAAAATGAGGATCACCAGGCAAAGTTCAACGTGTGCTGAGAGTGGAGATATGACCATGCAGCAAGTCATAGATATGATGCAGGGATTGCAGGAGGCAATGGCAGCATCAAAGGTTGAGTAGGAACGCATGCAAGCGGATCTCGCGGCGTCTCAGGCGAGAAATGAAAAGCTCTGTCGTACGAATGAGGAGTTGCGTCGCGGGTTGCGTAACAACTCAGGGCTACGTGATGCAGATGAGCGTGAGTGTTTCACTCCACCAAGGGAATTCTCTACGCCATTCTCGCAGTCGATTCTGGAGGCGGTAATTCCTAACACGTTCGTAGGTCCTAAGGTGACTTTCACTGGGATGGAAGACCCCGAAGCACATCTCACTGCGTTTCACATGCAGATGATGTTGGTAGGCGGCTTCGACGCCGTAAGATGCAAGCTCTTCATAAGCACTCTGACTGGGATGGCCATGGACTGGTTCATCAGCCTTCTAGATGGCTATATTACATCTTTCGCACAGCTTTCCCAGCTATTCAGGGAGCAGTACCTAGCAAACAGGGCTCCACCACCAGTTTCGTACAACTTGTTTGATGTGAAGCAGTATCAAGGCGAGACCTTAAAGGAATATATCAATCGCTTCGGAGCCCAGGTGGTGAAGGTTGGCACCACGGAGGAGCCCATGACCGTCTACGCGTTCAAAAAGGGGGTGTGCCCTGGGCCTTTCTGTGAGTCAATCATTCGCAACCGCCCCCAAACTTTTGTTGAGATAAGGCGACGCGCTGTGGAACACATCGCCACTGAGGGCGAGGTATGTGAGAAGCGCACAAGTGTTGCACCCGCACGCCCGAGAGCGCAGTCGCGTGCCCAACCCGCCAGGGTCAACTTGGCCACGACGGGAAGGAAGAATTAGGAGAGGAGACGCCCATATGAGGCGAGGAGGCCCCAAGCTAGGGGTCGAGCAGAGGGAAACCGGCCGGCGAGGGAAGGAAATAGGCCGATAAGGCACAATTTCGTAGTGGAACTTAAAGATCTTATTGCTGTGCCAAACATAGCTGACAGGCTGAGGCCACCAGTGAAGACATACAAAGTGCTGGGACCTCACAAAGACTCGTGGTGCGAGTTTTTGGGCACCATATCAACAACTGCTTGGCGCTGGGCCATCAGTTGGATGAGCTGGTGAAGAATGGTTTTCTGAAGGATTACCTAGCCGGGTCTTCTACGACCGCAGCATTAACAGTACCAGAGGAGGATCAGGCACACGAAATTGGAATCCACGGAGATGTACACACCATCTCTGGTGGCTTCTCCGGGGGAGGGCCCACTGCCTCTCAACACAAGAGGTATGTGAGGTCAGTAAATTCCACCGCTGAGGAAGGCTCGGACGACCCGTGGAGTCAGACCTGGTGTTCACGAAGGCTGATCTACACGATGTCCCACATGACAATGACTCCGTGGTCATTTTAGTTGTCACAGCTGGGAGAAAGCTGCATAAAGTTCTCGTCGACCAAGGCAGTTTCGCAGATGTTATGTTTTGGTCGACCTTCAACAAGCTGTAGTTGTTCCCTGACTTGCTGAAGCCCTACACTGGATGCTTGTATGGGTTCACAGGGGACCAAGTGGAAGTACGCGACTACTTGGAGCTACGGACGACGTTCACTGATGGAGCGGCGTCCCGTACAGAGAGTATTCGATACTAGGTAGTGAATGTCAATTTAGCTTACAACATTCTGTTGGGTAGGCCAGTACTGAATAGACTAAGAGCAGTGGCCTCCACGTGCCACATGAAGATGAAGCTGCCAGACCCTAGTGGTAGGGTGATCGTGATCAAGTCTGATCAGGAGGAGGCCCGAAGATACTATGAGAATAGCTTAAAAACGAAGAGGGGCGTGGTCATGGTGATGGAACGCCCGCCCGTTTCAGATACGCCAATGGAGGTAGAGCCCTTGGAAGAGGCGACGCCCGCGGAGTCAACGGTTGTCGAGGCCTCACCCATGGAGGCGACGCCCAGGGAAGACGCGCACTTAGAAGAAACACATGGGGAGGCCTCGCCCATGGAAGAAGTATCCGAGGGGGTCTCGCCCATGGAAGAAGCGTCAGAGGAGGCCACGCCTGAAGCACCTGATGGGGCGACGCCTATAGGAGAAGGCAACAGAGGCGAGTCTCGTGCGGAGAGTGTGCGAGATAAGCGACCCCAACCAGTAGACAACGTGGTGGAGAGGCAGATAGGTGGCAAGGTATTCAAGTTGGGACGTTTGCTGAGCCAGGAGGAGCAGGATGAAGTGGCGGCGGTGATCTCGCGCCACCTGGATGCTTTCGCATGGTCTGCCTCGGACATGCCAGGCATCGACCTAGACTTTCTATGCCACCACCTCACCATGGATCCCAAAGTCCGCCCTGTACGGCAGAGGAGGAGGAAGTTCAACGAGGAGAGACGCCTCGTTGTGCAGGAGGAGACGCAGAAATTGCTAAGTGCTAGGCACATCAGGGAGATCCAATACCCTGAGTGGCTGGCCAATGTCGTCTTAGTTAAGAAGGCGAATGGAAAGTGGAGAATGTGCTTCGACTTCACGGACTTGAATAAGGCGTGCCATAAAGATTCGTACCCCTTACCTAGCATCGACGCGTTGGTGGACAGCGCTTCAGGGTGCAAGATGATGAGCTTCTTAGACGCATTCTCGGGGTACAATCAGATAAAGATGCATCCAAGGGATGAGAGCAAAAAGGCGTTCATGACGGAGACGTGCAGTTACTGGTATAAGGTGATGTCGTTTGGGCTGAAGAACGTGGGCGTCATCTACCAGAGACTAATGGATAAGGTCCTTGCACCCATGATGGGAAGGAATGTGCAGGCCTACGTAGATGACATGTTGGTGACCTCGTAGGAGAGGGGGCGACACACAGCGGATTTGGAAGAACTGTTTGCCACCATATCAAAGTATCGCCTCAAGCTGAACCCCGAGAAGTGCGTCTTCGGGGTTGAGGTGGGTAAGTTCTTAGGCTTTATGCTTATAGAGAGGGGGATAGGGGCGAACCCTAATAAGTGCGCAGCTATCATTGCCATGAGGAGTCCAACCTCAGTGAAAGAAGTGCAGCAACTTACTAGGCGAATGACAACTTTGTCAAGGTTCGTGTATGCTGGAGGTGAGAAGGGTCACCCCTACTTTCAATGCCTCAAGAGGAATAGCCGCTTTGCGAGGACAGATGAGTGCGAAGCAGCATTCCTCAAGTTGAAGGAGTACTTGGCGACGCCCCCGGTGTTGTGCAAGCCGCGGGCAGGCGTCCCCCTTCGTTTGTATTTTGCTGTGACTGAGTGGGCCATCAGCTCTATGCTAGTCCAGGAGCAGGATCAAGCGCAGAGGCCCATCTACTTCGTAAGCAAGGCTTTGCAGGGCCCAGAGATGAGATACCAGTCGTTGGAGAAGGCGGCGCTGGCAGTGGTATTCTTAGCCAGGAGGCTCCGTCACTATTTTCATAGCTTCACAGTGGTGGTGATGACGGACCTCCCCATTCAGAAGGTACTACAAAAGCCAGACGCCGCTGGGAGGATGGTTCGCTGGGCAGTGGAGCTGTCAGAGTTTGACATCCGGTACGAGCCCAGGGGATCCATCAAAGGGCAAGTCTATGCAGACTTCGTTGCAGAGCTCTCACCAGGAGGTGCCCCCTAGGAGGTGGAGGTAGGATCACAGTGGATGCTTTCAGTGGATGGGTCCTCCAATAAACAAGGAAGTGGTGTGGGGATAGTCTTGGAGGGGCCTAATGGGGTGTTGATCGAGCAAGCCCTACGCTTTGCCTTCAAGGCAAGTAATAACCAAGCTGAGTATGAAGCTTTGATCGCTGGAATGCTCTTGGCCAAGGAAATGGGTGCGCATAGCCTCTTGGCAAAGAGTGATTCGCAGTTGGTCACAGGGCAAGTGGCTGGGGAGTATCAGGCTAAAGACCCACAGATGGCGGCGTACCTGAAGTATGTCCAAGTGTTGAAGAGAGCTTTCGCTACGTTTGAGCTGGTGCATGTTCCTAGAGAACAGAATTCCAGAGCTGACCTGCTCGCCAAGTTGGCCAGCTCAGGCAAGAGGGGAAGACAGAGGACAGTCATCCAGAAAAAACTCAAGACGTCGCGAAAGTTTGTGGCAGATAATAGGGTGGATGTTTTTCACATCAGCGTGGCAAGAGGAAACCAAGGAGCCATCGCTCGTTGATTCAAGATACGGCAAGGACACCCTGCGTCAGCGCTTATGCGGCCTCGCCTGAAGAAGAGAAGTGTGTGCAAGTGTGTGCCGTGGAAGAAGGGGATACGTGGATGATGCCTTATAGGCGATACATAGCAGATGGGATTCTCCCGAAGGAGCCTGGGAGGGCAAGAGGATAAAGAAGAACTCCGCAAGGTACACCCTCGTTGATGGAGTGTTATTCAGGCATGGGTTCACGCACCCAATTCTGAAATGTATGAGTGGCGACGAGTGCACGAGGATCATGTCGAAGCTCCACGAGGGGATTTGTGGAAGCCATGTGGGGGGAAGATCATTAGCTTCCAAGGTGATTCGCGCAGGGTTTTATTGGCCATCGGTGAGGGAAGATTGTGTGAGATACGCCCAGCGATGTAAGCAGTGTCAGATGCATGCTAACTGGCACAAGGCGCCTCCAGAGGAGCTGAGGTCGATTTATTGCCCGTGGCCCTTCCACACATGGGGAATCGACATTCTGGGGCCTTTCCCTTTAGCGATAAGACGGATGAAGTACTTGATAGTCGCCATCGAGTACTTCACGAAGTGGATAAAGACAGAGCCAGTGGCGCAGATCACTGCACATAAGGTACAACATTTCGTATGGAAGAATATTGTATGCCACTTCGGCGTGCCGAGGTGTCTCATCTCAGACAATGGCACTCAGTTTGCTAGCCTGCAAATGAGCAAGTTATGCGCAGAGGTAGGAATCAAGCAGGTGTTCGCGTCTGTCGAGCACCCCCAGACGAACGGAGATGTGGAGTCCGCAAATAGAATTTTGTTGAGGGGGTTGAAGCGAAGACTTGAGAAGGCTAAAGGGGTGTGGGCAGAAGAAGTACCAAGGATTGTGTGGGCTTACCACACCACGCCTCAATCTTCCACCATGGAGACGCCGTTCAGCCTAGTATACGGGTCAGACGCCATGATCCCGGTAGAAATTCACGAAAGCTCGCCCCATTTTCAAAGTTTTGTAGCAGAGGAGTCCAACGAAGAAAGAAGGGTGAATCTAGACCTGTTGGACGAGGCCAGAGAAGAGGCGAGGATAAAGGCTGAAGCCGTGAAAAGAAGAGTAGAGCATCAGTACAGCTCTAAGGTGAAGCCGCGGCAGTTCCAAGTGGCTGACCTGGTTATGCGGAAGGCTCATCCCTATGAGTTTGAGAACAAGTTGTCTCCCAAGTGGACCGGACCCTTTAGAGTAACCGAAGCCAAGGGGAATGGTTCGTACAAGCTTGAGACTCTGGAAGGAGGTCCCATCCCACGCAGCTGGAACGCAGCCAATTTAAAGTTTTATTTCAGCTAAAGACATTATGTAGTATACAACTTAAAAGGGGACACTCTTTTTCCATTTCGGGGGTTTTTTAATGAGGTCACCCAAGTAAAAAAAAAGTTCAAGAATACTTTGTCTCATTCCCCTTTACCCTTTTTCTTGTAATCTAAGGAAACGCTAGAGGAAAGGGCCGCCGCTTTGGGCGTCGCCAGGTGCGGGCGACGCTAGGTGTGGACGTGGACACCAGGCGCGCAAACCAGCTGGGACGCGTCGCCACCCCAAAGGAAGTGGCGGGAACACACTCTCCAGGCGTGGGCGAGACGTTAGGAAGGTACGTATAGTAAAGTTCAAAAATCCGGACGTTTAGTCCCTGGACAGGGGTTAACGGATTCCTTTGGGACGCCCCCTCCCCAGGTGAGAACGGCTAGCCCCGGTGTCCGACGTTTAGACACCTCGCAAGGAAGTGGCGAGGGGCGTTTCCTTCGAGTGTGGGTGTCGGGCAGTAAGAAAGTTTGGAGC
>Ga0123341_1003218_pt1 | contig 13899 bp, 11 predicted proteins | sample Turbeapinknodule_FD_89959 | JGI IMG/M metagenome (GOLD analysis project Ga0123341, IMG submission 89959) | Root nodule microbial communities of legume samples collected from Mexico - Turtle bean Mexico pink nodule | ecosystem: Host-associated > Plants > Roots > Nodule | place: Mexico: Nepantla... | reverse complement strand
TTAATTAATAATAATAATTGTATATATTTTAAATTAGTTATCGCAAAACACTATCAACCTATCATTATTTAAGCGAAATAATTAATTATAATTAAAATAAAAATTCGATTAAAGTAATATAAGTTGAGATATCTTATGATAATATTAGACAAAATTGGTTAAATTAAAGGAAATTCCTTTAAAGAGCTCGTTAAGACTAGAAATAGAAGAAAGAGAGTTTATGAAAGTATTTTTTTTTATCATGTACGTGTTCTCACCACTTTTATGTATTCTTTTTTAAGAGTCAAACTTTGCTTCATTTTGTATTAATTACCTGTAAGTTATTTTCATTCCAAGTTATAAAGATTTAAATTTATGTTTTTGATAATTTATTCTACAATTATTTCACTGCTTTTAGACTTTTACTTTTATCTCAATTTATATTTATGACCCTTTTAGAGTTTCTTTGACATTATATGCATTACACCACACTTTATTGCTTTTCAAATCGTTATATATTATTTATTAATTAATGCTCTTTTCAAATGTTACTTTGTGAAATTTACAAGTTAATCTATACAAAATACACAACTTTCTCTATGCATTTTCATTAAACAAAATGCTATTTTAGTAACTATAAAAATTAAATTTAATCCTTTTATAGTATATTGTTAATTGAAATTGATTGTTTTATGTAAAATCGGCTAGCTATTATCATATTCTAAATTGAAGATCTAAGAATTGTTAATGTAAATACCAAGAACTCACAATTATATTTGTTTTGGTTGAATAAAATTCATAAACTAATTAAAAAGAAACACTGTACTATTGACATGTGGGTATTTTAGGACTTCCTTTTAATATGTTTTTTCTTATATATATATAGTTTAGATAGATATAAGAATAAAGAATCACGTGAAAACTGATATTTTTGGATCTTTTTTTGTTTTCGTTTTCAAATGTCATTATCATATAGAAGCTCCATGTGCAATGGTACAAATCAAATGATTCTTTTCATGCTTGTGGTAGATATTTTGGTGCTCTGCGTTCATATTTTGCTTGACAACTGGTTCACTTGTAAAGGTAAGAAATTACCAACTAACCAATTTTATAGAGAGTTTGGCAAATAGTATTGCAGGGTCCATCCACAATTAGCTGAATGATACCAAAAAGAAAAACAAAGAGGGGTTGCAAGGTGTGTCTTTTTCTTTGCTTTGTTTTTGGAATTTGGATCATCATTAACCCTTTATGACAAGTTATTATTTTGATTTGGAGTTAGAATTTGAACCAGAACCAGTTACAAAGTATCATCAACTTAATCACTTGAGACAAATGATCCTTTTTTTTCAACCCTTTTTGGCAAGTTGGGGGAGAGAAAAATCATAAGAAAGAAGTGATTAAAACTTGGATTATATGGACTATAGAGAGACAATCATTGCAAAGAACAATTCAGATATTGCACTATTTTGTATCTATTAATTAACATTGTTGATTGTATAATTTGCTAATTACAGTTTCCAGTATATTCCCAATTTGTGGAAGATGCCAGCCACCACACCCCAGAAAGTGATTTCTGCAAATATGACATATAACAGAGTTCCCAACCTCTCTGAGTGCCAAACATTGATAAACACATGATTCTGAATCCAATTTACCTGATTCATGGTTTTCATATGCAATAAAAATTGTCAGCATTTTAGTCAAGCTACTTGAAATCTAACTGAAGACAAAAAAAAGATATTTCTTCAGAGTTCAAATTAGTTTTAATTCTAATATTTTAAAATAATGCTTTTGTTTTCCATATTTAGTGAATTTCATTATCCATCCTATCTTATATATCTGTCATGAAATGTACAAAATGCAAGAAATATAACCTCAAAATCATCATTTTTGAAGTATAATAAGACTGATTATGACAGAAAATATAGCAACTTTAGCTTAAAACAAGGTAGAAAGATATGACTGGTAAATTAAAGTAGACAGCATGTATAATATAAGTCAAAAGGTGAGGTTCTTACTAGTGAGTTATCTGGATCCTTGTAATACCATCCATTTACAAATGCTGCAAAGATGCCCTGTGCTGCCATAACAAACACTAGCATTGCATTCATTCCTATCCATTCCAAGAGCAAGAATGGAGTACGAAGGTCCCAAACATCTATCTGTTTCATTTTCAGAAATACTATATAAGAATCATAATTAATTATCAATATCAAACAGAACCATAACTAACATTTGAAATTAAGCTATCAGATTGAATGATCACATTGCATACCAGTAAGTAGAATACAGAGAAGACAATTCCAGCTGCCCCAGCTGTGAAACAAACATAGCTGAAGCTGTAGAGTTGCTTGTTGATTGGGATTGCTGCCATATTCCATGGAAATATTGTCACATATTTTCAGCAAAAGTATATACATATATATAACAAATGTGACATGTCTTAGTAGCCTTACCATCTGTAAAATGAAGGATGATGCCTATGATCAATAAGAAAAACCCTAATGAGAGCCATTGCTTGAGCCTCTCGGAATGACCCTGTGAACAAGTAAAAATTTAGAAGGAAAAAACTTAGTGAGTGAACAAGTAAAAATTTAGAAGGAAAAAACTTAGTGTGTGAACAAGTACAAGGCATGGGACATTATTGTGTAAAGTGTGTAACCTTGAAGTGAATCAAGACATGTCCATAGTGGATGCCAATGATACCAGAGAGGATAGCTGATATGGAACTACATAAAGAGAAACACAGAACAATTTAAACATGTTTTGAAAGCTTAGATTGATTAATGATTGGTTATTATTTTATTTTTCTGGTAGTAGATGTCCAATTCACTATATAAAGGGTTTTCATATAATCAACATTCCAACTTAACTATAGATTTAGATAAGCTGATTAGGACATGAATTATGCACAGAAAACAGAGTTATATGGAGGGTTAGTTTGTCAGTACCTATTTTACCTTTTCTTAATAAAAATATGTTAAAAAAAATTATAATAACATTAAACAAACTTGAAAAGCTACTGCAATAGTTTTTCAAGAAGTTTAAAACAGAATATTTTTAAAAAAGAAATCACAAGGGTACTACTTATAAACCTCAACAAGCCTTCTGGTTCAAAAGGAGCACGACACCAAGATGGAGCATTTTTACGGAAGTGGCCTTCAGCTGGAGAACTCAGTGTGCATGCCTGTAAAACGTTTTGTCAAAAAATACATCATTCTACCTAAAACTCTATAAATAATTATTCATAATAAATATTCATTATCTAGACTTTTTTTATAGGTTGTATTGATATAAATTAATGTACAATTTACTAATGAGTAAATACCTATATTCCTTAATTATGGTGATAGATATTAATTTGTGCAATATAAAATGGGTTTTTGACTATCATGGTTTTTTTTTTTTGCTTTTTACTAAAATGGGATCCGTTTAAAAAAAATTACAAATTTAGGCAAGTTGTGTCAATTCGGCACGACTTCATATACACAAATCGTTCCAATTAGGCACAACTTATGTCTTGTCATACTGAAGTTGTGCCACACGACTTCTGCGCTGTCACACTGAAGTCGTTTCAACTAGGCACGACTTCTGTCCTGTCATACTGAAGTCGTGTCAACTTGGCACGACTTCTGCCACGTCATAATTTGTTTAGTTCTAATTAATCTCTTCTCATCATTACGTGTTCTGTAAAATCATTACTTCTCAAGCTATTTATTTTGTAAATTCACAATAATAATTCTCTATTTATTTTTCAAATACAATAAATTTTCATTTATCTATTTATTTCCAAATTCAATAACAGTTTTCTTCATTTTTTAATTAATCAAATAATCAAGTTATTGTATTACATTACCGTCAAACATGATCCATACAAGATTATCCAATTTTTTGTTCCTTAAAACTAACACTCTTAGAAAATTATGTATCAAATTAATTTTTAACACTACATAACTTAGTATCCAATATATAAACAATAAAATTAAAAAAATTATGACGTGACAGAAGTCGTGTCAAGTTGGCATGACTTCAGTATGACAGGGCAGAAGTCGTGCCAAGTTGGCACGACTTCAGTATGACAAGGCAGAAGTCGTGCCTAATTGAGACGATTTGTGCATAAGAGGTTGTGCCGAATTGGCACGACTTGTGTAAATTTGTAATTTTGTTTAATCGAACCCCATTTTGGTAAAAAACAAAAAAAAATAACTCCATCATAATAAAAAAACCCCATATAAAACTTCAACTTATGCTAAACTAAGACAAAACTCACACTTGAGCGTGTCCAAACAGGCTGGGAATAAAGATGATTAACGCCCCAAACTTGTCTATCCACGTAACCAACCGCGTTACATGCAGGACCTAGGTGTCCTCGTATTCCACATTGGACCTAGAATCAGGAAAGTAGCATCAACAAAAGAACATAAACCTATTGAAAATTTGAGAAAAATATCAATATCTAGAGACAGATTATGTACTGTGTATCTCTTTGGTTCGTGGCTGTTATAATCCACGAAACTCCAATCTGGAACGTAGAGGCTGAAGGTTGTAACCATGTAAATCACAAATGCCACAAACCCCCCAAACCTATGTAACACAAATGTATGTCTGTCATAAGTCCTAGCAAATTCACAATCCCATTAACTGTTTATATTTCAACCAACTTTCAACAACTAAAAAGTGGTTTAATTTAAAGACTATGAATATCATCACACAAGAATATAATTAAACTTTTTATATTTTAGTGGGGTTTTGAGAATGAAATGTGTTGCTTTTCTCACCATTGCCATCGATAAGCACTAAAAATTGAAAGGTGTCCCGGTTTCAGGGTATAGGGTCTGAGCTTGTTGGTGTATGTCTCTATTAGAGCAACAACACAGTACACAAGGGCTATTCTCTGCACAGACACAATATGCAGAATCATGGTTACTCAAGAACTGAGCTGTGGAAATTTAGTATAATGGAATTTAGATCCGCATGTACTAGTTTAATTCGATTCAAACCTGGAGAATGCCACACCATCGTATAAATCTCATGTCAACTCCATATGAGAGATCATCAGGTGCATGAGAATATCCACCTGCGACTCCAATTTATCAATGTCGATTGAAGAGTGTGTGACTTATTGTCAACTACTATGAATATAAAAAGAGGGGTTTGCATGAATCAATTAATGCATGATATGCATTAATGGTAAATTAGATACATGCAATGGTAAAATAATCCTTCACTAAAACTTCATAACCTCTGTTGTCAAGTTTGAGTTTAGTCTTCTACAATAAGTGCGTTAAGAAAGTGAGCTAGGGAAGTTTTGTTACCTTGCAAAAGAACACCCCAGAAGAGAAGCTTCAATGTCCTAAGGATTATCTTCTTCACAGCATCCTTAACCCTGGGGATTCTCTGTGTTGTCACATGTTAAAACCACAATTATAAATGAAATAATACAACATATACTGAATTGCTAAAGTAAAATTTACTTAAATCTGGGTACAATTTACTTAAAGTAAAATAGTTTGTTGAAACAAGAAGAGCCAACTATGAATAACATCTTATGATAATACTACTATGCAGAGAAAAATTCATAAACAAGAGCCTCTTCAAGACCAAAAACAACAACTACACAAGCCTCTACCTTCAGTGCGAGGGCTATGGCAACCCCAACAATGAAAAGAAAGAAAGGCATAACAAAATCAGCCAATGTACATCCATTCCACGGGGAGTGATCAATTTGTGGATAAGCTCCTCCCGCATCATCTACTAGTACCATCAGCTGCACATTTAGCAAAGGTAAAAACAGTTACACTTAACAACACTTTTCACACTTCTTTCCTTTTCAAAATGAGTTGAAAATCTTTTACTGAAATAGAGTTATTTTGATAATGGTAAATTGAAACACATCAGTTTACAATTATAATTTTCAAAATTGATCATTTCAACAAAAAGTTTCTTTTATCATATTATAATCTAGTGCACAGTGGTTAACATATGATACTCTTTCGCAATGTACATAAATCATAAGAAAATAATATATTATCATCTTTAGTTACAAATTATCTAACACTGACCACTATGGTGAGACCCCTAAATGCATCAAGGGTTGCAACTCTTTTTGTCTTTTGCTTCACCAATGGTTGTTCTTGCTCCACTATTTGCCGAGTGGACTCACCCTCTTGTGTAGTACTCCTTGTGTCTCTGTCATGTTCAATGGAATCTCCATCTCCATTGGTTTTTTCAATTTCCTGTTTCAACTCGCCATTCTGGGGAGTGCTGCTGAGCCCTTCTTCCATTCTTTTAGCTTCATCCATGATACAATTCCTCTTTAGGTGGAATCAATCAAAACACTTAGTTGCCAATGCTTAAGGGTGTAGGACATAAATACACACACGTCCACACGAGACAGAAAAAAAGTCTCTGGGAGAAAGACAGAAAATGGAACAACATTCTCGTTTGACTGAGAAACTCTTCACATTCTAAGCCTGCCTTAATTTTAACATCATATCTAAGGTGGGTGTTTAGATTGCATCTGTTTTAACTAAAATATAGTTTTTGAGTCAAAAGTTCTGCATAAAAGAGTTTAATCATAAACTTTTCAAACAATACAATAATTTTGAATCAACCAACAAGGTGGTGCGTGTTAACGAGTGTAGCCGGTATTTTGTTTCTTGTTCCTGCTCCAGAAACCAGAATTGCAGTAATCGTATGAGTACGTAATTGTCAATCTTTAATCACAAAAATCCCTCTTTCTGTCCTTTTGACCAGAATTTCGTAACACTTTTATGTTCGTAGATTACCAAGTACGGTTGTTTTGGTTGGAAGATTTATATTATGGACGGAATCTTGAGTTGGAATTTCAACACATGGTTCATGGCAGTGTTGGTTTTACCTTATATTGCAGCAGCCCAAAAAAGAACATATTATCAAAGAAAGGTATTTTTGTTTTCTAAATATATGCCAATTATAAAGATTAATTAAGTAAAATAATATTCAACCAATATATAATAAATAACTATACACATTAGTTCATACTTTTCTCCACATATTACTTGAGTAGGAACATTCTAGTCAATCATTTAAAAAATGATTGTAGAGTATATTATCATGCATATTATCTCTTCCATATTTACTCTTTTAATTACGATTTTTAACAAATATTGATTCTTTTCCATAAACCATGTCAAAATCACATTCAACCTTAAAAGTATACATATACAATTCCCCAATTTTTATTATGTATAAAAAATGTCATTTTCCTATTTATTTATTTATTCATAATCATATTGTAAAATAAAAACAGTTTTCACCTCCAATTTTTTTAAGTAAATACTAAATTACTTCTAAAAATTCTGATAAAATTAAAGTATAGTAATATTAAATTTTCTCATCATATATACTCCTCTTACATTTTAGAAAATAAAAGCTTTAAAATGCATAGATTATATTTCACTGTCTATAGATTATATTCATGGAATAAAATGTATAGAGGACCTATAAAATTCTTGAAATTGATATATATCACATATGGTTAACGAAATATTCTTATAGTTTCAATTTTTTGAGAAAACATATTCTTAAACATTTTAACCCAATCAAACCCCATTTAATACGAAATCAACATGCAAAAAATTAATATTTGTCTTAAAAAATAGTAAATGACTTTAAAAATTCCAAAAAAATACCAAAAAGTTTAGAGGAATCAAAACTATGAGATATTGTCTACTACAAATAGAATTCACTAATGTTTCCTAGTCCTAGCAAATAGTGAATAAGCAAATATTTGTCATCCATCTTCTACATCTATAAGTATTATTCCATCTTTGGTAAGGTTGACTTTTAAATTCTTTACCTAAAAAGGCTAAAACAAATTATACCAAAAAATGGTACCAAACTATTACCAAAAACGATAAATCTCTATTGAATAATGTGTCAAATCACCTAGAGATATTTGTAATTAATTTATATCTTTCTTAAGATTTATCTCACACGACAAATTTATATATTCCATTAACTATTTTATCTTTAATTTCCTCTTGTTGCAATAATCTTTCATTTATGAATTTGGTGTTGGTTGCCAAGGTGGCACCCTATAGGTATCTCCCATTCACATGGGTCTCTACCCCAGCTGAAGGGTCAAATTGAATAATGAAATATTTTCCATCCTTATAATCATGATAGTCATGTTTGGGTCAACACAGAACTCATCATCAACATATTGATCAGTGTAATTTGTTTGTTTAATGAAGATGTTATTGTAGTGGTCGTGATAGACATTGTAACATTTTTTAATTTAAATGAACTTAAACAGTAAATTAAATACTTTATTAAATTTTCTGCAGCAATTCTTTAAACACTATTTTTATATAAAAAAAATCTTTGTTGTTAAAAATAAACATGAATAAAAAAATGTGTATAATGTATGTGTAACCGGACGAGTCAATTTCGGTATGACACCGATTGACCAACTCAAATAGTACAAAGGTACATAATAACAACAATTATGATGACTTTGAATGAGTCAACTTACACTCCGAAATATACAGAAAATATTTCCAAAATAACAAATAAAATTAATTAAACTGAAAGATATACATTTCTAGCATTAAGGAACCATTATGCATGTCAATTGACAACCGATATTCGGTCCATAAGGGTCAAGACCCATAAACCAAACACTATAAATAAAGCCCTCTGTGAAGAAATGAGGTATGTTTTACATTCTGCTAGAATACACTTAAACCAAAATACTGACTTGAGCATTGGAGTACAATTCGTAGATACCCCCAACCGACCGAGCATCAACATTGAAGGAAGAATACTTGAATAAATTTGGAAATCACCGACACGTCAACAATTGTACATCTAGCTATCTAGGCCCCTCAGCCTATACAGGTATAATTGGCGCCCACCGTGGGGCAAAGGTAGTATTCAACAACAAATTACAATTGACAACGATGGTATCAACAAGGAATAATGCTAATAGCGATCGTATGGCAGATGAACAGATAGCTATGATCCAGGCCCTCCAGGCACAAATGGATTATGACAAAAAGGTATCGCGGGCCAGTTACAGAATGAAGTCGACATGAGGTGGAGATGTCCCTTTTGAAGGACCAGAACAAAAATCTACAGCAGCGGCTCGATGGGCGTGAGCAAGAAGAACAATCCCAAGCACCACCACCAACCCGTTGAATCAAGTGTATTCAAACTTTAAAGAATCCAAATCCTTTAAGTTTGATGGAAGGCTTGATGTGCTTGTTGTTGATGAGGTGTTTTAGAATAGGATATGGGGTAGATTACCTGTGTAAATCCACTCTTGATTGAATCCAAAACTTAAGTATTCTCAAACCTTTTGAATTGAAAGTGTTTTTCAAACTAAGTGAAAAACAACTTGTTATTTTGTCGAAACAACCGATTGTTTTATACTTAGGTATTTTGAGAAAGGTTGAAAATTGTTTTTGGTGGTTGACTTGCTACCAAACCAAAACAACCGATTGATTCGAGCATTCAATCGATTGTTTGTTTTCAAACCATAACAGAAAACTGTTTTGTGCTTTAACTGAGCTTTAAATGATTTTATAACTAAATGCGCTCCTGTTTTAAATGCTTTGACCAATCTTTTAAAGATATAAAGAGTTTTTTCAGCTTTTGTAAAAAACAAGAACTGAGATTTAATCATAGAAAAACATATTTGAGTTTTTCACTGATTTTGCTTTTCAAGAGTAAAAGATTGCCTTGAGATTGCTTTGATCAAGAGAGAGTGAAATAGGATTTTCATCTTGTATTGATTTCATATCATTCTGTAACAAGTGTAATCCTTCTATACATTGTGTAAACTCTGTTGTGTGAGGCCAAGAAGTGTTGTGTGCTCTTGTGGTTGTCAAGATCAACATTCTTGGTGGTGTATGTGCTGAGCCAAAGGAAGTGTGTGTCTTGAGGGGATCAAGGTCACTTCTTTGGAGGTGTGTGTAAGTAATCTAGGTTTGATTACTTAGTGGATTCCCCCAATGGTTTCTGGGAAGACTGGATGTAGCTCTTGGTTTAAGAGTGAACCAGTATAAACTGTGTGTGCAATCTCTCTATCTCTTAAACTCTTTAATTTCAGTTTGTATAGTTTAACTGGTATAAACAACCTATGCTTAATTGCTTTGTGTTTTTGGCAAACTGAGTTCTGAATCAAGTTTTCTCAAAGAAATTTCATTCTAGACTAAAAAGTTTGCGAAAACCCTCTTTAAACCTTTCACCCCCCCCCCTAGTTTAAAGCCATACATTCTAACACAACCCACCAAACCCATTAAACTCACCAGAGTTCCAGAAACACTCATCTGTCGGAAGACGAGGAAGATCCGAGGGGACATCTGTTCACAAACTAAATAATGAACACACCACTCCCTCCCAAGTAGAAAGGATTAACTATCAAACCCTATGATGGTTCCACTGATCCGGATGAGCATGTAAATGTCTTCAAAACACATTTGACTCTTTACACAACCAACAAGGCACTAAGGTGCAAGGTCTTCCCTGCGTTCCTTCAAGGGGGACCGCTCGGCCGGTTCACCGGGCTCCCTCCTAACTCCATAGGGATTTTTAAAGTTCTAACAACAAAGTCCATCATATAATATGCAACTAGCCGACCACATCACACCTCGTCCATGTATCTCCTTAACGTGAAACAAGAAAAAGGAGAATCTTTGTGAGCATTCATGGATAGGTTCAGCAAAGTTTGAATAGCTATCAAGAACTTGATGCCCGAGTTTGACATGCATCACCTTGTCTCAACAATTCGCCCAGGTCGATTCTCCGAAAGCTTAATCAATAGATCGGCCAAAAACATGGATGAATTGAGAAACCAGGCAACTAAGTTCATGCAGATAGAGGAACACATTGACTATCATAGGATTCATCAATTTGAAGGCGCCAACAAAGGGAAAGAGAAAGAAAAAGACAGAAGCAATTGACTTGCACCAAGTCGATCCGACCGTTATTCAGCTTCTGCCTTTTCCTTAGCAAGCTCAACCTTTATCAACTCTACCTCAGCCTTTAGTGCCTCCTGGGCCTTCTCAGCGACAATATTCTCTTGGCGTCCTTTTTCTTTCCATGCTTCAAACACCTCCAAGGTCACTTTCAGAGAACTGGTCGACTTGGCCAGCATCATTTTTAACTTCGGTATAACCACATTCGTGGTACTTTCTAACTCTTATCCAAGAATTTTGCCAACCACCAGCGTCCGACTCTGTAGCTCGATCCATTCCGAAATCAAGTTTTTGGTCGGAACGGTCGCCAAAACGCTTTCATCCTTTGGTGTAATTGCAATTTGCACCCCTAACACCATTTGTAGGAGGGGGTTGAGCATAGAAGGTTGTTGAGAAGACGACCCCGCCTCTGCGTTTTGTTGGACCATCTTTGTCGGAAAACCCCTCTTTCGACTCAGTGGAGGAGCATTGGTGCTTGGGGGGATAACATCAACCGGAACGACCAAGTTACCCCTCTCAATCGCCTTGAAATTGCTTATTTTTCTGTTAGCCGCCTGACACCTCAAACTGGTCATGAAGTTTCCCAAAGCTACATCCATCTGAATCATGATAGTTGCAAGACACAAACGAATTAAACACCATCAACATAATGAATACAACCATGTACATAAGAAATCTACATACCAGTAAAATTCGTCCATTTCTTAGACGACCCGTATAATGCTATCAACTCCCGCGTAGGTAACTTATAGGGGACCTGGTCAAAAACAACAAGAAATGACTGGTCCAGTGTTAACATTGACGACCTCGGCCAGATGACAATTTGGGTAGGATTTTGTGTCCAATGGAAAGGAAATTTTGTTCACCCTCCGTAGTATAAAAATAATCTCGGTCGTTTGACTCCACAAATATTTTGAAGTATTTTTCCTTAAAAATTTTGTACGAAGTGGTGAAAGGTGCAAAACAAATACTCCTTGGTCGACTTGACAAAGACAACCAACTCACGGGAGAACTTGGTCGGGAGAACGATTGAGGCGTAGGAATAATCTTAAAGATATCGCAAAGAATACAGAACACTTGGAGAGTCGCCCACGAGTTAGGGTGTAGTTGGGTTGGCGCCACTTTGAGGATCTGAAGGACCCCCATGGTGAAGTCATCGAAGGGAAGGATGATATGTAAGTCATCGAAGGGAAGTATTATAAACAAAAATGAAATTGTGAGGTGTGTTTTCCCGAGCATGGCAAACTTGGTCGGTGTAGTCGCAAATGTCAGCCATCAGCGCATCCAAAGGTGAATCAAGCTTTAAGAAAACAACTTTGGATAAATATTTATCTAGATTATTGGAATCCATGAAGAAAGTAGGGATTTCAAGACATGTGGATCAACCCACTCGTAACTCGAACCGTCAGATTTATAGTCGTCCAAGCTGTTAAAGATGGTTGCTGCCTCTTCAAGACATGTGTTTGATGAAGCCATTTGTGTACATTTCATGTATAGTTGTATTTGCTTTAAGAATGTCTTAGGTATAGGTTAGAGGTTGTTTAAGAGTAGGCTTTTTGCTAGGTAACTCACCTCTTAACCCCTGACCATGTGATAAGAGTAAGCACAAATTTTCTGAAACTGTTTTTCACATGTTTTGCAAAAAAACACCTTTACTGCATAAAAATAAATTTGTTCTTTTCTAAATAAACAGATTCTTTTTTAAACTGATGCATTGACTAAGGCTTTTGTGAAAATCAGGTTTTGTGCATCAAGTATTTTGACTAAGTCTTCTCTCTTTCAAAACGATTGTGTTTCGATAGTTAAGTCTTTTCTGTTATCGTTTTGAAAAATAAATTTGTTCATCTGTAAATGAATAGATTCTTTTTAGTATGGTGCCATGTTTATCTTAAACGGTTTTTTCGTTTTGTCCCTGCACCAGAATGGTTGACTGAGTCTCCTTCACATAACAAATTCTCTAACTGCTTTTGAAAATAAATATGTTCTTTTTATTTTCAATCTGTTCTTTTTATAACAGCTTTAACTGTTTTTTGAAAATATGTTATAAGTTGTTTTTCTATAAAAAGAAAACTTGTTCCTGCGTTTAAAAGTGAATCATACATTTGAGAAAACAAGTTTTACATTAGAGAATTAAGGATTTACAGAGAATTAGCATGTGTTCTTGAAAGATTTCAAAAATCAAAAGTGTGCTTGTTCTTGTTTGGTTCTAAGGCTTGGTGAGAGGTGCTGCTACTGTTTGAGCAATCTGTTCTACTGGTTTAAGGCAGATTTCTGCATCCTCTATCAGGTGTATTCGTTTCATAGTTCTTTTCTTGTAAAAGTGTGATTGTAAACTCTTCTTGATATGGTTTCTTGAAGAGTGTGTGTGTGTGCTAAAATAGTGTTTTTCAGCAAGTATGTCAAGTTTCTTGTAGGGTTCAAGAACAGTGGTTGTGTAAGTGTGTTTGGTACGTTTTGTTTAGTGGATTTCACCTTGGATTAGGTGAGACTGGATGTATCTCATTTGAGTGAACCAATATAACTGTTGTGTGTTCATTTCTCTTCATCCCTGCACTCGAATTCTTGCTTATCTGCTAATTTGCCAGAAATTAAATCTGTTCAATTAAAAATAAATTTGTTCTTTCTGGGCTTGTTCAAACAGTTCTTATTTTCTGGAAAATCAGTTTGGTTCTATGAAGAAAATATATGATCTGTTAAATACAACTGGAACAAGTTGATTGTGAAAGGTTACCCAATTGATTGTCAAGCTAATAATTGAACCTCAATCACTTGCTTAAAAGTTGAAGGTTACTGGTTTTTGTTGTTCACTGTTTTTCTCTTTAATATCAGTGTGTGTGTGACTTGCAAATTAATCTGTATAACCTCGAGAATAACTTGGCTGATATAAACGTTTTCAAACATAAACAGTGCCAAAATAAATTTGTTCATTTCCAAATAAATCGATTTATTTTCTGTG
>Ga0123341_1003217_pt1 | contig 13902 bp, 10 predicted proteins | sample Turbeapinknodule_FD_89959 | JGI IMG/M metagenome (GOLD analysis project Ga0123341, IMG submission 89959) | Root nodule microbial communities of legume samples collected from Mexico - Turtle bean Mexico pink nodule | ecosystem: Host-associated > Plants > Roots > Nodule | place: Mexico: Nepantla... | reverse complement strand
GTATAAATTATATTAATATGTATAAATTATATTAATATGTATAAATTATATTAATATGTATAAGTATAATAAAAATGATAATATGACCAAAGAACTTGTCTGGTCTAGTGGTCAATTCTTCCCCCTGGTCACTGGAAAGACTTGGGTTAAAATCTTGGTTGTTGCAGTTTGCTTGCAATATAATTTGGGGTTTGGTTTCAAGTCCTATGGATATTGGGAAAGACATTTCATGAATTCTGCAACCATAGGTTTTTTCCTTGCTTTGTGGCACAAATTTTACATAGGTCAGACCATCACTAAAATAATGCTTATTTTGGCTCAAAGAAGCAACAAATAGATTCCTCCATGTACCATATTTTGATTCGAGGACTTCCTTCCATAAACCTTACTCTGAGGAACCCAACCTCCACTTCCACTTTTCCAAGAAGGCCTTGTTAAACAGATCTACTTGTCTAATTCCTAACCCACCTTCCTGTTTGGATTTATATATGTTCTCCGTAACTTTGTAATATCTTTGCATACTCCAATTTGAACCTTGAAGAAAGACAAATAGTATAATGGGATGGCATTGAAGACAAATTTAATGAGACACATTCTTCTCGCAAAGGATAAACTTTTACCTTTCTATACAAATAGTTTTTATTTTTATTTTTGATATGACAGGCTCCCAAAACGAACATCTAGAAGTATTGCCTCCTACAGGTAGCACTAGATAGGTAAATGAGATGTTCATTAGGCTAAAATGAAGAATATATGAGTATAGTTCAACTATATTTCTTTCTACACCTACAACGCCTATCTTGGTTTTATGAAAATTAATTCTTAAACCCAAAGCTAATTCCAAACATCTAAGAATGGATTAGATAGTCAAAATGTTTTGTAAGCTAGGTTCACACATGAAGAGTGCGTCATCAACGAACTAGAGAAGTTTCACATGTACCTCATTGGTCCTGACTTTCAAACCTGAAAACAAATTCTTCCTAGCTGCCTAATCAACTAATACTGACAAGCCCTGAGCTATAATTAGGAACAAAAAAGGTGCAATCAGATCTCCTTGGCTAAGGCCTCTAGATGGATTGAATTCTTTTGTTAGGCTACCATTTACCATAACCGAAATAGTTGAGGATTCTAGGCATACTCTAATCCATTGAATCCACTTACGACAAAAACCAACTTTATCCATCATATAGAAGAGGAAAACCAACTTACGGGATCATAGGCTTTCTCATAAGCTAACTTTATAATCACCCCAGTCCCTTTCTTTCTTTTTAGCTCATCCACCACTTCGTTTGCTACAAGGACATTATCTAAGATTCCTCTTTGTGATGGGAAAGCACATTGTGATACACCAATCACTTTATCAATAACTTTCTTAATTCTAATGAATAGAACTTTAGACAAAGTCTTATAGATGCAACCTACTAAGGCAATGGGTCTATATTCATCTAAAACTTGAGGGTTATCAATTTTTGGCATCAATGTGATGAAAGAAGCGTTGCAACCCCTCGGAATTGGACCCTCACTATGAAAGGATTGTACTGCAACAACAACATCCTTTTTAAGGATCTCCCAATGTTTCTTAATAAAGATAAAAGATACTCCATCAAAGCCTGAACTTTTGCCACTCCCACATTCCCAAATGGAATTCTTAATCTCTATCTCCTCAAAAGGAGAAGTTAAAAACATATTATCAGAGTCCGATAAACTTTTAAAAACAACATTATCTAACCTGACACCGGGATACTCCATAGCAGACATCTTCTTCGAAAAGAAATCATTAATTGATTCCATAACCATCTTCAGTTCTTCCACCCAAGAATCAAGACTATTTACCCTTTTGATCTCATTTTTCAATCCCTTCCCTTTAATTCAGGCATGGGAATATTTTTCTCCTTAAAGTGTTTTTCAAGATTATAACCAGAAGATTTTTCTCCTTAAAGCATCTGATAAAAACTACAAACCATTTGTTTATGATATATCTAACACACTCAAAATACTTAGTAGGCCATGCAGTTAAGATTCTCCCTACCCCATTAACTGGTTCACTGTAAATGCAATCAATATTATCGTCACCACACAGGTGATAACATTTTTCTGTACTTATAAAATCTACTTTTGTTTCCTGAAGAGAAACCATTTTAACACCTTCTACTGTAATAAGATCCTTTATATAATGCCACTTTGTAGGGTTCCCTAACCCTCTAACATTCAAAGATACTACAACCCCATATGGGTTAACCATGCGATAACATGCTAGACATGTTGTGTTTAGGTGGAAATCATCTTATATGGTAAAGCGTTTGGATACACGTTCATGGACTATAGGTAAAATCTTTGATTTCAAAATATATAACATGCCCATAATCGTCTAAGTTTCAAAACACTAAATAAACATCGGTGAAGAGTTAAGTGTTCAGTAGGTTCGGCAAATAAAAAATAAATAAAGTTCATAAAAGTTTGAATTAATCCCCCACTAGTTTGCCATTGACCATGATCTTGCTCGGGTCTAGCTCTAAGAAGTCTATTGTGGGATGGACGACCGCTGCTTGCTCCAAAGCCGCCTCAAATCCGACAAGGTAGGATTGAGCGGAATCTTGTTTGAAAGAATCAGTGGCCTTGACAAGATCTTCCCCCTTGCGAGTCACCTCTTTCTTCAGGTCTTCAAATTCATTTGAAAGCTTCCTCTTCTCTTCAACCAAGCTTAGTGCCTCTTGGGTCTTCTCAGCTCGGGTTCGTTCGACTTCTTGATGTAGACCACTCAATCGGTTAACCTCAGCCTGGAGGTGTTCCAATTCTTTGTGGAGCTCCATGTTCTCCTTTATCCTTTGGTCCTCAACTCTTTTTTTATCTTTTGCTTTCACATTGACCAAGCAAGTCAGAGCAAATGCTTGTTCGAGTAGCTTCTCAGTATCATGACGAAGGTGATATTCGTCATGAGCCATTATTCTAGTTGTGTCCTCGCTAGGTAAAAAGAATGACTCACCATGAGCTGGGACGTCAAAGTCGGGGTCCCACAAGCTTTTTCCCGTGAGCTCTCGGCCTTGCACTCCTAAATCGTGATGACCTTTTGGTTTGGAGCTCAGCCGTCCAAATGAGAATGTTCAGTAGGAGAAGTGGTTGTTGGTCTTTTCCTTTCGAAGACGAGCCTTAAGGTAGTATGCTCGTGTTGGTTAGATTGAATTTGTGCAACCACAGTTGGAGCTCTCCTTTTTTGCGACAAGGACTCCTTAGGCAGGCTTGCAGCTGCCCTCATCTTCCTGGTGAGCTCAGCCAGCTTAGCCTTGCTAATGTTGGAGAGCATCCTATCTGCAAAAACGAATAGATGGTTAGTGGTTATGATTTTAAGTTTTTTCTTCAAAGGTAAGAAAGGAGGTGTACCGGTATAGGCTTTGAGGGCACTAGAGAGAAATTCTTTAGTCAACAGTGTTGTGGTATCAAAGACGACTTTCAAACTCATAAAAAATTCACAAATGCCTTGGTCATTTGGGGGCAAATCTTCCAAGCGTCGAGCACTTTGGAACCGAGAATTGGGCGTCCAATACAAAGGGAAGTCGTCCAGTAGGGACGAATCTCCTATCGAAGCTCAGATTTTGCGAAATCGGCCTTTGAAATTTTTGTAGGACGACTGGAAGAGGGTAACTAAACCTCTCCTAGGGGCACCATTTAGAGAGACCCACAGTTGGCGACCTGAGTGTTTGGCTTCGAAAAAATATAGGGAAACCTCCACAGTCGGCGAAATGTCGAGCTGGGAACATAAAGTTATAAAACCTCGGATGAATGCCTAGCTATTCGGATGTAGCTAGGCGAAAGCTACGTTTAGCTCGGTCAATAACTTCTTTTCAAAAATGGACAGGGGAAACGGAGTAGAACCTTTTTAAAGAATGTGGCATAGAAAAAACAGAATGGACCATTAGAGTCCGATGACTCATCACAACAAATAGGTTCCCCTTCCTTACACTTTGCTACTTTAACTAAACCCTCATGTTTCTTACTCAAACAACACCTTGCTTCCCTTAACTCCCTAATTCGTAAACGAGAGGTATAATAAGAGGTCTCTTTAAGTAGTTTATTTTTAGTCGAAGAATATGTAGAACTATAATTCATTATCGAAAGCACCTAAAGCATAAACAAAGGCAAAATAAAAAATACAGTTCAAGACATGGCAGAATGAATGCGCACCAACTACCCCTTGAGGAAATGTCTTGTCAGTCGTCGATGCAGAAGAGCCTTTTCGCCTTGTCAAGCTCGGCTCAAGCATGGGAGGCTTGTGTACTGGCCAGACATGCTTAGATCCTTAGCTCAAGCACTTAAGTGTAGTAGCTCGGTTAGACAGCCCATGAGAGAAATACCCAGCTCGGCTTAGGGCAGGTATGGGCCCAATGACATGTTATGAGGTTGGCCCAGATATTTGACAGTCCATATGGAAAAGATGATTAAAGTAAAAACAATAGAAGGAATAACTGAATTAGTTAAAGCATATATATATATATATATTTTAAATTCAAATAAAAGTTGTTAGGAATGATGTGGCATTGTAACCGAAAATAAAAGGTACACGTTAACATAATGTCCTTACTGTTGAAATTATATTGTTGTTATTGAAATTATATTCTTGTTGTTGAAATAATATTTTGATTGATGAAAATCGTTGAAGGAATGTCTATAAAAGGGGTTTAAGACCCCGAGTAAAGGTAAGTTTTTCTGAACCCTACACTGATACAAATTTATAGTTTGAATGCTCTCACTGACTTGATCGTCGGAGTGTGATCAACAGGTAAAGCCCCCTTCGTCACAAAGCGTCTTCATCTCGGTTCAACAACCAAGCAAAGTCACTTCAGCGTAGAGCCCACTTCCAAGTCCGACCGAGGTCAGCAAGCAAGAACAAATAACTAGGAGAAGATTACTCTCAAGCTTAAGAACAAGAAGACAACATTTTAATAGAATATCAATTCTCATTCAATCAAGGTGGGTTTTGCAAGAGACAAAATATTCTATATATGGACAAAAGGTGGGTTTTTCCCAGCCCATGTTACAAAAAATCTGGTAGTAATGATCACAAATGCAAGAAAAACTGGTGTCTCCCCCTTGGTTGCATGGAACACCTCAATTTGGTCTAAAAATTCTTTTCCATGTGAGACTCCAAGCTTCTTCTCCTTCACGTGTTGGGTAGTCCTAGATAATGTATTCTTTAAGCTTCCAACAAGGCCTAATAGGAAGCTCAATTAGGGCACAATGCTATTCCAAACAAGTCTCTACAAAATATACAAAGGAAAATACACCTACACCATTTCTCTAAAACTAAGAAGAATGAAGAGATGTCCTAATTAATAGTCTACACTTAAAAAAAAGAAGAGTTTTCTTCTTTTTCAATCCTTAGTCATGAAACTTGTGAAAAACTCAACGTGAGATCTCTAAGATGGTCCTCCATCACTTAATATTTACCATTTTATTTATAGGCAATGGGATAGTGAATCTTGTCAAACAACATAAAAAAAAAGACTTTTTTATTCTAAATGAATATAGTATTCAATAAAAAATCCAAATTTATGCAACCTCCTGATGGAGATTCGATATCCCATAGATATCACTACTTGAAACAATAAACATCTTATATCTATCAATAAATTGGGTGTTCTCTAAACAAGAGAAAACATACCGATTGCCATTTTGAAGTCGCTAACTTTGACCAAAACAATACCAAACACAAAGTATAAGAAATTCCAAAGACAATACGTAGAATTTTATCAAGGTTTTATCCATTGTGAAAATAGTTGGTGTTTGCAAATTGTCCTTCTCACGAGCAGCTGGAGCTACTGACTCGGATTGAATTTGCCTTCCAAGGATTCGCAGGTAATTGTCTGTTGTTGGGGATATGCGGATTTGATTGTCGCCATTCACATCCAAGTAGTTGAAGAGAAATTGTTTTTTTCTATCTCTGTCACTAATTACAAGACACATAAAATCCCATTTATTTTGTCCAATCGTAAACAACCATACATTATATAAATATATATATATATATATATATTGATTATTGTTCATGCGAAATATTACTAAATCCATACTAGATTACACCTCTCATGATTTGGTTGATAGTTTTAGCTCATGGACAATAATTAATCGATTGAACCAAGAGACGTATACCAGAATTGAGTATATTGGAAGGGAATAAAACGAAATGAAATAATTACAAGGTTAAGTAAGTTTTAAAAATATTTTTCTTAAAAAAATAATTGTTAGTATTTCCATATCATGAAATTTTGTTTTCGGTTACTAAGGAAGTCTACCCAATGTTTGAGTGAAGAAGATACGTTAAAGTAAAGATTACCATAATGAGTTTGGGATTAAGCAATCCCCAAAACGACTTTCGGGAAAACATTGAGATCTAACATAGCATCGAGTTAAACATCCATATCACTGTCTTCATTCTTTTTTACTCGTAAAACATGAATAAAAATGAATGTTTTAATAAAAATAACAATACAAGGATTACCTATATTAAATAAACGTTTAGGGATATTTCGTAAATCATTTCTACAATTAGTTCTATCTTATTAATCAATGTTTTCGTTCACGAGCCGACCACTCTTATAAACTTTACTATCATGAGCTCATGATTTCATAATTAATTAGAATTTATTTATCTTAAATTCATGAAATATTAATAGTCTTATTTCCATACTTCTTTCCTCCTCTATCTTATTTTTAGTTTCTTTATATTAAATAATAATAATTTTTTAAATAATAATAATAATAATTGATTGAGAGTTGTTATCTTACGAGATGTTGTTAAAGTATTATCTATTATACTTATTACATTGTTAATTAATATAGAAGCACCTGCTTTTGTGTTATTATAATTTTGAAAATTTGACTAGTTTTTAACAAGGAAGAAGATGACAGTTTCACACCATTACTATTTTATATTTTTAGTTAATAATTAAGATATTATTATTTTATTTCAAATATATTTTATATTTATTTTAAATATAATATTTTATTATTAATAGAATTTATAAGATAAAGTAAGAAAAAAATATGAGTGAAAAATAATAAATTTTTTAATAAAATGTCTTCATTTGATGAGAAGTGCTTTGTATCTCTGACCAAAATAAAAAAATCGTGTTTAAGAGATTGATAACACTCATAATGACATATTTTTTGTGGAACATGTATTAAATAGGAAAGTGTGAGTAAAATATAATTGGGCAATCTAAATGTTATATACATATTAACAATGGAGTCGGATTATTATTTATACATGTATATAATTGAATATTTTTTCATTTTATATGAATTATTTAAAAAATAAAATTATATTTTAATTTAATATTAATGTACAGTTTTTATATGTAAATTGATTCCCTCACTCTTTCCTTAATTTCTTATTTTAAGGCAACAATAGGAAGAAAGAGAGAGCATACTCACACGTTTTCACACCAATTTTCATATATTAAATAAAATAACCTTCATTTTCAATCATTGTATTCACTCTAAAACCATTATTCTTTTGTATATATCATCAAATCAGCACTAACTTTAACGTGAACATCATCACACTCTCTGATCCTAAAACTACCAATGAAAGTAGAGAAAAAACTTGAAGAAAAAGAGACTTAAATAAAAAAAAAGAAAAAAAAGGTTGTTTAATCAATTCATCATGTTTTTTACATATTATTTTTTGTTTTTCATTTTTAACTCATCCAACATTATTTTCAAATGTATGTTAGATTTTTATCACCCGTAAATTTAATAAAAGAGTTATGTGAATGCACACGTTTGTCCCTGTGTTTTGACTAGTTACTAATAGGTTGTTTTGGTTTGCATTGGTAGTTATCGAAATGGTGATTTGTGTGAGAGTGAAATGGTCATGACATGGCTACTACCTTACAAAATTTATATGGCAATTCCAAAATCCACAAACTGGACAAAACCTTATGAAAAAGGAAAGAAAGAAATACATATAAAAAGATAGGTAAGAAATGATAATCAAACAACCTCAGCAATGGGTCATAACTGTCTTTTCCCCCACTTTCCCTCTCTTTAATTCTAGTTTTATCAATATTTTTCTACAATTGTTTTTATTTTCTCTATTTCTATTTAATTTTGTTCCTCTCTTTAGGTTACAATTATAAATTTTTCATTTTAAATATATATTTTTTCAGTGTCACTTTTTATCATCAAAATTCGAATTTTATGGCAATTGATGAAGAAATTGAAATCGATATCAGTTGTGCGATAATAAATAGAACTTTTTTTAATTAATTTTATAAATGAAAAATGACTTATACATCAGTTTCACACACCGACTCAACATGCGCACCCCCGTAATCTTTTCTCTATATAAATTGTAAACTCTTCCTATCTCTATTTCTCTCTCTCTCTCTCTCTTTTTTTTGTGTTCGTGTGCTCTTGGGGTTTCTGGGTGTGTTTTCTCTCTCCTTTCTCCCCTCGAAATTCTCTTTTTCCCTCTTGTTTTAATCTTCGGTGCACACCAAAAACAATGGTGGATCTTCAAACCGTTTGCTGCATGTGCGGCGACGTGGGTTTCCCTGACAAGCTTTTTCGCTGCAACAAATGCCGTCATCGCTTCCAGCACTCGTAGGCTCCCTTTCTTCTTCTCAATCATCCCATTCTTTCCCTTTACCTAATCACTCACACCAACACACGTGCTCACACACATCATTTACTCCACTCTTCCTTTCCTTTATCATATCATAGTCTTCTTTAATTTTAACAACCTCTATTGTTTTCACAATTCACAAACCACGATCATAGCCATACTCATGCTAGCTCTTGTCTTCATCTGTAGGTTCGTATAGAACATGTATGGCTTTTAAATTTTATTTTACCTTTCTACTTTTCACTTTTAAGGAATCAAGTTTAATCAATCTTGTCTTTCAGGTATTGTAGCAACTACTACGGAGAATTACCGGAGATAGAACTGTGCGATTGGTGCCAGAGCGAAGAGAAGAACTTGAGACATATTATTGGCCCTAATTCGAAGAAACCGGTGACTGGAAACGAGGCCGGAGCCACCCACCGTTCGGAATATTCCGGCGAGAAAATGATCAAACAGCATGATCATCGTGAAGAGAGCGGTTCCGAGAAGGGGAAGAGTCCCACACCGTCGCCACGACCCGGCACACGCAGGTACAAGCTTCTCAAGGATGTAATGTGTTAAGAGAGGGAAAGGAACCCAAGGAGAAGAAGAAGAAGAAGAAAGAAAAGACAATATTATAGGTGACTTTTGTGTCTTTTAAAGATGTTTTTTTGTGTTAATAGCGTTTAGTAGCTTTGCAAAGAGTGTGTTTCTTAAGTGTTTTTCTCTACTATGATCCTTTCGTTTTGAGTGGTTTTTGAAGCAAGTTGTGAATAAAACAATGCTACTTTAGTATCTACAATAGTCCCGTAATCTATGGCATAATTATTAAGTTTACGGCTCTTCTCACCACTTCTTATCTATTATAATTAATCCTTGTGTTTTTAACTGTATATACTATGTAATTAAGCATAAAGTATATTCACAAATTGCATCACCAAAGCTAATCATGCTGATTTTTCTTACGTTTCTTTTTCTAAAAAAGACTGCCGAGGATAATGCATGGTACACATGAAGTAGGTTTCGTGCATGAGATTGGTTAACTGAAGTGATTGAAAAATAATATTTTAATGGAATCCAACTTCGAGACGCAAAGGTTAATTCAGTTGACACACATATAAAAGCTAAAGCTATATATTAAGCACTATTGTATGTCTACTGATGCAAGTTTTAGTCCATAAGAAATATTACTCAAATGAAATTCAACTTTTAACTATGTTCTTTCTTTTCATGGTTTGCTTGGTTAACTTAAGGCTCTTGAGATGAATTGAATGCATTGGTTTCCTTTTGGGCGAAGATTTCATAGTACCAGAAAGCCTGCCATAACTTTTTCAGATTCATTGATAGCCTTTAATTGCTAGGCCCTCTCTATTATTGTCCATGTCAAAGAAAATGAAGGTTCTTTGATTTAAAAGAAGTGAAGGATTTTCACACTTAAGTTAGATAGTATGGGTACCTAATTTTTTTCTTTTCCTTTTTCCCTATTTATTTTCTTTCATAAAGCACTCCCCTTAGCCTTCTGCAATCGTAATGACCATGCTTATAAGAGATGGAGATGAAAGTCTACGCAAGAAATTTCCTTGCAGGTCTTTTCTTGTATTATTATTTTTAGTATCAAGTTGTTGGTGGAAAAAGAAAGTGTTGAAGAGTTGAGTGATTAGACGAAGTAGAGTTTCCAGTTGCGGTGGTTGTTTGTAGACCATACATTTATGTCGTGAAAATGTGTTGATATTTTTCAAGCAAAAGTTTGTACAGTGTTGACCCGTAGTTTGTGAAATATCTCTAAAGTACATAAACTGATAAAGCCTCTCTCCCTGTGCCTGTTGTGCCTATTTATTAGAAACCAACAAATGCTTTCTTGTTGGGCTTTTGAAGAGACAATAAATTCATGGTTACCCTGCAACCAATTCCTCTTTTCCCCTTCCCTTCTCTAAAGTTTCACCTAGCAAAATTCACACTCTCTTTCTCTCTTTTCCATATCTTTGTCTGACCCTCATGTTAGTCCAATTCCTATACGGTTTGGGGACCTTCTGAAGTGACAACAAAGAGATGAACTTTATATGTGCCACTGTGCCAGTAACAAAGGCCAACAGTGCCTATTAGTGAATTTGAGACACTGCATATAAGCATCAGTTTAGCATCTCTCTCTCATATTATCACAAGCACCATCATCATCTCCTTTTGTTCCTTCATGTTCTTGTCATGTGTCTAACTTTCATGTGACCCTTATTTGGGGGATTGAGTAAACTTGGTACAATAAACACATGATGACCCCAGTAGCGGTCTCCTTCATCTATTCACACACTTTCCTTTCTTTCTAATCCATCATCAAGATCACTCACGTGCTTGCTTCGCTCCTCTTCATCCCCTCTACCTTTCCTTGTCCAACTTACAAGCAACTTTCCAAATGTAGGATCTAACACATATTTATACATGCAATAATGCTCATTCCACATGCAATTTCTTAGTCAATTCCCTTCTTCAATGCAATCATTTAAATCAATACCAACCGTACATTTCGATTGCAAACTATTCAAGCTACCTAGCTGCTACCCACATAATATTTTTAATTCTCTTCAACCAAATTACTTCCCATGTTTTTCTTCTACCCAGCTACTCTTATTATTTTCTTATTATAACACATATTTTAACCTCCAAAACATAGAATGCAAGCACCTAGGTAGAGCCAGAATCTTTAATTAACTAAACCAGATCATTTCAAGATTCTGTTTTTATTTTATTTTACTGTACTATTTATGCTGCTGTTATTCAACATACATACTCGATACTCTTATATATATGTTGCTCTGAGGTTTCATGATACCAATTACTTAGACTCCATGGTTTAGCCTTTCCCCTATACTCATACTTAGTGAAGCACTGCACAAAGAATGTGACTTTTAAGTTGCACGACGTAAAAATCAGTAATACAAAAAGCTTAATGAGGCTTTTAAGTGTTAACTAATATTATTGGTGGGAATATTATTAAGTACTTCTCATCAATTAGAGGAGCCTAAGCAATTAGTTGAAATATAATAAAATGATGGATTTAGAAAATAAAACGATGCTTTTAGGAGGTGAAAAGAGCCCTACGTAACTTACTGGTTTTCCACAATTGGATGAAGCACTAAGAAAATAAAATCCACCACCATGTGTCCTTTAAGTATGTGCATCAGTAGAAGTTCTATACTTAAAAATAGCTTATTTTAAACGTATCAATCTCTTGCATGAATCTTAATATCTGTAATACTCCTACTTTCATGCCGGGTTCGGGAAAAGAAAACACCATTTAACAATAATGTACACAATGTTTGGGTAAACAATTCTTGCTACTATGGTTCGTTTTTTTCCCCTATTCAAACAACTAGAATAAACCGTTGGAATATATATGTGTGTGTTTATGAGTATCACACAATAAAAAAAGTGAATTTAAATCATACAATCATGTAAAAAATTATTAGAATTAGAAATATCTAATCACATAATTTGTCTCTCATGAAATACAAGCTCTATCTGTATATTATCAAGTTGTCTAATTAAGTAAGGAAAAAAAATTATATTTTAAACCCTTGCTTTCAAGTAGATGTAAAAAAGAAATTCCACTTTACAGTTTTCCAATTTCCAAACAGAGGATCTTGATGAATTAAAATCTGAGTTAAATGTGAAAGGCATATATTTTGGTCCATAATATTTTATGAGAAATATTAAAGTAGACGCCAATGAGAAAGACACCAAATTAGAGGGCACTAATTTTATAATTCGGAATTTATGAAAAAACACGTGGATAGTCTTACATTTTAGCACATGGACAGCATTACGATGGAAAATGTCAACTCTTACCACTTGAAATGTAAGGATTAATTAATTTAGTCCATCATGGAGGTTGATATGATGGTACGAAACGACCACGAGACATATATTTTACTAGTATCAGTTCATTCTTCGGATTTCTAAAACATGATCTCCGAGCACAGTAATAATTATTATATACGGGGACAATCTTGCTCATTCTTTATAGTTCTGCTTAGGGTTGTTGTGGGTAGAGACATAGATGTTGATATCGATTTATGAAAAACATTACCACTAAATTTACTACAAATTCTGGTCAATGTCTTGGTTTTATCATTTCATTTTATATATCTAATGCGTTTGCATGTCCTTGTGTGTATTCTCCACGCACCTAGGCAGTGAGAAGAAAGTGAGAGAAAGATGGAGAATCGAGGATATAGTCAATGAACTGTAAGATATTTTTGGTTTTTTTCTTATATGGTTGGAGTATTCGTAAATGTTTTATTTAATTTAGATTTTTTTTATTAAAAAAAGTTTAATAAAAAAATTTCAAGATTTTAAAATGAGTGTGAATTATATTTTTATTTTTTAATATAGCAAGTAGTACATAAATAATACAGAAGTGAGTGGAATAATTATTTGGCAAGCAGTATATAATACTTTTACACCTTTTCCAACGGCTTGAGTAACTAGAGAAGACAATTAGCTTCTAAAAAGAATCCCTTACATAGGATTTTACTAGAGTCACTTAATCCAATGTCAGAGTAATATATAAAAAATTATTCTTTTTATAAATTAAAAACTTTAAATTATTTAACATTTTATTTTTATTATGTAAAATTATATGATATTAAACTTTTAAACAAATTTATGATAAAATAAAATATTTAATTTTTTTAACACGTTAAAAAATGTATTAAAATTTTATTTCTAACGTTGGTCTAGTCAAGAGGTTTTTTTTAACAAAAAGTATTATGTTAGTTTAGTTTACTCCACTAAATTAAATTTTCTTATTGAATACATTGGTGAAACCAATTCTATCTATTATTTTAACTTTTTAATAAAGTATACGTACTAAATGAAGGTACAAATATAATTCATTTGTCATAAACTATGAAAATCATAACCTTTTATCTTCTAAAATTTTCAACGAAACTTTTTCTCGTTCACTGTACTGCCCAGGTAATCGGAATTGATGACGTGGCCGCAAGCAATAGTATAGGCGTGTTGAACGGGACACCTGGCTGTTAGAAGGGAAGGACGTCGGGAGGTTCGTGCGATCGCCAGTCGTTAAGTTGGCGTGCCCCGATCTCTGACATACCTAAACCGGCGGTCACCAAGTTTGTGTTGTAGTCGCCGGGTGCGAACCCAGGCGACAAGGCGATCGAAGATCGCCGAGAGGATGACATCGCCGAAGGATCAGGAAAGCTTGTTCCAGGCTTTCGAAGCAAAGGATGAAGTCGTCAGATGGTCATTCCCTAGCTGGCCAGAGGTTGAGGTCGGGGAACAGC
>Ga0123341_1003216_pt1 | contig 13902 bp, 14 predicted proteins | sample Turbeapinknodule_FD_89959 | JGI IMG/M metagenome (GOLD analysis project Ga0123341, IMG submission 89959) | Root nodule microbial communities of legume samples collected from Mexico - Turtle bean Mexico pink nodule | ecosystem: Host-associated > Plants > Roots > Nodule | place: Mexico: Nepantla... | reverse complement strand
AAATGTAAAAAGGTATAAATTCATAAATTAGGGATTATTTTATATGTAAATTAGCAATAAATCCTCATAAGTGCCTATATTTTAATATGAAATATTACTGAAATTAGACACTTATCACCGTCCTCACTGCTTCCCTGTTGTCTGCACTATTACCCTCTCTAAGGACAACCTCAAGAGACTAGCAACCGAAAAGGCAGCCCAGGCCGTTAAGAGCGGCATGATCCTACGAAAAACTCACAAACATCGTCGGCATGTCCACCTACAAGCGCACGGAGGAGTAGGTATGCTCCCTCAGCATTGCCCTCTTTGGCCTCACCAAAAATCCCCGACATGATTTCACCATTGGCAGTGCAGACAAGGTTGATCCTGACCTCAATCTTGTCAAAGGTCCTAGCAGCGCCCTCCTACGCGAGAAGATGTAGGAGACCGCCTTTGATATGTTCATTGGCGTCGTCGACGACATGAAGCTCGTGGACGGCCTCGGTGGCAGCATCCTCGAAATACCAGTGGAGGTGGTTCTGTTTGTGATGGAAGTACAAGATCGCCTCCAGCAACTATTTAAGAAAGACGTATGACGCCCTAAACCCTAAATATTTTAGAAATTCAAATTTTTAAATATTTATTAATTTATGTTTTTCTTAAAATAAATTAAAAGGTAGTGGTTGTATAAAATAAAAGAGGGGTGACAGATAGGGAAAAACTTGGGAGTTAATGAGCTCACTTATTTAGGTAAGAATGATACGGTTATTAAAAGTGGCGGTGACGAATAGCTAAATTCTTGGCAGCAGAATCAACCCAAGTTTTGAAAATACAGTGTAGATATTGGAAGCGTTATGCATATAGTAAAGTGCTGGGGTGGGAATCAAAATAAGGTTCCACAAGGCAATTAACACATAACAACGTGCGCCCCATTTGTTTTGCTCTTTCTCTCTTAAGTGAACCACCCTTCAATTCGGCAAATTTCTCCAACTGCAATGCACACAAACGGATAACAATTTTTTTGCTATTCTAAAATGCAAAGCATGCTTCTTTCTTAATGTTGAATTGAAATTAAGACAGTTTTTGGTAGATTCTAACATCTTTTTTTTTAATTGGTGCCATTACTACATTTTCTCTAGCACATTCATTCTGATTTAATTTTTCTTTTACAATCAATCATCCATATTAACATTCGCACAACATTTAGACTATTTTTGGAGCTTCACTTGGTATTTAGAGTGAGAAAGCACAAATATAGAGTAAATTTGAAAACCAAAGTAGAGAGTGTTAACAATTTAAAGAGTATTTGTGAGGAATGCAATGCCAGCTTGAAGTAAGTCAATGGAGGTGTTTGTTTTTACTAAAATGAAATGTATTTTTGTTTTAAGGATAAACAGAGAAATGCAGAAAATATTAGTGAACGAATGTGGGAGTTTGGAAAGGGAATATACATCCAATACAACTTTTTTTTTTGTTGAAAGCAATCAAAGGCAAGTAAAGGAAAACCGAAAAAAAATAATAAAGTGATAAAAAGGGCCAAAGAAACAAACCTGGGGGTAGAGTGTGGTGTGGCATTTGTGTTAGCTCAGCCTCTCCCAAACAAGATTCACTTTTCTGCTTCTTCAATGGCCTCCTTATCCATCTCCTCACTCCCTTCTCTCTCCTACGTGCACCACGCGACCTCCACGATCCTTATCCTACGCACCCCTACGTCTAAAAAACTATACACCCGTTCTCACTGTTTCGTGTTTTCTGCGCTATTACCCTCTCCAAGGACGACCAAAAGAGACTCGCATCCAACAAGGTAGCCCAGGCTGTTAAGAGCGGCATGGTCCTCCGACAAACTTACCAACATCGTCGGCGTGTCCACCTCCAAGTGCACGGAGGAGTAGGCCCACTCCCTCGGTATTGCCCTCTCTGGCCTCAACAAAAATCCCCGACACGATTTCACCATCGACAGTGCAGACGAGGTCGATCTTGACCTCAATCATGTCAAAGGCCGTAGCGATGCCCTCCTACACGAGAAGATGTAGGAGACCGCCTCTAATATGTTCATTGGCGTCGTCAACGACATGAAGCTCGTGGACGGTCTCGGTGGCTGCAACATCGCCATGTTGATGGAGGTGGTTCTGTTTGTGATGGAAGTACAAGATCGCCTCCAACAACTATTTAAGGAAGAATAATGACATCCTAAACCCTAAATATTTTAGAAATTCAAATTTTTAAATATTTATTAATTTATGTTTTACTTAAAATAAATTAAAAGGTGATGGTTGTATAAAATAAAAGAGGGGTGACAGATAGGGAAAAGCTTGGGAGTTAATGAGCTCACTTATTTAGGTAAGAATGGTGCATATATTAAAAGTGGCGGTAGCGAATAACTAAATGCTTGGCAGCAGAATCAACCTAAGCTTTTGAAAACGCAATGTAGATATTTGAAGCGTTATGCATATAGTAAAGTGTTGGGGTGGGAATATAAAAATAAGGTTCCATATGGTCATTCATTACACACAACAACGTGCGCCCCATTTGTTTTGGTCTTTCTCTCTCTTAAGTGAACCACCCTTCAATTCGGCAAATTCCTCCTACTGCAATGCACACAAACGAATAACAAATTTTTTGCTATTCTAAAATACAAAGCATGCTTCGTTCCTACTGTTGAATTGAAAGTAAGACTTCTTTTGCTAGATTCTGACATCTTTTTTTTTAATGGGTGCCATTAGTACATTTTCTCTAGCACATTCATTCCGATTTAACTTTTCTTTTACAATCACTCACCGATCTTAATATTCCCACATCATTCAGGCTCTTTCTGAAGCTTCACTTGGTATTTATAGTGAGAAACCACAAATACAGAGTAAAGTTGAAAACCAAAGTAGAAACTGTTAACAATTTAAAGAGTATCTTTGAGGAGGAATGCAATGCCAGCTTGAAGCAAGTTAATGGAGGTGCTTGTTTTAACTAAAATGAAATGTGTTTTTGTTTTAAGGATAATGGGAGAAATGCAGAAAATGGTAGTGAATGAATGTGGGAGTTTGGAAAGGGAATATACATATTCGATACAACTTTTTTTGTTCTTGAAAGCAATTAAAGGCAAGCAAAGGAAAACCCAAAAAAAAGTGAAAAAAAGGGCCAAAGAAGCAAAACCTTGGGGTAGAGTGTGGTGCGACATTTGTTGTAGCTCAACCTCTCCCAAACAAGGCCCACTTTTCTGCTTCTTCAATGGCCTCCTCACCCCCTTCTCTCTCCTCCGTGCACCACACCGCCTCCACGAGCCTTATCCTACACATCCCTACCTCTCAAAAACTGGGCACCCGTCCTCACTGCTTCCTCGTTGTCTGCGCTATTACCCTTTCCAAGGACGACCTAAACAAACTCACAACCTACAAGGAAGCCCAGGCCGTTAAGAGCGACATGGTCCTCCAGCAAACCCACCAACATTATCGGTGTGTCCTCCTCCAAGTGCACGGAGGAGTAGGCCCGCTCCCTCGGCATTGCCCTCTCTGTTCTCGACAAAAATTCCCAACTCGATTTCGCCATCGACAGTGCAAAAAAAGTTGATCCTGATCTTAATCTTGTCAAAGACTGTAGCAGCGCCCTCCTACACGAGAAGATGCAGGAGACCGCCTCTTATAAGTTCATTGGTAGCGTTGACGACATGAAGCTCTTGGACGACCTCAGTGGCTGTAGCCTCGCCATGCCGGTGGAGGTGGTTTAGTTCTGATGCAAGTACAAGATCACCTCTAGCAACTATTTAAGGAAGAAGAATGGCACCCTAAACCCTAAATATTTTAGAAATTCAAATTTTTAAATATTTGTTAATTTATTTTTTTCTTAAAATAAAATTAAAGGTGGTGGTTGTATAAAATAAAAGAGGGTTGAGAAGTAGAGAAAAGGTTGAGAGTTAATGAGCTCACTTATTTAGGTAAGAATTGTGCGGATATTAAAAGTGGTGGTGGCGGTGGCGAATAGCTAAATGCTTGGCAGTATAATCAACCCAAGCTTTTGAAAACACGATACAAATATTGGAAGTATTATGCATATAGTAATGTGCTGGGGTGGGAATATCAAAATAAGGTTCCATAAGAGAAAGAAATACATAACAACGTGTGCCCAATTTATTTTGGTCTTTTCTCTCTCTTAAGTGAACCACCCTTCAATTCGAAAAATTCCTCCTACTGCAATTCACACAAACGGATAACAAATTTTTTCCTATACTAAAATACAAAGCAAGTTTCTTTCTTACTATTGAATTGAAATTAAAACATTTTTGGTAGATTCTAACATCTTTTTTTAATAGGTGTTATTAGTACATTTTATCAAGCACATTCATTTTGATTTAATTTTTCTTTTACAATCACTCATCGATATTAACATTTCCACATCATTCAGGCTCTTTTTGGAACTTCACTTGGTATTTAGTGTGAGAAACCACAAATACAGAGTAAAATTAAAAACCAAAGTAGGAAGTGTTAACAATTTAAAGAGTATCTTTGGGAAATGCAATGTTAGCTTGAAGTAAATTAATGAAGGTGTTTGTTTTTACAAAAATTAAATGTGTTTTTGTTTTAAGGATAATGGGAGAAATGCATAAAATGGTAGTGAACAAATGTAGGAGTTTGGAAAGGGAATATACATTCGATACAACTTTTTTTGTTGTTGAAAGCAATCAAAGGCAAGCCAATTAAAACCCAAAAAAGATAATAAAGTGAAAAAAATGGCCAAAGAAGCAAACTTGGGGGTAGAGTGTGGTGTGGCATTCGTTGTACCTCAACCTCTCGCAAACAGACCAACTTTTCTACTTCTTCAATTGCCTCCTTATCCCTCTCCACACCCTCTTATCTTCCTTCATGCACCACACGACCTCCACGAGCCTTATCTTGCACACCCCTACCTCTCTTAAGCTGTCCACCCGTCCTCACTGCTTCACTGTTGTCCGTGCCATTTTCCTTTCCAAGGACGACCTCAAGACTCTCCCAGCCGAGAAGGCAACCCAGGACGTTAAGATCGGCATGGTCCTCCGGCAAACTCACCAACATCGTCGGCGTGTCCACCTCCAAGTGTACGGAGGAGCAGGCGCACTCCCTCGGCATTTCCCCTCTCTATCCTCGACAAAAAACTCCTATTTGATTTCGCGATGAACAGTGCAGACGAGGTTGATCCTGACCTCAATCTTGTTAAAGGTCGTACCGGCGCCCTCCTACGTGAGAAGATGTAGGAGACCGCCTTTGATAAGTTCATTGGCGTTGTCGACGACACGAAGCTCTTGGACGGCCTCGGTGGCAACAACCTCGCCATGACGGTGGAGGTGGTTCAATTCTGATGCAAGTACAAGATTGCCTCTATTAACTATTTTTGGAAGAAGAATGGCGCCCTAAACCCTAAATATTTTAGAAATTCAAATTCTTGAATATTTATTAATTTATGTTTTTCTTAAAATAAATCAAAAAGTGGTGGTTGTATAAAATAAAAGAGCGGTGACATATAGGGAAAAGCTTGGGAGTTAATGACCTCACTTATTTAGGTAAGAATGGTGCAGATATTAAAAGTCGCGGTGGCGAATAGCTAAATGCTTGGTAGCAAAATCAACCCAAGCTTTTGAAAACGGGATGCAGATATTAGAAGCGTTATGCATATAGTAAAGTGTTCGGGTGAGAATATCAAAATAAGGTTCCATAAGGCAATTAATACATAACAATGTGCGCCCCATTTGTTTTGATCTTTCTCTCTCTTAAGTGAACCACCATTCAATTCGAAAAATTCCTCCTACTGCAATGCACACAAACGGTTAATAATATTTTTGCTTTTCTAAAATACAAAGCATGCTTCTTTTCTACTATTGAATTGAAATTAAGACATTTTGCTATTTGGGAGGAAATCGAAAATATAGACCTTTCATATTATTATTTTAAGAATTATGACGTGTTAATGTGATTATATGACTACAAATGAACAATAATCATTATTTTTACAATCCATAATCCTAACTAATATGAAACAAATTATGAGATATAGAAATAGGAAACCAACCCTAAAAAATAATTGAAATGTGTTAAGATATGATTAGAAGATAATTATAGGATATTTTCATATATTATAATATTAACGTTCAAAACTAGATATTTGAAGATATTTGAAGTGGTGTGCAAAATATCATTTGAGAATGTTGTCACTTTAATTAGTTGCCTTAAAAAATATTAATTTTTCCTATTTGAAATTTTGGAGGTTTCCTTGATGATTCTTAAGCTTTATTGTTGTCTCCATGAACACTTATGACATCGAAGTTGTACTTTGAACACTTTATGAAATGTGTCACATTATTGTTAATATTTTCTTTGGTAACTTTTCTCTGAAATGTGAAATTGTTATAAATTGCAATTTGCAGTTGTAAAGCTCTTCCTATGTTGCTATACTTTATGGTCCAATGGCCTTCATATTACACTTTTGCTTAACTTTTCCTACGCAATAAGGAATGTATGGTACAAGTTTCAAATCAAAACACCTAAGAATTAGGTGTAATAAGTCCCATACCGACTCAAAACTTTCTTTTTCGAAAACAAAATGTCCTGGATTTTCTTCCTTAGATACATTGCATGAGCATTTCTTTTGGCCCCACATGCGCAAATTCGTACATAGCTTTTGTGATAAGTGCATAGCATGTAGGAAGGTTAAGGTGCAACCCCATGGTTTATATACCCCTCTTCCCATCCCGGACATACCTTGGGTACATCTCTATGGATTTTGACTTTAGGTCTTCCCAAGACATCTAAGGGTATGGATTTTATCTTTATGGTAGTGGATCACTTTTTCAAAATAACTCATTTTATTCCATGCCACAAAGTAGATGATGCTTGTTATATTTCAAATCTCTTTTTTAAGGAAGTTGTTAGATTGCATGGGCTTCCTAGAAGTATAGTATCTGATAGAGACTCTAAGTTCTTTAGTCACTTTTGGAAGACATTATGGGTAAAACTTGGTAATACACTCTTGTTTTCTACTACTTGTCATCCCCAAACTGATGGTCAGATAGATGTGGTTAATAGAACTTTGGCCCTAATGTTGAGATGCCTTATTTTCAGGAATCCAAGGGTGTGGGAAAATTTACTCCCTCATAATGAGTTTGCTTATAACCGAGTAGTTAACTCTCTCACACCCCTTTTGAGGTTGTGTATGGGTTCAATCCCCTTACACCCCTTGACCTACATCCTATTCTTGAACTTGAAGAGGTGTTGTGCAAGGATGGTTTTGAAAAAGCTTCTTTTATTAAAAACTTACACCATCAAATCAAGCGCCAAATTGAAAGGAAGGTAAGCAAGTATGCACAACACATCAATAACGAGCGCAAGGCATTGATGTTTAAACCCGGGGACTGGGTTTGGTTTCACTTGAGGAAGGATCACTTCCCTACTCAAAGGAAATCCAAACTCCTACCACATGGTGATGGTCCTTTCCATATCATTAAAAGGATCAATGATAATGTTTATGAGTTAGATTTACCTAACACAAATTTATGGAGTCATTCTTTCAATGTTAGTGATCTAACTCCTTTCTCTACAGGTGTTGCAAATTCATGGACGAATTCTCTCCCACCCAGAGATCTAGATGAGGACCTCAGAGATAGCGCACCTACTAACCAAGCCCAACCATCTAGAACGATGACCCGGAGCATGACACAAGATCTAGGGCTAGGTCAGGACCCACCACTAGCCAATGCTTCAGAGCCCATTATTCCTTAGAGGATCACAAGGAGTAGAGCCCAAGTCATGGGAGCTAAGCATAAACTAGTTTCCTTATTTTTAAATTTCAGTAGAGTAGGGTCCTTTTAGCATAATAGGGGGAATGCATTTATCATTTTAGCTTGTGCCTAGTCCTTTAGGGAAGGAATGCAGCCCTAACTTCTAGAAGCTAGGACTAAGGTGTGGCATTGACATAGGTCAAACCCTAGGCCGCCCCTCTCACGGTCTTTTCTACCCCTCCTTCCATCTTGCCCACAGAAGCACATATTCCTATAAATAGGGTGTCTTGCCTCATGTAATGACACATTGAAATTTGAAATAGAAAGGAAACTCTACCAAAGTGTTAAGTGAGTCTTGAGTGCTCTCTTCAATTGGTCTTATATTCTGAGTGTAGTGCTCTTCAAGTGGTGGCCTTCACCACTCATCTTGGAAGCTCCCACCCTTCCAAGTGGCGTGATCCACCCTCCATAAGCATTCATATCCTTCATCTTTCAATTCATTTTCATTATGCCAACTATCATCCTTTTCTGTTCTTATTTTTGTCTCTTTCCCATTTGGTCATCCTCTTCATTCTTGTTTCATTTTTATGTTCTTTCAATTCCACAAACATCATCATAATCACCATATATTGTGTTTTTCCTTTTGTCCTCTATAAGTGAACCTTCACACTTATTTAACCACTTGGTTAAGTTCATCTCTAGTGGGGATCTTCTTTGGGTCTCACACCATAATTGCTAAAACCCAAAAATAAAAAACTAAGTGTCACCATAAAATAGGCAACTCTAAAATCAACTCACATCACGTGGGGCATCGACATCCTCGGCCCGTTTCCCCTGGCAGCTCGGCAGATAAAATATCTGATAGTTTCCACAGAATACTTCACAAAATGGATCGAAGCGAAGCCTGTAGCAATAATTTTGGCCTTAAAGGTCTATAACTTTGTGTGAAAAAATGTAGTGTCTCGTTTTGGCATCCCTAGACAGATAATCTATGACAATGAAACTTAGTTCTCCAGCAAGAAACTAAAGGAGCTATATGTTGAGCTAGGAATCAAACATAATTTTGCTTTTCTTGAGCATCCCCAAACCAATAGACAGGCCGAATCTGCCAACAAGGAGTTGTTGCATGAACTAAAAAGGAGGTTCGAAAAGGCTAAGGGAGGATGGCCCAATGAAATCTCGAGAATCATATGGTCTTATCCCCCCACACGTCAATCTACAACACGAGAGACGCCTTTCAGTCTTGTTTACGGAATAAACGCTATGATACCAGTAGAAGTAATGGAAAATCATTCGGTGCGCTCAACTTTATGGCCAAAGAATTTGATCATGAAAATCAGGTAACTTAGACCTCAGGAAGGCTCATCCCTATCAGATGGAGAATAAGTTGTCACCAAGATGGACGGGTCCCTACCGAGTAGTAGAAGTGTTTGGTAACGAGGCATATCAGCTAGAGACTTTGGATGGAGGGCAGATTTCGAGAATATGGAACACGACAAGCCTTAAGTTTTATTTTAACTAAATTATTTCTTTTCTTGTTCAGTAGATTTGTGTGTGATTATTTTTCAGTCTTAATATGTTTGGGTGTGAGACAATTTTTTTCTTTTTTTCTTGAGGAATAAATGGGTGGACAATACTTTTTGTCCTCGAAAAGGGGATTTTAATGAGGTTGCCCTCCTTTTCTAGAAAATTGCTTGGAAAACTTTAAGTATTACTATATGGGTAGGACCTCCAATCGAACCCCCACGATTGGTCTGAACTAGTTATTCGACGTTCTCTACGAGTAAAAACGGCCCAATCGCTCACTGAAACCCCATGACCAGTCCAAGCTGATTATTCAACGTTCTCTACGAGTAAAAAGAGTCAAATCACTCACCGAACCTCCATGATCTGTCCGAGATGGTTATTCGATATTATCTACGAGTAAAAAGAACCTAACCGCTCACTGAAACCTCATGATCGGTTCGAGATGGTTATCCAACATTCTCTACGAGTAAGAAGAGCCCAACCGCTCGACGAACCCTCATGATCAAGTCGAGCCATCCGCTCAACGTTCCAACAAACCACAAAACCACTAGTTGAATGATGTGATTAAGTCAAACTAATTGCCCAACACTACTACAAGTAGGTCAAATGGCCAGTCAAAGAGAGCACCCAATCCACTACGAATAAAGGACATTCAGGTATGCATATTCACAACCAACTTGAAAATCAACATAGCTTCTTAAATACTTTAGGCCTTGGCATAAATTTTTACGCCACAAATTATACAAGGGCAACACGGTGGATTAAGTTAAAACGAAACATATTTTAAACAGGCATACAATAAAGACAAAGTGTTTTTCAAAATAAGGTACAAGCCAAATGTACTTAGGAAATTTAACATAAAGTTCAAGCATTTTCGCCCAATTTGCCATCCACCACAGTTTTACAAGGGTTGATAAGGATCAGTCAGTAGTGGGGTGGACAATGGTGACCTGTTCCAAAGCCGCCTCAAACCCAACTATGAACAAGTTGGCTACATCTTCTTTAAGAAGCTCCATGCTAGCTTCTTGCTCATTGATTTTCTTTGTCCTTTTTGGCTTCAGCTACTTGAACTTCGAGGTCGGACTTATCCCGAGTCTGCTGTTCGACACTGGCACGAAGCCGATCCACTTCCACGGTCTCCGCCAACAATCGGTCAACCTCTTTCTGCAGGTCGTCCAACTACGGCTTCTTCTTTTGTGCTTCCTAGGCATCTTCCTCCGCCTCAGGGCAGTGGCCCGATCGAGTAGACTTTCAGCGTCTTTGCAAAGCAAGCACACCCTCGAGCCTTTTAGCCTTGAGATGTCTTCCTCCAACAATTATTGAGTCTTGTTATGAATCGACATGTCGAAACCCACATCCCAAAAACTACGCTTACCTTTAGTGTAGTCGTCAGTGCTTGGTTGACCAGTCTCTATAATCTCTACCTCGGGGCCTAGACCATCCGACCTCGAATGCTGAGAAGGAATAGGACCTTCAGAGCTTTTCCTCTTGAAGCCCGCACTCGACAAAGTGCGTTATTCGGGTCAAATTGAATACGAACCCCACTTGGAGTGGCCGAGTTAGCCACCAAGGTGGCCTTCAACGCACACATTCTCTTCACCCATTCGGACAACTCGTCCTTAATGAAATAAGACCACATTTTTTCTGTAAGAAAGAACAAAACCATTTAAAAGACGAGACAAGCAGGCAGGAAAATAGAAATTCCACAAAAGTCCAAAGAAGACATTATACCAATGTAAGAACTTATCAGTTCAAGTTGGGATTCCCGCTTCAATATGTACGAGTGTCGAAAATGATTTGAATGTTTTCCAAAAATTCACAAACACCTCGCTCCGATGGGTCAAGTTGCTTAAGCTGGTGAGCACTTTGAAAGCAAGGTTTGCGAGACCAGTATAACGAGAACCTGTCTAACAGAGTTAGGCTTTTGGGTGTAGGTTGGACCTTAACAAAACGACCTTTAAAATTCTTATATGACGATTGGAAAAGGGAAATCAATCCTCTTCCTCCACAACTGTTAAGGGAATGCCACGGTTGTTTCTTGTAACTCTTAAACTCAAAGAAGTAAAAGAAGGTGTTTAAAGTCGGAGAAATTCTGAAGTGGGAACAGAGAATAACAAAAGCTCGGATAAAGGCCCAACTGTTTGGAAGCAGCTTGGCCGGACAAACATTTAACTCATTCAAAACTTCCTTCTCAAAGATGAATAAGGGCAAAGGAAGATACAATTTTGTAAATAAGGTATCATAGAAAAAACAAAACGAACCCGGAGAGTCAAAAGACTCGTCTTTACAAACTACTTCGTCGAGCTCACAGGCAACAACCTGAACTAAGTTCTCATTGACCTTACTCAAACCGCACGACTCACGAAGGCTTCTAATTTTTTCACAGGAAGTCTAAATAGAAGTTTCCTTGAGCAAATCTTTTTTTTTTTTCCTAAGGAGAAAGAGTAGAATAATCCATGATCTAAACAAAAAGAAAAGGGAACATGTATAGCGATTCAAAAGTATAAGTGAACTAAAGACACGACAAAGCAACATATATGCCTAAATAGTAAAATCCACCACTACACAAGTGAAAGTAAAAGGAACCAACGGCGGAGATGCACCTAAGATATGGTGGTTAAATAAAGAATTGCGACGGAGTAAGACATCAACTGTAGTTCAGAGCGTATGAAGTGAAGGCAGAGTGACTAACGATGGGGTGCAAAGAGTTGAAGGGAATTCTTCAAGCAGAATTCAAAACGACAAAATCAAACCATCACACGAACGACACGTATGAAACCTTCTTTGCCATCGAACGGTCTTGGGAAAGGCAAATGTCTTGTCAGAAGGGTCTTCTCTTCTTGAGAAAGCAGAAGCGCATGTGGAAATGAGCCAATCACCACGAGACACGTGTGTTGAGGCATTTAATTCTCTGATGACATGGGAAGGTTATCCTTGTTAGTATAAGTCACGCAAATACATGTACAATAATCCATACAAACTATACAAGCCTCTTCACCCAGCTCTGCTCGGCTAGAGGTTGGGGGGTTGTATGCCTTCCGGGTAACCTAATCAAGTCAATCAAATTACTGACCCAATAGTCAACAAGAGGATTAGTATTTGAATGCTGACCTAGTAGGTCACATTGAACTGATTGATCAAAATCCAATTACAAAACATGTTAGAACAACACGAAGTCACTCCTAAAAGGGTGGGTGTCGACATTCGTGAGAAGCGTGGAGAGAGAGAGCAGGACGAAATGCACAACGTGAGAAAGAATGTGGGAAGGACTAGACGAGAACGTGAAAAACCCAAAGGGTAGGGGAGAAAAGTATAAAGGAGGTGCATACAGAGAAAAAAGGGAACGACATTTTTGGGAGCAGAACGGGAGAGATAGAAAGAAGAGTGTAAACATGAGAGATAGAAAGAGAGAGTTGAAGGAGGAGAATTAAGTGTTTAACGAGGTTGCTTAAATCCCGACCTGGTCAAAACAATAAGTATATTACTTAATTAATTTTTAATCATATGGTATTCTTAAATAAGTTATTCTATTGAATTTGAAATTTTTTTGTTTAAAATATTTTTTATTTCTGCTTAAGTATGCTGGTGTAAGATTTTTATCATCAATTTGATAATCTAACTGTTAGTTTTGTCTTTTCATGTGTCAACTTACTTCTTTCCTCTTTAACATCTTCGTACTCTTTTATGGAGAGAAGAGACATTTAATCAAAGAGTTAAACACAAAAACAAAAAAAAATTATGCCATCTCGATAAATTTAAAATGGCAAAATTTGGACAAAAATAAATAAAAAAATTAAACACTCAACATAACTTTTTTAATAAAAAATATTTAAATTTATAAAATATTTAATTAAGACTAAATGTATGTATAATTTTCTCAATAAATTCATCTAAAGGAAAAATAAAACTAGTAAAATAGGACAGCTTTTAATATCCAGTAAAGTCCATTAACAATTAGAGCCCAATTTGTTAAAATCTTTGCAATATTTTTGAACTTGTAGTGCCCAATGTCTTAATAATAAAACTGTCTTTTTTTATTTTTTAAATAAAAAGAGTGGAGTAAAATTTCCAAAACATAAAAAATGTATTCTAAGTTTTCTTTCAGAGAATGTATTTTTCAATTTCGGATTCTCAATAGCCATTTTAAAATTTCTAAAATTGATTGGATACATATGAAAAAATCATTGGGTGTAGAAAACAATTGCGCATCTTTCAATCTGGTCAATTGAGCCCAAAGCTTCATCCTCGTTTGTTTAAAGTGGGCCACAAACCCACTAAAATAACATTCGTTGTTTAAAATTAGGGCTGGGCAAAAAATCTGGTTTTGTCAAACTGCTCCACTTTTACACTGCTTTAATCCATTAAAAATCTGTATATCTAAATCCAATTTTTAATTTGATCCACATTTTTATTATATTTTCAAATCAGATATCCATTTTGTTTATATGAATTTTAGAAATTGGAAAATTCAAATTTCTAATCCAAATTTTTGAAAGGAGACTCTCACTCCAGTACCTCTACCCAAACCACTTTTTTATACTTTTTTTCATTTTTGGTTCCCTCTCTCTCCGCACCCCTCTCTCCAACCTCTTATTAATTTTTTTGTAATTTTATTTGCTCTCTCTCACACACAATGAAACAACCAAGTCTTATACATTTTT
>Ga0123341_1003213_pt1 | contig 13907 bp, 8 predicted proteins | sample Turbeapinknodule_FD_89959 | JGI IMG/M metagenome (GOLD analysis project Ga0123341, IMG submission 89959) | Root nodule microbial communities of legume samples collected from Mexico - Turtle bean Mexico pink nodule | ecosystem: Host-associated > Plants > Roots > Nodule | place: Mexico: Nepantla... | reverse complement strand
TCTCAATATAAAAGGATTGAAAATGTCCATAATTTGAATTTATTCTCAAAAAGGTATTTGAACATAAAAGAAAAAAATGTACATAACAAACACATCATTTTATTAACAAATAAAGAATTGACATCTTCATATTATTTTCTAACATTAGGGAAAGAAACAGAGAAAAAGAAATACATATCAGATAATATGATGTGCTAAATAATACAATAATATTATTTGTGAAGTAAAATGCTCATGATTATTATTGTAAAACAACTTTGTTGATAATTTCTTAGAAGATAATATTTTTTATATATAATAATGACATTAAAGTTAGAATATGTTAGTGATTGTTAAAAGAATAGAAATAAGAAATAAGAAATCAATAGATATTTTTTATTTAAAAATAATAAAATCACACTAAATAATAACGACATTAAAATTTTGTAAATAAAAGACATTAAATATTCCAACTAGAAATAGAAATAATTAGTTACCATTATCTTTAAAACTTTATAACATGTTGTTGGGTTGGCATAGATGGAACAATAATAATTGCAGAAATGTCCGTTAGATTTGTCCCACTTCTTATTTTTTTACCTTTTTAATTTAATTTCAAACTATTATGTATAAAAAGTTGTTTGACTTTTAATTTTCAAAGGATTATTTTACAATTTATTTCATAATATAATTTTTCTACAACCACACTTATCAAACTCATACAATTGAAGTTTTCTTCAAGCAAGAAATATTAATACTATATTTTTTAAATATTTTATAGAAATTAAATCCATTTTGTTTAACGAATCTGGGTTTTTATGAATTTTAAAAAAATCAAAATAATATTTAAAACAAACGTATATTACCAAAAAACTGAGCTGAAAAAGAAATTATACTTGGATTTTCAATATGTGAAAAACTGGGAGAAATAACTGTTAGATTCTTCTTTAACACACTCTTAAATATTCAATTCAGTAATAATAATAACAATAATAATATTTGGAATAATAATAATAATAATAATTATATTTGGAATGTTAATCAAAGAAGATAAGAAAATGTAACGGGCAAAACTGAACAATAAAATAAAAATTAAGAAAACTAGACGTTAGGGAAAAAGAAGATTAGAACAAAATAATGATGTGATGCAAAATATTGGGGCAAATTAGGAGTGGGGCCCACCCTAAAATAAAATTGAAACCAAATTATCAAATTATTATTTTATTATGAATATAATATTTTATTTAATTAAAGAAATTTTATTGTTTATATTAGGGCAGAAGAATCAGCAAGTTTCAACGACGTCGTGTCCAAACCTCAACGTTACTCAAAGAAAAAGGAATTTTTTTTTTTTTTTTTAATTGTTTTTTTCTCGAAATGCAATTCAGAAATTATATTTATTGGACCGTTTAATCTCTGATTCACATTAATTTCTGAAGCGACACACTTCGGATTTTCACTCTCTCTGAATGTGGTTACAGAGATAGCAAAAAAAAGAGGCGTAGTTTTTTTTTTTTGTTGTTGAGTGAGGTTTTTGTTTTGCGTCATGGGTGAACCATCGGCGTGTCTCGTTCGATCCTTCTCCAGTCCCGCAGACACTCGTTACGAGGTGAGTTTTTGTTTCGTGAAATGAACTTTCGCACGTTTCTGTTTTGTTTTTTTTTTGGTTGTTTTTGATGTTGTTGTTGTTTGGTTAGTTCCTGATAAATGGTGGTGTGCTATGTTTGGTTTTGGTTTTCGTTGTTGAGAGGTTGGAGTGTCTGTAACTGCATTGTTGTTTCGATTTTGGATTTTAGATTGCGTTTTCTGCTGCAACTTAACTGTGTTGTTAAAGCGTTTGTATAATTGCACCATACACTGAGCTCAGGAACTTATCGCATTTTCAAAACAGAAAAATTAATTTCAATTATCCGTTTATGGCTTCTTCCTTTGCCAAAGTTCTGAAAATTTCTATCATTCAGTCTCACGTTGTTTTTGTCGAGGAAAGGAACCATCCATGGGTTTCGATGTCAATGGTAAATTCACCAATGTTGTTGTTCTGTTGTGGATGCAATTACAATTTTGCAGTTTCCTGTGATGTGTTGAGTCTGGTGATTTGTGATATGTATGTTGGTGTTTATTGTTTTGTTTTTTTTATTCTAGGGTAACCCTGTTCGTTCGCTTGGAGAATCTATCTCCTTTGGGAGGTTTATGAATGAAAACTTGGATTGGGAGAAATGGTCAACATTCACTCAAAATCGCTATGTTGAAGAAGCTGAGAGATATTCCAAGCCGGGTTCTGTGGCCGCGAAGAAAGCCTACTTTGAGGCTCATTACAAGAGGAAGGCTGCGGAGAGAGCAGCTGCATTGGTTCAAGAAGCAAATGCAAATCATCAGGCTAATGGAACTTCTGAGTTGGAAGCTCAGCAAAGAAACTATGGTGATTCATCCTCTGAGACGAGTTCAAATGTGCAAAACGTTGTGGCCGCCAATGAACAGCCGGATGAAGAAACTGTTAATTTCCAAGTTGGTGAATGTGCTGATAGAGACCAACGAAAATGTGATGCTGGACAAAGTGATTTAGACATTTCTAATGTAGAAGGAGTAGTGGATGTGCCACATCCTCACGTTCATACAAATATTAATTTGGGAAGTTTCACGTCCATTGATGATTCGAACCAGTTTGATCATGTTGAAGACAATACGAATACTGGCCCTGTAGAAGAGAAGATGCTTGATCATGTAAATTTATCCTTTCCTTCTGTGTTTGCATTTTATTCCTTTTGTTTCTTCTGATGAGTAAATTTCTAACTGTGTTGTCTGTTCACATTTATCATACTGATGCTGCAGAGCGCTGCTGGTCCCGAAGTTTTGGCTTTGCCCTTCGCAGAAAGAGAAGCAAATTCTTCTCCAATATTATCTACCAAAACTGTGTCTTCCAATTGTTCTCGTCATGATGAAAAGAATGCTGCTGCTACTGTGCCATCCAGAAGTGGAATAAACAGAGGTCCGAAAGGCAAGAAGTCTGTTGGAGACTTTGTTGAGAAGAATAAACTAACTGCGCAGTCACTCCACATGTCAATCAATCTTCCATCTGGTACTGGTGAAACACGCAAAAGAGCTGCTGCATCTACTCAGTCCAGAAATGGTGTAAACAATTTTTCAACGAATAAGAAGTCAGTTGGAGGCTTGGTTGAGAAGAAACGAATAGATGCACCATTACTCAAAATGTCAATCAATCTCCCATCAGGTGCTGGTATGCCAAGCAACACAGCTACTGCAGCTACTAAACCCAGAAATGGAACAAACTTTGTCTCAAAGATTATGAAGTCTGTTGGAAACTCAGTGGCAAAGAGACCAACCACAAGGTCGCTCCACATGTCAATCAATCTGCCTTCTGGTGCAGCTGAAACAAGTAAATCAGCTTCAGTGTTTGGGAAGAACAGAATTAAAAAAGTTCATTCTAATTTGCCCAAAAATAATCCAGTGGTATTGGGGGCTTCGACTGAGGTATTAACCTATCCCCACCTTTTGTTCGTACCTACATTTGCATCAGTGTTTTCTGTGTAAATACGTGTCATTTGAAATGGTACTTTTGTTGCTAAAGATTTTTTTCCCTTCTTTAGGTATCTCGTGGTTTGCTAGATCAAGGTTCTGCAAATCTCCCTTCCCAGAGAAGGTATTTTGTCTTCTGTGCCTTCTCTTTTTAGGTTATGTATGCTCAAATATCTTCCTTGTGAGCTATGGCTTCAGTTGTGTGCATCATTAGAAATTTTCATTAACATGATCAGGTTTGTCTGTGTCAGGACTGAAAGATTACTTAACAAGTCTGTATCTGGAGATGTTACAGTGAATGCACAGCCTTCCTCCTCCATTTCCTTTGGGTAAGAACATTTTAACTAGTTGTTAATGCTTTTCTAATGTAGGTTGCTATGTAAAATGAACCACTTTTTTCTGCTCCGAATAGGAGCTACAACTTTTCTAAGAAGTTTTCTTTCAGTATTTGAAATTCAAAATCATACGTTCAAACATGCTTAAATATGTGGTCTCATTTATGCGGCTTTTTTTTGTGTTATTGCATAAATGTGCGAACAGCTGCCCGAAATCTTCAAGCACCAAGAAAAGCAATTTCCAATCAGCTACCATATCTTTACCTTTTAAATTCAGAAGTGAAGAAAGAGCTGTTAAACGCAGAGAGGCAAGTTCTTTTCCTTGTCCCACATTAGTTGTGAAATTTATGGATGAGCTGTAGGTCTTACTGGCTTTCCCATTTTCTTATTTCAGTTCTTGCAGAGGATGGATGAAACTAAATCCAAGGAAGAAGAGAAAGTGAAGTTGCAAAGGACTCTCAAGGTGAATAATTTTATAATAATGATTCTACCGTTGCACATGATTTACCTTGTTTATAAGCAAAAACTATTGGTGGCCCGTAGAGCCAATAATAACTGTTGGAAAAATGTCATAAAGCTGGAATCACCGAATTTGATCTGATATATAAGCAGTAAATGCATAAATCTATGTTCCTTTTTCTTTTCTGCTGATTGCCCTGAGTGGCACTTCGATTTAGGAATAAAGGAGAGTTATTCAAGACTCCAGACGTGGCTTCTTAAATCGTTTTCAGCTGTTCTTTATTACTCAATAAAAAGGTTATTCAACATCTTTAATTTGACGTTGATGCAGGGTAAAACAGAGCTTGATCACAAGAAGCTGGGGCAGAGCAATGGTTCTATATCCAAACTAAATGAGGACAAGCTTGGGGGATCACATTCACCAAGCAATCAGATTAGAAAGGTATACTTGCTCATTACTTCTGATGTTGAAAATAACCATTGACTAAATGCTAGATGACAACAGCCATAAATGCCCTTTTGTCGATCCATCTGGATGCCTTTTTTAGTGGCTTAGCCATGAGTCCTTGTTTGTGGCTTTTTGATTTATATTGTAAAGGATGTTGCTTGTCAATCAGTTCTGTTCATCTTGCAAATTCTTTATGACCATCCCACAAAATCTGTCAACCATCAATCTCTGTCGGTTCATTCTTTCCTACCTGGAGATGCTTTCAACTTGTGATCTATAATATAGTACTTGCAATTTTTTTATTCTGGGTGATTTGTTCAACTTGTAATATACAATAACTTTATTTGCTTATTCCTTTTCAGACCTCACTTACACTGCCCCGGTCACCAAAACTTATGAGGAAAGCACATTCTAGTTCTAGCACAGTCCAGGACAAAAGCTTAGGAAATTCATGGAAGTCCCGTATCAGCAGCACAAATAATTCCAAACGTACGACTGAAAAAATTAACCGAACTACAAGACCATTAAATTCATTATCGAGTACCACAGGAGAAAATGCTTCACCAAATATTCAGCATTAACAACAAAAGGAGTACCTGACCGAGCTTGTGACTTGAAGAAAAACCTGTCAGTCAAACTGAAACCACTTGTATTCTGATAGTCTCGTGTTCATATTGTTAAACAGTGATCATAGTTTAATTGTAAGAGGATAATTAGGAGAGATCATGTCCCGATGGAAGATTTTGTAGTTTTTTTTCTCTCTCTTTTGTTAGTTATATCTAGGATACATTAAATTTTGACATAGGAGATAACCAAGTTTGTAAAAAAATAGGTTTAGGCTTTACATTAAGGTAAATACGACATGTATTACCTTTACTCTCATATAACTGTGATTCGTCACTTTGTTACAAACCATTCAAATATTAAATTTTGAGGACATGAAAATATTTTTCTGTGAACGCGTGTTTGAGGAATTGTTGTCCCCGTACATAAAAGATTCATTTTTTGCCCCCATAGACGAAAAGGTAGTACTTCCAACTAAAAAGGAAAGACTTGTTCAATTTTTACAGAACAATGGCTTAGAACATTTAGTACCCTTGTTACTGTTGAGAAGTCACTTTAAGCTTCTCTGTCCAACATATTCTGCTCTTTGATTGGTTTTAAAACCATTCTTCCAACCAATCACTTTAATTTTCAGCCAGTACAAGCGTATGATTAACATATAAAACGTACATCATTAGAAACAAGAAAGTACACAAGAGGCAATCTGTTATTTACATTTTACACTACAGTATGCAATTAAACTACTCCTGTTTCACACATTTCTTTTAAAAAAATGTTGACATCTTCTATCCACATTCTTTTGATTACGTTATTGTTGTTAAGTTTTATTCCAGACTTACTAAATAATTTGAGTCCATCAAATTCATTCATTCAATAATAATGTGTTCAGAGACATTTGTCAAATAATGCAGGTTGAAATTTATCTATTTTACCTTAAGCAAGGATAAAATAAGATGGAAGCAAGCTTATTAGTAACCTCAATACTTGTCAGCACTCGTTTTTTTACATACTGCAATATATCCAAATCCTCTATGATCGGAAAAAGAATACCCCAACCGTTGAGGTTGAAATTCTTCAATAAAGATGTAGTTGGCTACAAGAAACATTAAATTGTCCTTTCATGCTTGAATTTTGATTTTTGTTGAAGATTCAGGAAAGGCAAAGCAGTTCATCATGCTATGAATAGACCTTGATCCATAACCGAGTAATCGGATGAATCATATAGGTGACTCGGAGCTTCTGCAATAAGTCCTGGATCATAATATTCTGGCATTCCTATATTGTGCAGACCAAAGTTCATGTTATAACATTCACCTTGTAGCCAATGGAAATGCAAGTCCTCATCCAAAGGTGCAGAAGCTCCCAAAAGAAGGTTTCTTTGGTAAATTTCCAGATCAGAAATGCAACTGAGATTGTTATATCCATGTGCTTTCAATCCTGAATTTGTAGTTGAACTGGCTAAAGATTGAGCATTCATAACAAGACTTCCGGGTTGAATTGGAAAGGTGTCAACTGCATTCCCTATTGAATTCACAGAACTGGATTGATCATTCTTGAAATCTGAAAACAAAGGTTTTGCTTCTATACAAGCAGCAACCCCTTCCTCCGTTATAGATGGAACTGAACTGATTGAAGCAACTGATTGTGATTGATCAACTTGGATGGGATGCTGCTTACCCTGTAATGGCATCTGATTGAAGCTATCTTCTAAATGCACAAGTGACTTGTGTTCTTCTTTGAGTTGCGTGTGTGGAACTTCAGTCCAAGAGTACTGTGTTGGCATGGAGCAATCAAAAGGTTGCTGAAGGCCAACCCTTGAACTCTCTCTCAAAGGCCTTCCTTTTTTTGCTATGGTGAACTGTGAAACAGTTCCCTTATCGCCTTCATGACTTTTATTTTCCACGTCCTGCAGCTGTAATGATCCATCCGAATAATTGTAGCTGTCGATTGAAACATCATTTTGTTGCTTGTTTACTGGGTTTTGAAATCCAAAACCTCCCAGATCTTTGGAAGGAAAATCTGAATGCTTCATTCCGCTGGAGGAAGATCTTCGATCGTTTTCTTTCTGAATCCTAATCAAATAAAGCCGGTATTTCTGCACAAGAAATTTTTTCATGAGGAACCCGAGTTTCAAACTCCAAACTCATGGAACATTACATAAACACATATTTTTTCTATATTATGTGTTTTGCTCTATTGAATTTACGAGAGAATCTGCATCCAAGCTGTAATGTTCTAAGAAACATTTGTACAGGACCTACGTTTGGAGGTAATTACTTACACTCTATTGTATCAAAGTGAAGTTTTGTTATGATTCTAACTCTACCAAAAAGAAGACATGAGATGTAATCAAGCATAGTTAAAATTCTCATCTGAACGAAAGATGCTATAACTGAAGAAGTGAAATTACAGCATCACCTGCAAGTGGCTAGCAACATTCTCTCTGGTCAGCCAAGGAACATTCATCAGATCTAGTATTTTCTTGGGCCCAACTTCTGCCAAACAGAAATTATTTGTTATAAATAATTTTTGTATGAAAGATATAAGATGACTACATGAACAAAAGATTATAACTGGCAGTCACACTTCAATTCATCAAGGATATGCGAGGTTATGCATATCAACAAGATTTATAGAAGTCACAGTGACATTCCAAGCAACACTTTTATACAGAACCTTGAAAGAAACTTACTATCAAATCCAATCTGATTCACAGCTTTAACAAACTTCTGATGAAGATCTACAGACCAGACTACTCTAGCTTTCTTGGTAGATGATGGATCCATACATTCTTTGTCATCGTGTTTGTTATCTGCATCTTTTCTTTTCTTTGTTGAGGTCACATCTTCTACAGCAAACAAGTTCCCCTCATCTGATAGCTCTGATCCATTTGTCATTAAGTGAATGCTCTCAAAACTCTCAAAGCTTTCAAATTCTTTAGCCTCGTGTATCCTTTTTCTATAGACATGCTGCCATATATTTCGCAGTTCTTTCATCCTTATAGGCTTAAGGAGATAATCACATGCTCCATGTTGAACACCTTTCATGACCCTGCTTGTTTCCCCATCCACAGACATCACTGAACAGCATTGTAAAGTGTGACTTGTCAGAGCGTGGAGTTTCAATCAATGTGATCAAAGGATTACAATGATATCATATAACGAAAAACTTGAATATATTATTGATAGAGAACTGACTAATCACAGGAAGATCCATCTCAAGCCCAACATGCTCCAGGAGTTTAAAACCATCCATGTCAGGCATGTTTACATCGCTGATCACTATATCATATCCATCCTTCCTTTCACGAAGCAAGTTTAGAGCATGCCTTGCCAAACAACATGTAGTCACTGAATCAAATGAAGGAAGAGAATCAGAATAAGAATGTGTGTTTACTTTCCAAAATTTGCTACTTATATGAACAGAAAGGCAGAAGAAAAAGTTTTTAGAATTCTTTATGAATAGATATAATCTACCTATGTATCGTTTTTGTTAACATGAGTTTTGGTCTAGTCCTTCAATATTTTTGTCCCCTTTTTTTTAATAATACTTTTTGCATGTAATGGCAGATGATTGTTGTTGTTTGAGATTTCAACCTAACTAAGATGTCAAGTTGTACAATGATGCCTAACATGAAAGTTTTTATAATAAAAAAAAGAAAAGAAAAAGAAAGAGAAGCACAAATAGGGGATTTGTGGGCAGTATAGATGGTGATATAACAAAAAAGCTTTGAAAGTCTCTTGTTATAGAAATATTTCTCAAATTACCTAACTTAATGATCACTGTTGCATGATGAGAAAACCACAACCTGTTAGACATAAGCTCTTGCTACTATCTATGACATTTTCACTATCATATATTATGTTCTTATTGCAATCATAATCTCACTAATTCGGGTTTTGCACCCATTGGTGTTTTTATTTGCCTCATATTTAACTATATAAGGACTAAATTCTCCACCTTACATTTCTGACAACAATTTTTGGAAACCTACCGAGGACAAATGCTCAATCCAAGTGAGTTTTAGCGATAAACAAATGTCTCACATATAAAAACGTCACAGAACATGTTCAGTTTAGTTTATTCAGATTTAACTCAGTTACCTGATATATTTTTTAACAAACTATTCCAACATGCTACTGCTCGTGCACCTACCAACTTCTCATCAATATTTTGACTTTAGTGCATGTTATCAATGGATGAGAGAGTGTGGCATGACCAACATGGCATATTATAGCTCCTAAGATACCATGAATAAACAATGCCAGAAGACCATAAATTTAGATTAGGAAGAATCAAATTCGACCAGAGAACTTCTTTATGCCCCTCTCTAGATGTTTTAATGTAAACAGACATGGCAACAAAGTACCCTCAAATAATAACTTCACAATCTGAACTTTTCTGCAGTTCAAGTTTTTGCTTCTCGGAAAATGAAAAGGACCATCCTTTAAACAGTTGAGAGATCAGTTCACCAAGTAAAAGCCAAAATCAACCCAAAATTTTAAAAAACAAATGCAAAAACATGAGTAATCAACACTGACAAACTATTTAACTGTCATCATCAGTTTACATGCTTAACAGAAGAAATTCTGTTTCAATTTTTTTGCCATAAAAAAGCGAGCACATTCCTTAGAAACTGATCCATGACAACCATAAACCACCACACACTAAAGCTTAAAAAAGAAACTAAATCAAAACCAGGAAACTTTACATAAATCTTATAGATCTTTAGTGCATAGAATTAACTAATAGTGGTAACTTAGCACATAACAAAAGTGGCAGTAAGCAAAAAGCAAAAGGAACCAACCACTCATGACTAAACAAAACCAACCTTCATAATTGCACTTCTTGAGCATCTTCTCAAGGATCTTGAGCCACGTAGGATCATCATCCACAACAAGAACTCTTAAGCCAGCAGGGAAATCACGTCGAGGGGAAGAGAAACACCCATTATCCATTTTTGGGAGAGACAAAGAGTAGGATCAGTGGTTGTGTTGGTGAGTTCAAAAAGGGTTGTGCTTGTGTTGTTGGGTTATGACAAGTTAAGAAGAGTTAAAAAATATCAAAGGAGAGAAAAAAAAGACAGAGAAAAAGAGAGAGAGAGAGCACCAACGAATATTGGCGCCGCACAGCTAACGGTCCCTGTGGCGTACGTTAGTATATATCCCTTTGGGTTTGTTTGTTTGGTTGGTCCTACCAACCTAGCTGCAACTTCAGTGCTACTTGTTAAACAACAAAAGTTAGTGTTATTATTATTATGGGAAGGAACTAGGAACAGTGGAACCAGTTTTTTAAGATTAATGCCGAAAGATAAGGGACACGTTGGGTGGCTTTAACAAATTTGGATATTGAAAATTCAAAAAAGAAATGTTTTTGAGACTGAAAAGTGAACTGGGTTGGGTTGGATTGTTGTGTTGGTGCATCTAGAGAAAGTGAGTGAGTGAGTGAGTGAAGGTTGTGGCTGTGAAAATGCAAAAAGGTTTGTACTATTATACCACTGATAGAACATAACCTAGGGAAAACAAACAGTGTTTCTACTTTATACTTTATACTATACTTCTGGAACCTCTCTGTTCTCTGTTTTGTTCTGTTTCCTGCATCAAAAGCTATTAAGTACTCTCATCATTACTGTTATTTGTTTTAACTCAAGTTTCTTTTTTGCTGAAAAAATATTTTAAATATTGTTTCTCTGGGCTTGGAGTATCACTTCTTTGTTTGTTCTCAATTGATTATCTTTGATTTCAATTGCTGATATCTGTAGTATTTATCCTATCAGAGTATCAAAGATTATCATATGATTAGAGATTAACATATTTTATTTTTTATAAAGTTATGGGTTGGGTTAGATTTAAAGTTCACTTCTTAATATAATATCATATTCATTTAAAGTCTATCATAACAAAAGTTTGTTGGATCTATTGGATCGTTATTGGATTACCGAAAAAACATATCAATTTTATAAAGTTGAATTAGATTTAAAGTTTACTTCTTAACATAGTATCATAATTATTTAAAACCTATCTTAACAAGAGTTTGTAAGACCGACTGGACTATTATCGGATCACGAGAAATCATACAAGTCATTCTTAATGAAATTTCTCATGCAGAGTATTTCAATATAATATTATTCTGTTTAAAAAAATCCGAGTTCAACAGTGGTTAATACCTGCTATTGATTTAAGCTTTTTGTTAGTATTAATCTCAGTAAGAATGAAAATCAGCTGTTTTGGAAAAACAGAGGAATTTGTGAAGAGAAAAAGTAAGGGGACAAGAAATATAAAAAAAGAAAAATGAAAACCAGCTAAGAATTCACTGAAGATGGCATCTTAATTTATTTGTGAAAATGAAAGAAAAAAAAAAAAAAAAAGGAAGATGGACATTGTGAAAATTGATCTGATGAGTGACAAAATTTTGGTGGAAAGGCGCGTGGAATGCATTGAGAGACATGATGGGAAAGTTGTTGGAGGAAAGAGCAAGTGTTGTGGACATTCTCAATTTCATTTTAATTCCAATCAATCATCAAGATATTAATTAATCATCATTAACATTAATCTTAACATTCATATTGGTCCATACTTTAGAGAATCATACATACAAAACAACACCAACTTATTCAAATGGACAACTACCCATGTGTTTTTATGCTATACAAGTTCTAAAGTTCTACAATAACCAAATACAATAGAAAATAGATTTAATAGTTTTTTTTATCTTATTTATTTATTTTCTGTATTAGGAAGGCCAAACACGTAAACATTCGATTTTTTTGGCCATTTCGTTTCACATCTCGTATTAAAATTATGATTAATGGATAAATTGAATTTAGTTAGACCGCATTAGTACATAACACCCTAAGGTTCAAAACTAGAGCTATAAATAAAAAGTCATTTGAAAAGAAGATAATAAAACTCTATCCTAAAATCTATGACACTATTATCCTTAAATTTTACTTGAATATCGAAATATTATTAAAGATATTCCTCACAAAAAGACTAAAACTAAAAAATTATAAAATCGAATAAAAAACAAAAATTGAAAGAACATAGCTTAAAGATAATTCATCACTACAACATTTTATAAAAATGAAAGTAAATAATTTCATTCTATCAAATAAATCATGTTACAATAAAAATATATAATAGTAATAATAAATTCATATATTTGTAATATATATTACATTTATTACTTATATATTTTTATCTTGTGCAAGTGAAACTCTCCTCATCTTGTAAGACTCAACATCAATACTTATACTTCACAAAGACATAGTCTCTTATCATCCCTAATAATAATTTTAAGAAAATAAAATGAAAATATATAAAAATAAAGGGAATAGTTTTGAAAAAAAGTTATATGTGCAAGTTATAAATGATGTTGGTTTCCAACGTGTGAACAATAAAATATGAATGGAGCCAAAAAAGTAACTGAATTGAACAAAGACAAAGCACAAAGGTAGAAGGACAAAACATCAGTGTCAGGTTAAAAATAAAATAAAATAAATACAGGTTCTGTCATCTCACCATTGGTGCGTGTCTTCCACGCTCCCATAATAAATAATAACCCTTCAGAAAAAGTAACCAAAAGGGATTATTTTACCAAATTTTAATTTCACACTCATTAAGTGCACATTAAAGTTGGAAGCTTTTCTCTGTGTTAATCTTTGCTTTGCCATCTCAATTTACAAAAAGTATTTGAAGTCTTTTCTTTCATAATATTTATTTTTTAACAAAATTTTGTGGTGAAACACAAACACTTTTAAAGATAATTAATAAACCATGTTCTTAAATTAAAATTAATACACTTTAATAAAAAAAACTAATTAATTTAATGCTAAAAAAAATCCAACTTTAAAGGTATATGTTTTTCAGAAATGATGTTTTGACAAGCCTAATAATTATATATAATTTTTAATGTGATGAGTTTAAATACAAGTATATATAATAACAAATATAAATGATATAAAAATATTAAAATAATAATATTATAGTTTTAAAATATAAAAAATTAGATTATAAATGTATCTCTAACTTTATACCTCATGTGGAATTCAATTAGCTAAAAGGGTACAACCAAAAAAAAATCATGAGGCAAAACTCCACATGCATTCACTTTACCCACAAGAAGATAAACAAGAAATATTGATTGCTAGTGTTGATTTGAGAAATAAATAAACAAATAATGAAGAATAATTTTATGGGGTTGACAAAAGAATTATTTTTTCTTAAATTAACATAAAATGGGGAGATGATTTTTCTTTTTTTGTTTTTTTTTTGTTTTAGTTTCTTGAAAAGTTTTAAATACTAAATAATTTGATATTAAGAAAAATAATCAAGTGAAATGTTAGTTTTTAATTAATACTGGTTTTATTGTCTTTGTTCACTCATGCAAGCAGATGGGGTGGAATATATTCACTTCCCTCCTCTCTTCTTTTATCTTTTATATTTTTTCTCATTTTTTTAACTTACTTTCACCAAATTTAGAGACTAAAAATAATTAATTACTATATTAACTAAATTAGATACTATTTTAAATATTAAAAAAAATAATTTTTAAATTAGTTTATATTATTGATAAATAGTTTCTAAATT
>Ga0123341_1003212_pt1 | contig 13909 bp, 8 predicted proteins | sample Turbeapinknodule_FD_89959 | JGI IMG/M metagenome (GOLD analysis project Ga0123341, IMG submission 89959) | Root nodule microbial communities of legume samples collected from Mexico - Turtle bean Mexico pink nodule | ecosystem: Host-associated > Plants > Roots > Nodule | place: Mexico: Nepantla... | reverse complement strand
TAATATTAACGGTAATAATAATAATAAATAGTAATGAATACAACAACTAAATGAAAGTAAATAAGATGAGTGGTTGTATTTTAAATATAATAAGAATATTTTAAGATATTAGGGACATTGGAAGTCTAAGGAAATGAAACAATGATAAACCTAAAGCAGATAAGCATCCTAATGGAAACACTACCATAAAAATTCCATGTAAATGAAATAACAACGTGAATAGAGTACTGATCCTATTTAAACAAATAAAGAAATCTAAAAAACTTAATTGCATAAGTACAAGTAAACGCAACACACATAAATTGTTTAAGATAAGATAAAGACTGACACAAAAAATCTAAATAATATAGCAATGTGTAAATCACTCTTTCTATTTTAAACAAAACAAAACATTGGTAAGTGCAAAAAGTCTAACACTCTTTGTTTCTGGTGTGACCAAGGAGGAGGGGCGAGTGAGTGAAATTCATGTTTGGATTTCAGATGACAAATACCATACACGTAACATTTTACATTCGTATCCTTTGTGCACATGTGAATGAGTTTACTGTGGTGCAGTTTTGAGCCAATGACTTTTCTTTTCATTATACTGTCCAGTGCTACCAACTGAAGTTGTGTTTGCTATAAATGAAATTATGTTTGATTGTTGTGTTGTGCCCAGAACAAGAAAACAAGAGAGAACTGATTTGAGCAAGATAAAACTCATTCGTTTGCCTACTGGTTTGTCTCCATTTTTTTTTTCAAAATCGATTTTCCTATCATTGTAGATGTTGTAGAATCGATTTTCTTATCTTTGTACATGTTGTAGAATCGATTTTCCTATTTTTGTATATGCTATAGAATCGATTTTTCATATGGTTGGATGGTGCATAATCAATTTTACATTTTTCCAAAAAATGCATAATCAATTTTTCTATAAAAGTGATTTAAGAGAATCTATTGTATGACTTTTGAAGGTAGAAGGAGAATCGATTCTCCCTTATATGAAAAAACTGTTGAATTCTGTTATTTTTTTTTCCACATTCTCTTCATTGCTTCTTCTTCTTTTCATTGCATTCCCGTGAGAGTTAATGCACTGTAATTTTATACACAGGCAAATATGATGTGCATTGTTTAATATTTTTTCACATAGCTTGTTTCTCTTTAAATTTTTATTTTATTATTATTAATCTGAATGTTTTACATACTATAATGGATTATTATTATTCAAATTGTATGGAAAATATTTTTACCAACAGTTTGTAAATATTTGAATGATGTTAACAAGTTACCAAAATAGTGAGGTTACATGTTTAAAGTGTTTAGGAGCTCACTCATTTAAATTTGATTCTAGTTCTTCAATGAAATTATTTGACAAGCTTTATTAAAATATGAATAGAAAATAATAATAAAAAAATTAGGTGTTACAAGATTTATATCAATTTGATAGTTTTTGTTTGAGTTGGTCATGCAGAATGATTTATTTATTTTTATATACAAATATAGCTTATTAAAGTTTGATATTATTTTTTATCATCATAATCATGAGTTATTTTCATAAAGGGTGCTCTAATTATGCTGAGGTGTTGACAAAACTTTTCAAACAAATTAAATAAAAAAATAGTATTTTTTTCTTTATTAGTTCAGAAGGTTTTGTATTTACTGAAGAATAATTTAGTTAGTTGAGAAGTTGGTGAGAAGAAGAAGCAGGTATGGTGCCTATTCTTCAATCTTTTTGGTGCATGATTTTAAAATAATTTTTGTCTTTTTTTTTGGGTGAAAGCTGTGATTATAGTTATTTTTAAAGGTTAATTACACTTTTTTATTTAGATTTTTTGTTTATTTATTTATATTTAATTTTAAAATTTTCACCAGTGAAAACACAAACACATATGTTTTTATGATAACAAAAGTAAAAATATGATTAAAAATAAAAAAATAAAAAAATTTACATACATTCATCCCCGCCCACACTGTTCCACTTCCTGTGTTATTTTCCTGCAATTCTGTTCACCAATTTCTAGCTCTTGGTTGCTTCTTCTAGAAGCTTCTAAACCCAAACCCTTCTTAGTTTTAACTTCGCTTCAGGGAATTCGTCATTTCCACGGCCATTGCTGCATCTCTGTATGTATCCCTTCACTTCGCCTTGTTTTTTCATTCAATTACTTTCTGTGGTCACAGTCTTTAATACGGTTTTGTTACGTGTTGTGTTGGAATGCTTGTTAATTTTTCTAATCTGTGTCGTGGAATAGTTGAATTAGGGTTTTTGTTAAGTACGGAGATACGATGACAGTGTTAGAGTTGCTTATGGTGTGTCTTTGTTGTGATCCAATCTACAATTAGGGCTGTGTGAGTTGACTGTTGGATCTTGCTTGTCTTGACATTTAGTCTTCCTTCCCTTTTCTTAAGTCTGGCATGTGCGATGACTGTGTGAATAAGGATGAGTGTGAGACACAGAAAGTTCTAATGAAATATGGAAAAAGTGGTTGGTTATGATGGATTTCGTTTACATTTGAGGTTTTAGTGTTACCTGAATTTTGAATCTGTTTTACTACTTTGAAGCCGTTACTGTCTGCAAAATTATTCTTATATGTTAACGGTAGCTTTTGATTCCAATGTGAGAAATAAGAAATTTCTCTATGGTGATTATGTATGTTAACTTTGGGCACAGGAATGTAATCTAATAACCTGTTAGGACTCAGTACGCTTTCACTCTTTAATTTATTGTTATTTGTTTGGATTTGTGATGTCTGAACAGTGGGTACTGAAAGCAAGCCTGGATGATTTTTGTTTGATTTATTTTCTGGTGACACTTAATTTTCATTATTCTTTAGTCATTGAACCCACAAGAAAAGATCAGGTGGTCTCTACTTTCTTACTAAGAGAAGGGGATCTGTGACTATGGCTGCCAATGAAGATGCTGCGCAGGAATTTGAACCAAAGAAGAAGCCACCAACAGAGGATGAGAAGAGGTAATTGTTTTTTTTTTTCTATTGTTGTGCTTTGGCTCTGATGGCTTGTTTTAGGTGGTATGGTTGTGTTTATAAGTGTTGTTTCTTTGTGAGAATGAAGGAAGAAGAAAATTACGCCTGGGAGTTTGATGAAAGCTTTGATGAGGCCTGGTGGAGGTGATGCTGGACCTTCAGATGGTGATCAGGTTATTATTTCTGTTTTTCTAGGTTGTGGATGTGAGTGCTTATGTTATATGTAGGTATTATAGAAATACATTGGCAAGGGAGCCAATGGTTGTAGTGTTTGCTTTATTGACTTGATTTTTATAAGGAATTTGTTATATAATAATGTGTCTCAGATTATCTATCACTGCACCATTCGAACTTTGGATGGAGTACTTGTGGAATCTACCAGATCTGATTATGGAGGTGAGGTGAATTAAGCATCTTGGGACCTTTCAGTGTGTTTGGTTTAAAAAGACGATAGTCTCTTATGTTGATTTGTTTAGAATTTATTTTCTATCAAAACGGGTTGTTTTCTATCCTCAATTTTTGGTACTGCTTGTGTTATTTTTGTTTGAGAATTGACACTGATTGAGGACTTTTTGTTACTTCCTTTTGCCAATTCCTAGTCACTACAGATACTGAACTTGAGAACAAAATTCCATAGTGAAACACCCGCCTATAGAAAAAAAATTGAAATTGGAATTTAAGAATTTGTAGTTAGGCTTTGGTTAAATATGTGCCAGATTATTGTCTTCTGTTGTTGACCCAGTGTTGGGTTTGATAACCTTTTATGTCATTGCAACAGGAAAAGGCACCCCAATAAGGCATGTTTTGGGCAAAAGCAAGATGTTATTGGGCTTACTAGAAGGAATTCCTACAATGTTGAAGGGTGAAGTGGCAATGGTAACATACTAATTATTGAATATTACTGCCTTTGATATGTAGCGTTTTTTCTGGTGACTATAAGCTCAAGTCTTCTTTGTCTCATGCTTAATCCAGTTTATACTCAAGCTTCTCATTGGTCTTCATTTATTATGATTTTGGCTTAAAACCTTAATGTAAATCATGCTGCAACACAAAGACAATTTTGTTTCATTTGTATATTTAGAGTAATATCACTTCTACTATGTTAATCTAACAATGGAAGTTCTAAGCGTCATCATCATCATCTGCCACTTCTACTATTATAATAAAAGAGGAGGAAAATTGACTGTTACCTGGTATTTCTATTTTAATGAATTGTATTGTTGATTTTCTTGAACATTTTTTTCTTTCTTTGGTTTTGGCTGCTCCTATATGTGTTTTTTCTTATGGATTTGAGGTATCATCTGTGAAATGATTATTGTTTCCTTGAACATATTAATGGTTTGAGTAATCGATAATGCTAGGGAAATAATGAAAGTCAAATTCTATGTTTGATGGGCCCTCCAATGGTTTCTCTTGGGGTATTACTTTGGTGGATCCTTATTAGATTGTATTATTTATTTTTTCAGTTCAAGATGAAGCATCAGTTGCATTATGGTGAAGATGATTGTCCTATTTCCGCCCCAGATGGTTTTCCTAAGGAGGACGAACTTCATTTCGAAATTGAGCTGATAGATTTTTTCAAAGCAAAGGTAAGGATGTCAACTTTGAGTTTTGTTTTTATTCTAATGCTTATGTTCTGTATCTGTTATCCTTCTCATGTATCAAAATTAAAATAATTCTTCTTATTTGTTTATCTTTCTCAACAGTTAAGGGTTTTGTTTTTCCAGTTTTTTTCATCCTTATTTTGATATTCATCAGTATTATTCTTGTGTTTCCCATTTCTACAGTCCTGGTTTCCTCAATTTATGTGTTTTTTATTCTTTTCTGAATAACTAATCCTTGTTGGATCTCTGTGTTGTAATCCTCATTTTCCTTTTGTGTATATTTGCAGGTTGTTACTGATGATTTGGGAGTCGTAAAAAAGGTATAAATGGATAGAAAATATTGCTTCATGGTTTACAAATTTGTTTTTCATGTTTCTATCATCACGGATGGATCTCATGGAAATATGAATATCAATCCCTAAATGAAAAGGACAAAGGAGCTGTGATTTGTCAGACTGACACAAATGTTCAAAGCATCTCCAATTAGGGAAATTGGAATTGTTTTCCTTTATTTGAAGTTTTAGGCTGCACAACATGCTTTAAAAGTGTAATTGTGTTGCCAAAATTACAGGTGAATGCAGCAGTGATTGTGGTTGTGTTGGACTTACAAACAATTTATAACGTTGCTTAATATGTTAGGAAGGATTATTGTCTTAGAATTACTCATCTAAATACAAACTAAAGGAAGAAGAACAAAACCCTTGAAAAAAGTCAAACGTGAAGGAACATAAGTCAAAACAGCGGTAACTCTGGGGAAATTTTTACCCAAATAAACCCTATGGTATTCAATGCGTACACTTGGGTTTTTGAAGGATATATCAAGGTAGTGCTGCTGTAATGTGCAAAAAACTGTTATTTAGAAAACTGCTCTGCTTTGGAATCCCATAGAGGTCTAGGGCTGCTTTGCTCTGCTACTGTGCTGTAGCATGCTATTGATTACTAAGTTAGGAAGCATGGATATGTTTTTTCCAGGTTTATTATGTTTTTAGCCTGGCAGAAATGGCAAGTTTTGGTTTGAGCCGTTCAATTTTTTTCCTGTTTTGGTCCTTGTAAAATTAAGTTCATTTTAAAATGTCCACTATAATCAGTTAGTGCTGATATAGCATGCATTTAGACATGGCACATTAGTGACCACTTTAAGATAGCATGTGATATGACATGTAGTTGTGTAACATGTCCTCGGTAAATGGTGATAGGGACCAATTTCAAAACAATTTTATTGTGATATATTCTTGTGAATGAAGTATTTACAAGTATTTGAACCTTAGGTGTTTCTAGTGAATATTGTCTATAGAAACAGGAAATTCTTAGTAAATTGGAAGTTTTCCATAATTTGTCAGAAAGTTTGCCGAAATATTTTGGCATTTCCATAGAATTTTTACATCATGTGTATATCTTGTGAATAGCAAGTAAAAACTGAAAAGGGGAATTTGATCTGGAAAGATCTTGCCTGTAGGATGAAGGTCCGGTCATTGTTTGTTTTCTAAGGTTAGCTCTCTTAATGTAGGTAGTGCAAGAAGGGCAGGGCTGGGAATCTCCAAGAGAACCTTATGAAGTAAAGGCTTGGTAAAACAATTTTTTCCCCCTTTTTCCTATTGTTCATCTCATCTCATGTCAGTGCGTATAATGGATTGATGGGAGTTTCTGATGATATTTTGTTTGGTTGCTACCAGGATATCGGCAAAGACAGTTACTGGGAAATTGATCATGTCACATACAGAAGGAGAACCATACTTGTTTACATTTGGAAAATCAGAGGTATTTAAATCACTTTGTGCTGTTGTTAATTGTAATGATGATAATATTGTGGTGCTATAAACCTTATAATGAGTTGGTCTCTCTTAAGAGTCCAAATATTTAGGTCAGGCCATGGTCTTTTTTTATTTCCTGATTGCTGCCAGGCATTCAGCTCCCTTAAAAATAGATAAAAATGACAAGGAAACTGTTGGACATTTTATAATATATAAGTGAGTGCAAACCTCATTTTATAAACCGGTTTTATAAAATTGAGTTAGGCTTAAAGTCCACTTCTTAATAGAAACAATTAATTTCTTAGTCATTGTTGTGCTTGCAATATCCTTAAATGTTCTCTAATATTAATATTGATTTCTTTGTCCTTCTTTTAACGCAAATCAGCTACCTAAGGGCCTTGAAATGGCGATAGGAACAATGGTTCGGCAAGAGAAGGCTGTTATATATGTTACCACTCAGTATTTAACCGAGTCTCCTCTGATGCCTGTAATAGAAGATTATGATGAAGTCCATTTTGAAGTGGAGCTGGTTCACTTTATTCAGGTGAGCAACACTTTCCACAATAGAAAACATGGTTTATTATTGAACTTGTTTGTTGTGGCATGTATGTGTAGTAATAATGTGATGGAGAATAAACTTGTCTTAGCATTCATATTGGTTATCTACTATACTGAAGTTATGAGGCATTCACTGATGTAACTTTCTTCTATACTGAGTACCCATAACCAATTTTTAACCTATATATTTTGTGGCTTTATATGGTAGGCAATAAATGATTTGGCATTGGTGCTTGTAATTATGTTTTTATGTTTGCGAGTCATATAAGAGTTCCTCATTTTTCAGTGTCTTGAGGTCATGCTTGGATGATTAACTATTACTGGCCTGTTTTTATTTTATTTTCTTTCCTTTATTTGTCACTCACTTTACTTGCTATGAAACTTCAAAATAATGATAAATAATCAGCAATTAATGTTGTGCCCAACATTTTGCACTGTGAAAGAAACTGAACAAGAGAGAATTTTGTAACAAACTGAGTTGTATTCATTTCAATGACATTTGAAAGAAGTTTACAAGTGTATTTATAGCTAACTGCTTACAACAAGAGATAATTGTTGTAACTTGTAAGTAGCTTTACTCAATTGATACAAGAGATGGCTGCTAACTATGTACATAAAATACAAAATATTTTCATAGAATACATAACTAAGTACATACTCTAATAATACCCCCCTCAAACATAAGTAGAAGATTTTTCTCAAGAAAAATTCTTCGCATTGAGTTTGCCTTTAAGAAAAGAAAAAGAAGCTGAAGAAAGGGGCTTGGTCATCGCATCTGCCCATTGATCCAGTGCTGGAATGCAATATATGAGAAGCTGCTTTTGGCCAGATCTTTTCCTGCATGAAGAAAATATCAATCTCTATGTGTTTGGTGTGGCTGTAAAACACCGGATTATGAACTGTATTCTTTTCATTAACATTTGAAAGATCAAGCTTACAAGTGTATTTATAACTAACTGCTTTCAACAAAAAGAGATAGATGTTGTTAGTAACTAACTGCTTTATTGAATTGATACAAGAGATAGCTGTCAGCAATAGCTAATAACTCTAACTATGTAAGTACAATATTTAAATACAAAATATAACTAAGTATATAGTCTAATATGTACAAGAAGGTTTTTTTTTGTGATTCATGATGTACATAAATTTATATGCACTACAATTTCTTATTTTCATAAGAATTTTCATCTTAGTAATATATCAACAGGTGAGGGACATGCTTGGAGATGGGCGCCTAATAAAACGCCGAATACATGATGGCAAAGGTGAGAGCCTCTAGAGTTATTTTACTGCTACCAATCTTACAAGGAGAGTTTATGAAAGGCTTCATAACTTCTTTTTAGTTTTTAACTAAGGAATAAATGAAATAAAAAAAAGAAAGATATGGAAAATAATATTGTGGAGAATGCCTAGTCAATGATTGAGTTTATATTAAAGATGTTACGATTATAGTACGAATTCATTGTTAGTGTGTTTTGTTTTTCACAATTTTATTATTGTTCTTTTATTAAGGTGGTATGTTAGGAGAAGGAACTAAGATTTTTAATTTTATGCTTGCGTCACATTGTTAAGTTCCAGTTGGTTATTGTGATTCAAAGTCTTGAATGATGTTGATTTTTTTTGTATATAACAGGTGATTTTCCCATGGATTGTCCCCTTCATGACAGTCTACTTCGTGTTCATTACAAGGGTACTGTTCTCAATGAAGAAAAGAAGGTTTTTTATGATACAAGGGTAGACAATGATGGTCAACCATTAGAGTTCAGTTCTGGAGAAGGGCTTGTGAGTTTCCAGCTTGAGCATAAATAAAGTCAAGTTCAATTGTTTTCTTTTCTTCTTTTTATAGATTTTGGTGTCTAGAAATTCCGGATTTGCAGTATTTAACTAGAATGTCTGCCCTTTCACATCAATGATATGAATGCAAATACATCACATTGCATTGATTATTGCTTTGGAATCTCATTTTCTTTGTGTTTTAGGTACCAGAGGGATTTGAAATGAGTGTTCGTCTGATGCTTCCTGGAGAGATAGCTCTCGTCACATGCCCTCCTGACTATGCCTATGATAAGTTTCCAAGGTTGCAGACAAAAAGCACTTTTTTACTCTATTGTTTTAACCAATAATTTAGGTTTCTTAAAGCATTTTAGAGCAAGCAATTGCAAATTGAATATGGTTTCTATCTTAATATCACTTCAGAAAATAAAGAAAAAGAGAAAGTATATTTTTAGAGCTTAAATAGGTTTCCTTTAGGTTGTCATATTTATATACATCAGATTTGTGTGATACAATGAAGAGAAAGGAAAGAGTAAAAAACAAGTAATCCTAGGTACAGATAAGTACTACTACCCAAAACAGCTTTTGAATAAAGCTTACTTAGATTACTCTGAACCTATTCTAACAATATCCACTGTCATTCTGTTCTATCCCTATGCTGCATGATATCATTGACATACTTCCTCCTTTTATGACCAGGCCTTCAAATGTCCCTGAGGGTGCTCATATTCAATGGGAAATTGAGCTTCTAAGTTTTGAAACGCCAAAGGTATTTTTTCAAATTGTTCAGTTAAATTCATGTTATTTACTAAAGTAGTTACATATATGCATTTAGCAATTAGACATGGTGGTGAATGTTTGGTGAAGTATTGCAAGTTGCAACAGAAAAAATAAGTGTTAGAGATCACAATGCTGAAGTTATGCTTATGTTAGAGATCCCATGTCCACTGTTGATATGATCAAATTATATATTATGTAAGTGGGTGCAGATTTCACATTGTAAGCCAATTTTGTAGGATTGAGTTATGTCTAAATCCACTTTCTAAGATCTATATTCTATATCTTATTTTCCAGTTTGGTTAGCATTATTTAAATATTCTTGAATTAGATAGATTTCAGGTTTGTTTTTTATGATTTTGGTCCCTGGCTGAACTATGATAGTCATGTTAAACTGCATAGGATAAATCATACCTGCTGTGTTTAATACCTTTTTCAAATATATAATTAGCTTACATAATTTTTTTTAATCTTTAGCTGCTTTAGTTTCTATTTAGATTTTTTGAATCATATCCTTACAATGATGAGATGACCAATGCATTATGGACTTTATTCCTTATTACAGGACTGGACAGGATTGGACTTTAAAACTATAATGAATGAAGCTGAAAGCATCAGAAACACGGTATGCAGTTGAACCTGCACAACTTTCCTATGCTGTTTCAGCTATGTTTGTGAGATACTCAGTTAAAACCAGAAAAATAGTCAGCTAAGTTGACCACAGTTACACTGGATTTATTCAAAGTTATTTGTGAACTAGGTGGCAATTCTACCTTTTTTCCTACGTATAAGGTTTTATTTGTGTTTTTGTTGTCATTGTTGTGATTCGGTGTGTATATTTTGACAATATATGTTCCTACGTTGGGAACTTCTTAACATCCATGTGAACATGTGTTGAGCAGAGATTTGAGAATAAGAAAGGTGAAACATTTATGCTGTGAAGGCTGTCTTCAATGGTTATAGACCTTCTGTTAGTGATGCATGGTTAATTCTCTCTTTGCTATGCTGAAAGAATCGTAAAAAAATTGAACAATACAGGGAAAGTTCATTAAAAATCTCAATATTTCATTTTTTAATAAATTATTATTTCTGTAAAATATACAAATGATTATTTTCTATCAAATCTTGCCCTCCTTGTATAGATTAAAATAACCCTGGCTTCACTGTAGCTTATTTGGTTAATACTCATTATTTGTTTTCATACCTGTACTACAATCACTTACTAAGTTTAAGCTTACCTTTCCCTTACTTTGCAAGTACAATCACTTACTTTTCCCCGTTGAATAAAAATGAAATAAAGTCAAATGTTTCATTCTATTATTGTATTTCAGGGTAACAAGCTGTTCAAAGAAGGGAAATATGAACTTGCCAAGGCAAAGTATGAAAAGGTATTAATCTTTCTCTTTTGTGCTAAGTTGAATCTTATGCTCTTATGTTCTTCAGTCAACATTTTTCTCATAGAAAATTTAGTCACTTGAATACTGTGAGATTTTGTTTATTTCGTTTCTGTTTGAATATCTGACTTTGTTGTTTGAATTGATTTGTATATTACATGTATTGGATTTCTATTGTATATTCCATGATAATTGGATTTGTATTTTCACTTGGACTTTTGTTTGTGGCTCTAAATGTCTAATTATGCCATCAAACTTATTAACATTATGTGGTAGTTTGTAACAGTTGCTTCGAGAATTTAATCATATCAATCCTCAAGATGATGAAGAAGGAAAGATTTTTGCAGACACAAGAGTGAGTGATCTTTTGTCTCTTTCCCAGTATATTAAAGAAAGGATGCATGTATTACCTAACATAATTAAGCTTGGTAGATTGATTTAACTTTAGACTAAATTTTTTTTATCACTTTTGCTCCCATTATTGAAGAATTTGCTACATCTGAATGTTGCTGCATGCCATCTAAAACTGGGGGAATGCAAAAAGTCCATTGAGACTTGCAATAAGGTATGTTTGATGACCTCAGCTATATATATATATATATATAATTTTATTTCATTGGATTAAACACAATTCATTAGTTGATTTTGGTACGTTTGAATAGTAAAACAACGTCATGGATTTGATTTATAATTACGAGTGTTCTGAAGTAATGTTCTAACCTAGTGATGTTTCTTGGATGGGGTTGAGGGATTTGACGCAAAAATTTGTTGTTAGTCTATCTGAGCTATTAAGCTGCACCCTTTCCAAGTGAACTATTTTAACTGAGTCAATCACCATGACTTTCTACTTTCCTCGGATTAATTGCTATTCCATAATCAAATGTTTGGCAAGGGGCTAAAACATAAAGGAGTACAACTTTTCATTCTTTAGTTAGTTGCTACACATCATTATAGGGTGACTTCTGTTGGAGTAAAATTCCTTTTTTTTAAGGATTTGTTTTTCTTCAGAAAACAAACAATGAATGCTAAATGGGTTTAAAAGGAGAAGAAAAAGATAAATGACATGAATAATACAGTTGTGCTATAAACAGTCTGTTTATTTTCCTCAACTCTAAAGCTAGATGGAAACTTGTGCTGTGTATTTCTCACTACCTGTTTTTTTCAATGAATCATTCAGGTTTTGGATGCAAATCCTGCACATGTCAAGGGCCTTTATCGTCGTGGAATGGCCTACATGACTGCTGGAGATTTTGAAGAAGCAGGGGCTGATTTCAAAATGGTACAAATCTTCATGTGTAACTTGTGTAGCATTTAAAGCTGTACTGTTTATCTGTTTCTAAAATCACTTTAATGCTATTTTTAGATGATGAAAGTTGACAAGTCAACTGAATCAGATGCAACTGCAGCTCTTCAAAAACTGAAGCAGAAGGAGCAGGTGGGTTTGAAATCAGTTATTTGGATTATGTGCTTGATTTGAGACATCACTGAAGGAAACTTTTAACACTTTATTCTAATATCAATTCATCTGCAGGAAGTCGAGAAGAAAGCTAGGAAACAGTTTAAAGGGCTATTTGACAAGAAGCCTGGAGAAATTGCGGAAGCTAAAGGTGATGCTGATGGAGATCAAATAACAAGCGAAAGCCTGAAGGATGAAGTACATGGGGACTCTGATGAAACAAGTTTTGAGGATTCACATGAACCACCACCTGAGGCACCTCGAAATAGTTGGTTCTCTCTCTTTTGGCCTTCTGGTAGAAGACTTTTTGAATCACTTGGGCTTAATAGATGTGCCATACTTTAATTTAACTTCAAAAACATAGTTTGTCATAATATAATTTATAAAGACGGCATTCCAGGTCATTTTAACGTATATTTAAAGAATGAGAACTTTGATGTTACTCCAGGGAATTTCATGCTATCTGCCGAAAATTTTGTGTTCAACTTTTACATTGTAATGTAAACCATTTATATATATTGAATAAAAGAAACTGTAAGCAAGTAGAAAATAGCAAAAGGTGAACAAACTGAAGCAATTGTTGGAAGTGCGGCAATATCTTTGAGTTATTATATGTTGTGTGTTAGGAACCAAGACAGACTTTTATTTTTTTGAAAAAGGTGAAAAGAACCAGAAATAAGAGAGCACTCTCGATTCTTTTATATGAACTAATATTCATGAATGCATTAGAAATTCAATCTTTTTCTAAAACTGAGTTAAAAAAAATTGACACAAAATTCGACAAATTGTTCTACAGTAATGGTAAGAGATTTTCTAATTTTACAACAACGTCTTAACTAAATTTCAATTTTGTCAATCAATCAATTAATAGATTAATTTTTATAAGTTTAACTATGATAAAGAAACATTGGTTATTATATGAATAATTATCGTCATAAGATTATTTATGAGTAAAGACACATTTATAAAGTTTTTTTTTCCTTTAAGGATCGGAAGAGACGAACAAAACTTTCATTTTAAGAGCTGTTTTAGCAGTTGTTATATGAAAGGGAGACATTGTTACTAATGTTGCATCAAGCGGCATAATTGTTTCTCATTCAACATTTTCTATTTTAGTTCAAATGAATCAACTTTACTTGCAGTATAAAACGAGACAATTAGCAAAGTTAATTATTAAAACAAAATTAATTATTTGAGATGAAACACCAATAATAAATAAATAATTATTATACTGAAGAAGTGGACATAATATTTTGAGACATAATATATTTTTTCAACAATGATAACTTAAATTAGACTTTTTTTTTATAGGAAAAGTTATAATGTTTAAAAGATTTTATACAAATTCTTAAATAATCTTTACAATACATTACCATTAGTGCATCATTTATTTGGAGGCATTACTACCAAGTCTTGACATTAATAAATAAACACCAAATTAATTAAAATATTTTTTTCCTACTAGATATAACAAAATTCTTACATCTACCTATATATTGTTATTTTTTGTTTAACTTTAAACTTAATTAAAAATACTTTAAGATACAAACTAAAATTAATAATATAATATATAATATGAAAGTATGATAATAGAAATTAATTTTTTTTAATTTAAAGTAATTAACCTACATTTAAT
>Ga0123341_1003211_pt1 | contig 13911 bp, 7 predicted proteins | sample Turbeapinknodule_FD_89959 | JGI IMG/M metagenome (GOLD analysis project Ga0123341, IMG submission 89959) | Root nodule microbial communities of legume samples collected from Mexico - Turtle bean Mexico pink nodule | ecosystem: Host-associated > Plants > Roots > Nodule | place: Mexico: Nepantla... | reverse complement strand
TTGGTGTTGGTGTGTTGGCCAAGGAGAGTGTGTGTCTTGAGGTGTTCAAGGTCATTCTCTTGGTTGTTGTGTAAGTGATCAAGTTGTGATTGCTTAGTGGATTTCCTCAGGGTTTCTGAGAAGTAGCTCTGGTGTTGGAGTGAACCAGTATAAACATCTGTGTGCAATCTCTCTATCCCTAACTCTTTAAATTCAGTTTTGATATTTGCTGACTAGTATAAACAACCGATTGTTTCGATAAAACAACCGATTCTTTTTACTAGTATTGTGCTTTTTGCTTTATGTTTTGAAAAACTGATTTCTTAATCAAGGTTTTCTTGAAATATTTTCATTCAAGGCTTAAAAGTTTATAAAAACCCTCTTTAAACAATTCACCTCCCTCTAGTTTAAAGTCATATATTCTAACACCCTCAACATTGGTCCAGGCCCGGACGACTCGACATCGATCCGAGCCCAGACGACTCGACTTTGGTCCGAGCTCGAACGACTCAACATCGGCTTGAGCCCGCTCGACTTGACATCAGCTCGGGCCCTCACGGCTCGACATTGGCCAGGGCCCAATCGACTCGACATAGACCCAGGCACGCTCCTCTAGACATTGGCTCGGGCTCGTTCGGCTGGACATCGGACGGGCCTGAGAGACTCAACATTGGCCCGAGCCCAATTGACTCGACATCGGTCCAAGCCCGGGAGACTCGACATCGACCCGGGCCCGGGAGACTTGTAATTGGTTTGGGCCCGTTCGACTCGACATTGGTTAGGGCCCAATCGATGTCAATCGACTCGGGCCCGTTCCACTCGACATCGACCCGGGTCCGTTCGGCTTGCCATCGACCTGAGCCCGGGAGACTCGACATTGGTCCGAGCCCAATCAACTTGACATCAGCCCGGGCCTGGGAGACTCGACATTGACCCGAGCCCGTTCGGCTCGACATCCACCCGGGCTTGCTCAGCTCGACATTGGTCTGGGTCCGTTCAGCTCGACATTGGACAGAGCCCGGGAGACTCGACATTTGCCCGAGAGACTCAACATTGGCCCGGGCCCGTTCGGCTTGACATCGGCCCGGGCTTGCTCATCTCGACATTGGCTTGGGTCGTTCAGCTCGACATCGGCGCGGGCCCGACGACTTGACATCAGCCTGGGTTGCTCGGCTCGATATCGACCCGGGCCAACTCGGCTTGACATCGGCTCGGGCCAGCTTGGTTCGACATCGACTCGGGAATGCTCGGCTCTTCAACGGCCCAAACGCGCTCGACTCGAAATCGGCCCGGGCCCACTCGGCATGATATGGGCTCGGGACTGTTCGGTTAGACATCGGCCCGGGCCCGCTCGACTCGACATCGGCTGGATTGTCTTGGCTTAACTTGGATCGAGCCAAGTCACAATCTATCCCAAAATGCAATTTGGATAATCCAAAAATGTATCTAATCTATATCTAATCCATATCCAATTAAATGGATTGGATTTAAAATCCAAAAATATGGATTTGGTTTTGAAATAAATCCATTTAAATGGATTAAAACTAATATGGATATGGATAATTATGAATTGGATTTTTTTCCCACCCTTAGTTGTTATGCAACAAATTATTTATAGAAGTACATTTTGAAATAGAATATTTAACAATGATTCTTACCAGAGCATTGTGCATATTGCCTGGAGAAGCAGAAATGAAGATGTCACTGTGCATGCTCACGTAGTAATCAACAGAAGCTAACAGTGATGCCTTTCCTTTAACCTTGGCCAGTTCCTCTGTGGAGACTAGGCTCTTCTTATCTTCCATAAGAGGAAATAATTTGCTTAAAGTTGCTAACCTAGCTTCTCCACCATAAACCTGAAAGCATACAATCAATCCAGACCAAGGGCCTAAGTCAAAGCAGAGATCCAATCGATAAAAGTATCAGAAGGTATTAGATTGTTAATCATTGGGCATCATTACAAATATCATAATGAAATCTATGCTGAGTAATCACAAGCCTTCCAATCATATGTTGTTAACAAACCTTGTGAGAAGCAAGATAAAGCCGTGTTCTATTATTGAAACCCAAAGCTGCCAGGAGCAATCCAATTTCTTCAGGAGTCAGTGGGCAGCGCCCCTGACTTCTCAACTCTTCATCAGTGAATTGAGAGTTTAATACCCTTCCCTGCCAAAGCACCTGCCGGTACTTTGCTAGAGCAAGCTTCTCAGCTTTACCCCCACCAAAATCACAGGCTGAATGAGCAGCCATATCCTGCATGGGCAATTTGGAATGAAAGTGTTAAGGAGTGAGATATGTAATCATGATAAAAGCAATAGATACCAGATCTTAGCTATAAGAACTCAAGGATAACACTCTGAAATTGCAGAAACAAAGATGGAAAAGAAAACAAACAAAACAACAGGACACCCAAAAACACCCACTAATCAAACCTAATTTTCTCTCAACACCCGCCTAACCCCACAATCCTTTTGATTTCCCCCACTCCATTACTGACTCCAAGTCATTCTTTCTGAATTTCCCATTCTCAGTCCAACGAAAAGGAAGAATGAGAGGGTCATCAAGGGCATTGGAAAAGTGGTTACGAAGGAACTCATGGTAAATAATATCTCTTCATTTGGTCTTCGACCAAGTTGAATGGCGTCAAGTGATCTTACCTAGTGGGACAAGACTTTGTTTTCTTAGTACAAGGCAACATAAATATGTAGTTCCTTGAAGCCATAGTTGCCCTAAAAGTTCTAGACAACAGAGTCAACATATTTTCTATAAATAAGCATGCATTATTGGCTACAATAATAGAGAAGCATGGACCATCAATTCATTATTCAAACACGCACAAGAGCAATTACATTAACAGAAAAATTATTTAGGTGCTAAGGACATTTGAACTAATCATACTACTTCAAAGTTCAAACAAATAAAGCAGTTAGTCTATGCCTGTTAATTAATTATCAACCTATACACAACATAAAGATTGTGTCCTCAATGCAATAACTGAATTAGAATGACAAGCGACCTAGAATTTCATGAAGCTACATGCATAAGCTTTGATTTGTAATAAACCACTCAAACGAAAAGGAAAACTGTACTTTGTCAAAACGCAGATGCAACACAACAAACTTTCCAGTTTGCTGTTTTATTAACACGTCAGTTTCCTCCAGTGGAAAGTATTTCGCTTCAGCTTGGTTGACAATAGAAGTGCGGCGAAGACGATGAATAATGGCATCTCCTAATTCCTTGATATGTGGAACAAAGATCAGTGCTTCAAAGTTGACCTTACAACGGAGGCGCTGGATGTCTGATGGCAGGTTGTTGAATGTCAAGCGATGAGAGAATGGTGCAATAGCAGCAATTCCATAACTGTATCAACCAGAAAATCTACAACAATTGAAAATAGATATTTATGTAAACAATATATCTAAAGGAAGACATTGAATGGTTTATGTCTCCAGTGAAGATTGAAGATTCATGCCTGCTATATAGGTTTCCTGCTCATGAAAAGAGTTGAAAAAAGCGAAACTGTTTTATTCAATCTTTGGGTTCGAACAGGTGTATCCATATATATACAAATAAAGTTTCTGTCTTTCATCTATAGGAATAAAAAATAAAAATAACCATCTTTTGGTTTATCTTATATTGAGATAAACTAATCTAAAAGATAAATTTTTCCATCCTAAATATCAACTATGTTTTCAACACTTCCCTCTCATGTTAGGGAATGGATATTAATCATCCCCAACTTGCCAATAAGCTCCTTTAAACTTCTTGAAGGAAATCATTTGGTGAACATGCCTACCAATTGGAGCCCCATAAAAAAATGTGTTGTGTTGTGACTATAAGACCATTGTCTAGTTTTTCGTTGATGAAGTGTCTATGAACCATTATGTGTTTTGTCTTGTCATGCTGGATTGGATTATGGACAACACTGGTAGTTGAATTGTTTTCACTAAACAGCCTCAAAAAAAGTCCTTTAGCTTTTACTTTCAGGTCATCACAAATACCATGTCTCAGCTGAAAATCCTGCTCTTCCACTAGACCTAGCAACTACCATTCTGCTTTTGACCCCTCCATGTTACAAGATTTCCTTCCATAAACATGCAATATTGGAGGTGGACATTTTTATCTACAACTCTGACCTGCCATAATCTTCATTTGTAAGCACCTTTATGAACAATGTGCCCTCTTCTCTTGAACAAACAATCCTTTTTCCTAGACTTGCCTTCAGATATTGACAGATTCTATCAAACTTTCTGTAGGTTCCTTTCATCGGGATCATGCATAAATTGGCTTACCACACTAACAACTTCCCCCACCAATCTCTAGTATTGGGATTTTTCTATTATTGGACTTTCTTCACTTCCAATCTTGTTTTCAGCTGGTACTTCAGATGTCTTACATCTCAATTTCCTTATTTCTTTGAGAAGATCAAGTATATATTCCCCTTAGGAGATAAAGATACCCTTTTGGAATAGCAATCTGTTCCAGAGAAGTACTTTACCTTTTCCAACTCCTTCAATTCAAACTCGGTTGTCAGCTTCTTCTTCAAAGCCTATTCTTCTATCTAATCATCACCTACAATGATCATATCATGTAGATATACCAGGAGAAGAGTGATTTGCCCTCAGGGGAGTGCTCTATAAAAAGAGTATGACGACCTTGACTCTATTGTATCCTAGGGATGTCATAACCTAGGTGAATCTTCCAAACCATGTTTGAGGTGATGGTTTGAGACCACACAAAGCCTTCTTGAGCCACACACCTGCTCTTTTCACCATGAGAATTGAATCATAGAGGAATCTTCATGTAGATTTCCTCTTCTAGATCTCTAAGAAGTAAAGTACTTTTAACATCAAACTGCTTCAAATCTCAGCAAAAATGGGTGACTAAGAAAGGGTAATCTTTACCATATTCATCTTTGCTACTAGGACAAATGTCTCCTCATAGTCTATTTCATAGATACGAGGGGTAATATTAGCATAAGTGCCATGGTAATTAATAAAGTCTGTTATACTAGACTAGTGCTGAGTCGGCTATATTGTTACTACACCTAATAGGTACATTAGTTACACGATCAGCTCCCTCCCTAATTATAAACCTATAAATTTACTCTCCCTGGTTTGTATTGCAAAACTAGTTCATTCATTCAGCCTTTTAATTTTCCACAAATATAGTTCTCCTGAACATTTTGTTCCTTTTATCCCTCATTTTATCAAACTTTCTAGTGCACTATAGATTCGTATTACAGAAAAATAGCACTTATCAATTGTATTTTGAAAAACCCTCGGATAACTAGTATCAAAAGCTTTTAAGTCGTAATTACAGAAAACAGAAGCCATCTAATGACATAACATAACAAACCAGGTAAGAATCTGAGGTTAAGCTATGTACATACCTCCGAAGTACAGGCAAGACATTTTCTATATACCAATCAGCTGTAGCTTGAATGGGTGCAGTTTTAATTCTAGTAGCTCTTATGCCTGTGGCATAGTACTCTCTTGTGCTCCAAGAATAGTCACTGGGAGGTTCCTTCACTATAGACACTTCATTGCGGAGGACATCAATAAAATGATCCAAGTCAAATATATCTTCGAATGAACTGCAGAAATAAAACAATTCCACTTAAACGGCAACTTGCCAATTTGAAAATTAAACATATAAAGGTTGAAAAAATAGCAAAATCTGGATATACCTTGAATCTTGCCACACAGGGTTCACTTCAAAATGTGGGATAACCAACGTTGCATTCAAAATCTTAGCAACAGCAACAGCATCACATATCTTTTAAAGAGAAAAAAGGGGGAAAATTATATTAGACTAGTGTCAAAGGCAAATGTCAATGAAATACACCCACTTTATCTCTTTGATCAAATTATACCCTTTCAAAACAATCTCATCATTTACATACCCCCATCTTCTGCTGGTTCAACCCCCCATCAAGGAAAACCTGAATATAACCGCGTGACTTTTCAGGTAGAGCTGCAAGAGATTATGAGCATAAAGAAACATGTAAAATACAAGACACTAGTCACAGGCAATACAGCCCTCATTTTCAAGATAAACAAATGTCCAATGTCTAAAAGAAAAATCAATTCAATATACTATAACTCACAAGGTGGTTTCGGACGCTCAGTACAAGGTTTCCATCCTTGGAAGGCCAATGGAGACCAGAGACTAGTTTGAAGTTCAACAGACTGAAAACAATAAAAAAAATGTTAATCTCGAAACAGCTAGATACACAAAAAGCGTGTCAAATTAACCTAATCTTTAAACATTTAACCATGATTATGATTAACGTGTATTTGTACTCACAATTTGGCGTTGCAAAGCACCCTCTAGCAAAGACACGTGCATAGGCCTCGGAGCAATCCACTCCTGCAATGACAATTCATCAAAATCAGTTCTTCCTCAAATCAAATTCGGTTTTTCTTTCGTTCAAATTTCGCACATAAGTGTCACAATTAATATCTCAAAATTTAAGGAATTAAAAAGAAAGTTGCAAATTAGAGTTACAGAGAACATAGAAGGCGATGCACGACCAAGAGGTTGGAAAAGATCGGGAAAGAAAAGTGGCAAAAGAATGACGAAAACCACAGCGAAAGCGGACTTTTGAGAGTGGTTTAGTTGGGTGAAAATCTGAAGCTTCATTGTTCATAAAGAAGAGTTTCGCAGATGATGATTTAAACGCTGCGTTTTTGCACCGATCACCTCAGAAGACAGTGTTCCTTCATCTTCATCTGCAGTGACGGGGATCCAATTATGGGCCTTCAGGCTTTGATAGGTTTGAGATCAAACTGTTTTCATTAATTAGAGCTTGCATCACTTGTCTCTTACAACAATGAATTAATATGTTGAAACTCTACCTGTAATAACTGCAGTATAGATTTTCTTTATTCAAATTATTGTTTTTATATTTAATAGTTTAATTATTTTTTAATTATTTAATATCTCATCATAATCTATCAATATTATACTTCAAAAATATGGCATATTAATATTTATACTTCAAAATATGTCATATTATGATATGCTGCCGAGCAAATCAATAAATTATAAATATTTTTTTTTCAATTATATTTTATATTTTTCTTCTCTTAATTTATTGATTGTTATGTCAAGAGTAAATTGGTATCAAAAAGTTTTTTATCTTTGAAAAATATATAGCTTCAGAGAGTGAAATACCAATAGAGCAGATACATGTCACCCAATTTTAATGATAAAGAATATGAGTTATGAGATGCAAAAATGATTAGTTATGTTGAATTATTGAATCTTTGAGAGGAAATACAAGAAAATTAAGAGGTTCTTGAATTGCTTAAGAATTCAATAGTGGCTCAAATGAAATATCATAAGGAGAGAAAGATAAAAGAGATAAAGACAAAAAAAAAATATTTTTTTTATGTAAAAAATTATGAATTTCAAATCTCCCAAAAAAAATAGGATTATCTCAAAAAAATAATACTTTGGTTGTGAAAGGATCAAAGGCATGCAAGTGCTTAACTTGGTAGAGAATTTGAGATGCAAAGCATGAAAGAGACAAAAGCATGAAAGAGACAAAAACATTTAAATTGATCAATTGATAAATTGATCAATTGATAAGTATAGTAAATAAAGTGTAACTATTTGGGAAACTCTTTCCTGAAGAAAAAAAATTGTTAATTGTTCTAACATTTTTTGGTTACTATACTAGAAAAATATGAATCCAAAATCTCAACTTTGGAAGAGGAAAGACTTGTCAACTATCATCTCGGGTGAATTGATAAATGCTTTACAAGTTCGGGAACAAAGAAAAATGATAGACAAGAGAAGATTATACGTGATTTTTTTATGTAAAATGACAAGATTTTAAAGGTGGCAAAAATAAGAAGAACAATAAATGAAAGAACAAAAAGAAAGAATGATCCAACAATTAATAAGGTGAGAACTTTCTCCCTTGTCTACATTGCAAAAAGAAAAATCATCTAAAAGAATGTAAAAGAATGTTGGTAGAGGCCAAATGTCAAGTGTAGAAAATGTGGTGATCTAGGATATGTAGAACAAATATGCAAGACTAAATCAGAAGAGGAAAATGTGACTTTGGAGGAGCAAGAAGATGAATAACTCTTTGTTGCAACATGTTTTGCTATGACCAACACTTTGAGTAACTCATGGTTAATAGGCAATAGTTGCACAAATCATATGACCAACAACAAGAAGTTTTTTTATAGAGCTTGACAAAACTATCATTTCTAAAATGAAAATTGAAAATGGTGATTTCATCTTAGTTAAAGGAAAAGTGACCATTACTATTGAAACTTGACAAGTTTGAAGCATATCTATGATGTTTCATATGTGCCTGATCAAAATTTGTTTAATGTTGCACTGGCAAAAAGCTTCAAAGTTATATTTGAAGATAACTAGTATTTAATCAAAGACATAAAAAACAAGGAGGTCTATAGCATATAAAAGACTTTAAATTTTTTATTTTAAGAGACTATTATACATGTAGAAACATGCCTTGGACAAAGGTGTCTTGTGATTGAAGATAAGTTGACAGATTGTGTGGCTTGCCAATTTGGTAAGCTAGTCAAAAAATAATTTTTTCAAATCACTTGGAAAACAATTCAAAGACTACAACTGATTCATACAAATGTTGGGGACGACTGGGTAACCGACCACCCGAGTCAAATATTATTTACAACGTAATAAATAAGCAGTTACAAATAATGTTGAATGGGTCAAATGCACACTCTGAAATATTCGTGAAATATCCCAATATAACGATAGAAATTGATCAAACCGAAAGATACACTCCCACGATATCAGGAAACCACTATGCATGTTAGTTGTTAACTAACTATCCAGCCCACACAGGTAAAAGTCTATGAGTCAACATTATAAATAGAACTCTTTGTAAGAAAATGAGGTACGTTTTTTATATTCTAAGAGAACACACTTAAATCATAACACTGACTTGAGCGTCGAAGTGCAATCGCAGGTACTCCCGACAGATCACCAACAACAAAGGGAGAAAACTTGGAAAAACTCAAAGACAATCGACACGTAGACAATTGTGTACCCAACGGACAAGTATTACCTGACCCCTCTACTCCATACTGGTACATATATTATTTATTTAAGATAATAAATTAATGGAATTTTTTCTGATATATTATTTATGACGACTACTAATTTATCGTGTATGTGATTAAGTGATAGTTATTAATATACAATTTTATATAAGTATTAACTACAAGTTTTGATTCTATTCTAACCTCTTTCAATATCTTGGTTTGGGGCACATTTTACTTTCTGCTATTGTTCATGGAGCAGTTAGCCTTGCTTCTCTCTTCATCATCACTGCCATTGTTGATCTTTGAAAGAAGATTCTTGTTCATTTATGGTGATGTTCGCATCCTTGTTCATTTATGGTAATGTTTACATATAACTTATTATTAGTATTATTTGACATGTAGCTGGTATGGTACCAATAATCACATTTTTTGTGAGTGAAGATTGGGGTATCTGTTGTGCTATATGGTACAAAGGACATACAAAAGGGAAATGCAATTGTGGTGTTGGTGGCTAATTCCGAGTGAAAGAAAATCTCCATGAACTAAGTAATCTTCCATCTTATATAAAAAAAAATATTTAATTTATTGGTACTGATGAAAATAATTAAATTGGTTAACTTTAATAAGTAACATTATACTTTTAAAATTTATTTCTCAAAAAACTCAAAACAATATTAAATAATTTAAAGAATAATTACATTTGATGACATTGTTCATGATTTAAAAAATTGAGAGAAAAAGCTCGAAACATTCCAATGTTATAAAGACATGAGAAATGTGCATAAACACAAACCTGATGAACATATATTTACTTCTCACATTGGAGAGACACTTATGTTATTTTAAAAGAACTTCATCATTATGTTTCCTTTTTCACACAGTTTCATCCTACATAAAGTAAATTAGGCAAAATCAAAGATGAATCTAATCTAGCCCATAAAGTCAAACTCTCTGCATAATACCTGCATTTAGACAACAACAGCCAACTTTAGACCAACACTCATTGTCTCGCTCAACATCTCCGATAAACATTGTTCAGTTGTAATATGCCATAAGAGCAATAAAAATAGACATAAAATTCTAGATTAACTCCCAACAACAACTATTGAAGATTCAACAATGAGAGAAATAGAGATACTGTTATGCAGTTTGTAAGTAGGCTATTGCAAAGTACTTAATGGCTTACTCAAAGTAAATTTAAACATTATCACCTCTTGCCCTATACTCCTATTTACCTGACCACATATCCTGAAATAGTTCCTGAACTTGATCTGTCAATCTATGCCTGAATAGATTAACCATTTACCTGATCAGATTCTGTCAGTTAACCTACCCACCAGAGCATCTGTATCTTAATCCAACTATTACCATAATAACCTTATAAAGAGAGGAGATATTTGCACAACAAAATCGACAATATCAGTATCCAACAATCTGCAGTGTTGATTTTCTTATCAAGAGTTACAACAATATTTTATCTTCCTCATCCCTCACTTTAGAGGGCAAAAGCTTTAAATAATAGTGAACTCACAATAATGTAGATTGTGATTTCATTTCATCGAACAAGGACCATTCGCCAAGGTTGCAGTATAGATGCACCCAATGAATGCAGATTCAAAATGGATGGAAAATATTGAACCCGAAACTCTACCTTTCAAATTTGAACTGCAAGGGAGTTATAATTCATAAAAGGAATACCAATTTGTAAGGATAATCTAGGTTACTTTTACTTGTTGTCTTGAGATTTTCATAAATTTCAACAAAACTTGTCCTAAACCAGTAAAACAGACTCAATCTGTAAAACTAATACAAAAAAAAAATCTATTGTAAAAAATTGCTTCCAATACCTAAAACAAAACATAAATCAATAGAATTATCCTAAACAGCAGAAATTACAACGAAACCGATCCCCTAAAAAAGCTTAGCAGATTGACTAAGATATTCAAAATGAACTCCAAATCAGAAAATCCCAAAATAAAGTCGCAGCATCAACCGAACCACGATGACAAAAGGACGCAAATGTGCTTCGAACAAAAAATCTTTGAAGTTGAGTATATTTATATAAACAATTGAAAAAAGCTTCCCAAATTCATATATAAACGCTCAATAAATTAAAAGAAAATAAATGATATGGAGCAACATTAACCTACTTTGAGATTGAGATGTAGAACCACCAGAAAACATGTATAACAAACAAAAACTACTTTAGATGAAAGGAACTAAACTAAACGCTACCTCCATGGGTTTCTGCTTTTCAATTGCCCAGAGCAAAAACAACCCAAAAAACTCACACCCCCTTTCGAGGCCTTCCCCGCTTCCGCGCAGAACGGGAACCCAATTCCGAACCAGCCCCATTCGAAGCAGCCTTCGGACCATTCTCAATCACGAGCTCGGGCACGGACCCAGGCCCATTGGAGCCCGAAGTTCCAAACACAAAGCCCATGGGCAAGCACCCCCAGTTACAATAATAGGCCTCCTGGCCCGGCACGAGCGGGGGGAGCGATGGAATCGAAAGCCCGTGGAACATCCTCTCGCAATTCTGGCACCTCAGGCAACGCCCCTCGCAATCCACAGGGTACTCGAAGAGAAAATAACAGTACGGGCACGCGGTCCAGAAACTCGCACTTTCGACCGAACCGGCGACGTCTCGGTCGTAAAGGGCCTTCTGAACCGGGTCGGATAAAACGGCCCAGGCATCGGTGACAAGCTTGAAGGCGTGGTCGGCGAGGGAGAAAGGGTTCTTGTCAGGATGAAGGAGAAGTCCGAGTCTGCGGTACTGTTTTTTTATGAGATCAAGGTCTTGGCACGTGCGATCCACTTGGAGAATGGCGTACCAATCGAGGTGGTTGTTGTGGATCGGCTTCTCGGCGGCGACGACGACGTCGACGATGGCGAGGATCTGATCAGAGCCGTCGAGGAGCGGCTCAGCTTCCTGCGCGAGAATGGCGAAGTCGCGGGAGCCGCTCAGGTCGCGGCTCTGCAGCAGCTTCTCGCCGATGGCCAGCAAGCGTTCTGCTTCGGCTCTGTTTGTGTTCATTTTTATCTTATTTTCTTTTATTTTATTTTTATTTTTGTGAGGATGGAGTTGGACTGCTGGGAGTTACTTCAGCAGCAGGAACATCGCGCATTACTGGCTTATTAAATATTGACTGCTTCTTCTGTACACAAACCAAACACGGTTTTATTATTACTAGCTACCCATGCCCGCGTTGTTTCACTAAACTAACGTGATTTTTAGTTCTCCCAAAGTGCTTTACTCTGCTTTATATTATATACCCTTTTTTAGAAAAAACGATAATAAATGTTTAACCATGATTGATAGAATAACTGATTAGTGTGTATCATTTTCATTATAAATTATTGTTGTCTTTATTCTTCTCTAGAAGTTTAGTTATCCGATTTATTGTAATAAATCTATTTTAGTTTATGCTTTGTCCTTCCTTTTAGTTAAGACTTGTAAATAAGAATAAAAATAGTACAGGAAATAATTTTACTACCTTTCTAAATAATTGTTTGCAAAGTTATATTAACCGTGGCTTTTGATTAATCGATTACACACATTAATAACATGAATTATTGATAAGTTGGAAATGTAGGATGAAAATTTAAATTTGATTCAATTTTATGATAAACCATAACACATAATATATGAGTTTAGAATTTGAGTTATATATTATTGTTGTAATTTTCTTTTAATTGTGTTCTATAAGATTTTTTATGGGATGATATTAAATAAAATAGTTTTATAATAACCATGTACATGAATTAAAATGATATGTTATTGAATAGGTTGAAAATATATGTAGTAATTGTTGCTACACTTTTTATTTTGTTGGAATCGACTCATAACGGTAAAGATATTTTTGGATACTTAAGTTTTAATATTTGATAATTGAAGATAATAAATGTTATTGATAAATCTATTTATAAATATGAGTTAGACGTATGTAATACTTGACCTAGATTAACACATATATTATACTTAATTTTTGTATTAGTGTAATATAAAATATTATCATTAATCTCGTGCTCAAATTCATCAATATTTTCTTGATTAAAGAATTAAAATGATGTTCAATACAAACTTTGTTAATCTAAAGTACATATAATTACAAATATGATAAATAAGATAAGTTAATGCAAAACACATTATTAACATTTTACCCAACTCAAACTTGTTTGAAGGGCAAAAGCAAATGTAAGAGTTTTTTTTTTTTTTTATTTTATCTATTTGATTAAAAAAATTAAAGGAATGTTAACACGAAATAGGATTTGTTGGTTAACTTTTTTTTAAACAATTTTTGAATTCGGAACAAAACTCTATTAATTAAATAATCTTATTTATTTTTTCTGAATTCAAAGTCTGTTCTTTGACTTTGATGATGTTATAAATGCAAAGTGTAACGTCTTTTAATATGTACATAAAAATAATGTTGTATCAATGCTTGAGAATATGCTCTTAAAGTAGTACTATGTGTTTGTATTGAATTTTAGAATAATAAAATGGGGTAATAAAACTTATATAGAATCTCAAAACTCACACAAAGTGAGAAGAAAAGAGGAAGTGAGAAGAAAAGAGGATGAAAGAGGAAAAAAACGACAAAATGAAGGGATGAAGATGAAAACGTGAAATGGGGTGGAATTTATTAAGATTAATTTTGGATTTAAGTATCAATTTTGAGTATATAACTAGGAGTAATTCTAAGTCACTACTTAAATTTAAATTAATTTTTTAATATAATATCAGATTTTATGTTTATATTAATAATTTGTTATGAGATTATTATTCATCATCATTCATAAATATATAATTTTATATATAAATGGTTTACGTTTATAAAAAATGTGCTAAACTTAAATTCACAATTTTAATATAATATTA
>Ga0123341_1003210_pt1 | contig 13911 bp, 8 predicted proteins | sample Turbeapinknodule_FD_89959 | JGI IMG/M metagenome (GOLD analysis project Ga0123341, IMG submission 89959) | Root nodule microbial communities of legume samples collected from Mexico - Turtle bean Mexico pink nodule | ecosystem: Host-associated > Plants > Roots > Nodule | place: Mexico: Nepantla... | reverse complement strand
GAGTACGGGGTGTCACCATGCACACCTTCCCTGTGGTCTCGCCGGCCGCCATCATGATCTGCTTCACTTGCTTCACCGTGCATGTCCTGGTAAGCTGTTCCCTGGCCTCAACCTCTGGCTAGCAAGGGAATGATCATCTGATAACTTCATCCTTCGCACTCGTGCCCTTTGAAAGCCTTGAACAAGCTTTCCTGATCTTTCGGCGATGTCCTCCTCTCGGCGATCTCTGATCACTTGGTTGCCTGGGTTCGCATCTGGCGATTACGACACAAACTTGGTGACCGCCGGTTTAGATATGCTAGAGATCGGAGCACGCCAACTTAATGATTGGCGACTACGCGAGCTCCCCGACTTCCTGCCCTTCTGTCAGCCAGGTGTTCCGCTCAACACGCCTATATTATCGCTTGCTGCCACGTCATTACTCCCGACTACCTGGTCGGTACACAAACATTCTTAAAATCTTCAAGATTTACGTGTGATTAAAACGGAAAAATGTCTTTGTGTGATTAAAACGGAAAAATGTCTTTATGAAATTAAACTAGGAAAAACTTTTATTTAACTGTAACTTTTTAAGAAAAGAGTTAATACAATTTTGTTGATAAACTTGTGTAAAAGAATCAAATGTAAATTTTTGTGCTTCAACTTTAATAAACTTGTGTAAAAAAATCAAATGTAAAATTTTGTGCATGAACTTTAAAGGATTTTATGTTTGAGGTGAGCTATCTTAAATAGAATCATTAGATAAGAATGTTAAGTGATTTCTTTACATCTTAACTTCTTTAACAAGTATAAATAATTTGTAAGATCTTCTTTTCTTAACTTTTTTTTTTCATTTTTTATTCTTTAAATACTTTATATCATAATCAATATTATTTTTGAAGTTCTTTAAGTATTCTTTGGATTATTGAATTCAAATTTATGAACCAATTTGTCTAAAGAAAGACAGGAAGTTCTATTAAAAAAATTCTCTCTTAAAAATTTTAATTACTGCCAATTTATCCCTTTTCTAGTCAACATATATTCTTACAATATGTATTACAGATCACGATATTATAAATTCTAAATATTCCTAAAAGATTGAATACATTAAATATATTTTAAAACAGAAACATCTCCTCTGCATTTTTAGAATCTACTTCAGAATATTCTTTCCATTTATTTAAGGAAATTGATAATAAATATATTTAAAACATTAGTTAATCTTTTTTATTTTATCACAATTTTTCTCTAACAGAGACTAATTCGTTAGCAATTTTAACTATGATTTTTGTTATAAGTACATTTCGCTTAACTAATACACCAACCTATTGAATTATAAATTTTTTATTAATAATTTTTGCTATGATGTTATGTGTTAACTAATGCTCCAGTAAACTGAAATAGTAAAATAAGAACTAAATGCTAAAAATAATATTTAACTGTTCTATAATTTAATACCATAAATAGATTTTTTCCTAACAGATATTTTTCAATATTTATTTAAGGGTAATGTTAATTAATCATTTATATTAAATTATTTTTGTAAAACTATTATACATTTTGATTAGGGAGGGTAAAGCTGGTAAGACACGACATGTTATTATCTCAAGCTGACTGTGCGTATCTTTTTTCAATTAAAAATTAAAATAGAAAATAGGTTAAATTTTTTACTTTTATTGTGTTGAGGTATTTGAACGATGCAAACATATAATAATATTATAATTTATATTAATATTTGTAAATTAATACAAATAATTTGTCTAAAACATACTCTAAAAGCATATAAAAGCTCATCACTTCAGAAATCACACAAAACACTTTGTCTAAAATATTTTCGGCTAATACAATAATTAATTTGTATAATTTTTAAATTTTCAATTAATTATAAATGATTTTAAATTAATTACTATAAAATCATATACTATTTTATTATATGATAATTTATTTTGAAATCAACTCTGGCGAATATATGTTTAATTTAAATTGGTATAATCAAAGCATGCATGTCTATGTTTATGAAAAATAAAAAATAATTTTTTTTTCTTGTTTGGTCCTACAGCTCAGGTTTTCTAACCACGCGTCAGATAAGAAGTCTGCCACGTGTGATTTTGAAACACTTGTTTTGCGGAAAAAAAATTGAGTGTTTGGAGAAGCCACAACAACCTAGTCCCCAGACCAGACGTCGTCGTTGGAATCAAAGTCTCGCAAGTCAGGGGTGTTTTTGTCCAAACAAAGGCCCTCTGAAATTCCCAATTTACCCCTCATGGATGGGACCGCTTCTTCTCCCTTTCTCAATGTCTTCTCTCTCTTCATACAAATTTTGTAACGAAAGAAAAATAGTTTATTTTTATTATGCCATTTTTTTGGTCTCACGGTTTTTGTGTGTGTGTGTGTGTGTGAGAGAGAGAGGGTATATTCTGGGTTTCGATACTCTTTGGAAACGAAAATCATCACCATTTATAGTTCTTTCAGCTTAACTATTGTGACGTACTTCTCTTTAATTATTCCTTGCTGAGTTCTGGGTTTGTTTCTCTCCACGTCATCGGGTAAGGTAAGGTAACCTTTCCATTCTTTTACCATTTTTCTTCACTTCTGATTCTGGTATCACTTTACTTGATTTTTCGCCATCTGGGTTTCTTCAATTTTTCATTTTTTTTTTGTGTAAAATGATTTTCTGGGTATGGTGGGACGATCCAGCGAAATGTTTTGTGTGGGTTGGTGTTACATTGCTGTTGAGATAATTTTGGGCCTGTGATTTCTGTTGAAAGGTTGGATTTTGCTCTTGTTATGATTTTCGAGATGTGCTGCTTGATGGTGTTTCTTTTGAGGTTGTTGTCATTTCCTGATTCAGTGTTTGGGACTAATATAGACTATGGAAATGGTGGTTGGGTGGGAGAGTGATGAATTGGGTTCTGAGTGCACGGATCAATTGTGAAGCTTATCTTGAATGAAGATTCATGGCATTTGGTTTTTCATTCTTACTTGTTTTTGACAGGGAAGAAATAAGAACACCGAGAACAGAAAGGGAGAAATGCAGTAAGAAAAAGAAGATCGCAGAGAAAAAGAGTCGTGAAAGGAGCCTAGGTGCATCACACGAAGACTTATAGAAAATGGGAACCCCACAAGTCAGGTTCCACAGGTATATGCAGTTAGAAGAGAGATCTACAGTTTTACAAGTATGTGTGTAGCGTTTTACCAAAGAAGTTAGGTTTATAAGGGGGTTGCATCATTGTCTCATGATTTGTGTTTGAATTATAATAATCAGGATGATGGTTTTTAATTTTGTGAATTACTGGGCCAGTGGATTTTGTATTTGTAGAAAAATGGTTTCAATTTTTATTTTGTTGTGTTGATGTAATTTTGTTGTGAAGTTACGTTTATAGTACATTTTGCTCTATGCTTTTTTTTTTTCCTTCAAAGGATCAATTTAGTTGTTCAATATGTCTTTTGTTTGTTCTTAGCTGCTTGTATACTGAGACTTTACTTGTCTGTTCCAAGGGACTTTACTTGCTTGTGCATGCTTATGTCTTTTTTCCTAAAATATTAGTGTTTTCCTGTAGCGTTTGTCTTGCCAATAGACGAATTACATTATTAGTGTTTCTATTTATGGCAGATTTCCGTGTAGCATGTGAACCATACTGGGCTTTATCAATGGTTGCTGCTAGCTGAGAGTACAGTAAAGACGGTGGCCGCAATGATGTTGATGTTAGTGATAGATTAAAAAGAGCCAATTCATCTTATAATTGGATATCTCTAGCTGATATTTTGGTTACTATTTTACATTACCATGGATTTGTGAAAATCGACTGGTGGACTGGGTTCAGGACTATTTTTGTTGGATGTTCCAGTGTATTCTGGAGATGAAGTAGTTTTCGAGAATCCAGCTCTTGACATATCAGGTGGTGGATGAGCGGAATATAAGTGCTGAGCCGTTGGAGTCATCTTTCTGATCTATGATATAATATTGTCAAAGATAACTAATCACATTTGGTAGTGATGGAAGTAGCCCTTTCCCTTCAAATACAAAAGCAGAATTTGCATATAACAGGCCGCAAAATATTATGTGTTGGATCCCAGAAGGATTTGTGGCTTGTTGTGCGAGAAGGATCTCTAAATGATGTAGAGTTGGCCTTGGCATCATTGAAGAAGAGTGGGGGAAATATTAATCTGAGGAACACCTTTGGGTTGACTCCTCTTCATATTGCAAGTTGGAGAAACCATATTCCCATTGTAAGGAGGCTTCTTGCAGCTGGTGCAGATCCTGATGCCCGGGTAAGATAATTTCTCTTTTCAGCATTTTCTAGTTATCAAGTTTGGCATCTATTTGCTTACCCTTTTTATAACATTGATTCTGCTACTTCCTTCATATTTTGTTCTAAAGAGTCAAGACCATACAGTGCAATTGTTTCTCTGTTATACCTTGTGTTGGTAATTCTCTGTTATAGAATCACCCCTGCACATCAAAAAGTGAATGGTGGTTAGTTGATTGTTAAACTACTAAAATGATCTCTTAATTGAATTCAGAAAATGTAAAAATGTCTATATAATTTAACATGACTTTAAATTTTCCTACGAAGGTAGTTCTATTTAGAGTTTTCTAATGTTTAACTTGTATTGTATGGCATTATTGTGATGGATGTCTAATTGATTTTTTGAGCTGCAAAACTTAGGGACTGAAAGAAACCTAACTTGTAAGGAAATGAAATGTCCTTCTGAGATTGCTTTCTTGTAATTGAGGTTCTTTATTATTTTATGGTGTGTAATCCACAACGTATACTGTATAAGGATAAACCATCTCAGTTTTACTTATCCCAATGAGTGGAGAGTGGCTGCTTAGGATTGGAATGAATTGCTGATGTTCCTTCCCTTAACTATGGCTTTATCTCTCTGAATCCATTAATTAAAAAACTTGTGTTGTTTTTAGGATGGAGAATCAGGATGGAGTAGCCTTCACAGGGCTCTGCATTTTGGTCATCTTGCTGCAGCAAGCATCCTTCTTCAGCATGGTGCCTCTATTACATTGGAGGACTCTAAATCTCGAATACCTGTAGATCTCTTATCTGGCTCTGTATTTCAGGCTCTTGGAAATGAACAAAGTTCAGGTATAGATTGTTGTTTTTTGACTGCTTTAGATTGTTGTCACCATTAAAGTGATCATATAGGATGACAGTCTGATTTTATTGTATCTTTATTTAGTGGCAACTGAGGTCTTTAGCTGGGGCAGTGGTGCAAATTATCAGCTTGGAACTGGAAATGCGCATATTCAGAAGTTACCATGCAAAGTTGATTCACTTGGTGGTTCATTCATAAAGCTCATTTCTGCAGGGAAGTTCCATAGTGTGGCGCTCACTGCTCGTGGAGAAGTGTATACTTGGGGATTTGGAAGGGGTGGCCGTCTAGGGCATCCTGATTTTGATATACACAGGTATGTGGTTTGTTTTAGTGTGAATCTAGACGAACATGCTTTTTGTGTGTATTGGTCACTATTTATTGATTATGAACATTGAATAAAAAGAAGTTGGTTGAGTAAGTTCCTTAATAATGTTGAGTTCTTTGAGGGCCATTTGATTTGAAAAAAGTTGTGTTCACTTTTTTCCCCAGTTTTTATTGATTATTACTAAAAGGCTGCCTTGTTTTCATTTTGCTAACTTGTTATATTAGAAATTTCACAGCAGAAGTAAATGGGAACTTATTCCAGTTTTACTGCTAGCTATTGTTTTTGCAAATAGTTACATGCTTTTTTGAACCTTTTATGGATGAGGGATGGAGAGGGGGTATGTCATTGTTCTGTTCATGCTTTTGGACAATTTTCAATCAGAGTTTATATTGTTATACTCATTGCAGTGGTCAAGCTGCTGTCATCACTCCCCGCCAAGTGACTTCTGGTCTGGGTTCCCGTAGAGTGATGGCAATTGCTGCAGCTAAGCATCATACGGTTATTGCTACTCAGGGCGGGGAAGTGTTCACTTGGGGATCCAATAGAGGTAAAACTTGATGATATTCATGCTTATATAAGTTAAGTCTTGTGTGTTGTTACTGTGTAAAGTAAACTACTTTACTGGACTGCATCAAAATGGTCTTTTCCCCTCATCCCTCCTTTTGTTTTATAAAGTGTACTTGTGATTTTCTACAAATCAACACTGTGTAACTGAGAAAGAATTAGTCTTTCTTTATTCTTTGTTCTGCAGTGTGAAATATGAGAAAGACATAATTGACATGTGTTTTCTTGTTTCATTGTTGTGTAGAGGGACAGCTTGGGTACCCTTCTGTTGATACACAACCCACACCTCGTAGAGTATCTTCTTTGAGGTCAAAAATTGTTGCTGTTGCTGCAGCAAATAAACACACGGCTGTAGTTTCTGATTTAGGTGAAGTCTTTACTTGGGGTTGTAACAGGGAGGGTCAGCTTGGTTATGGCACCTCAAACTCAGCATCTAATTACACCCCACATGTGGTTGAATCCTTGAAGGGAAAGACTTTGGCCAGAGTTTCTGCTGCAAAATATCACACAATTGTATTAGGATCTGATGGAGAGGTAACTAATTTCGGACTATTGTCATTTTGTTAAAATTTCAAGATTTTTAATTGTAAGAAACTCTAGCTACCATCTTCATATTTGAGGTACAGTTATAGGCTCCCTTAGGACCTTAGGACTCGTGTCTTGCAAGTAAGACACCAAACACTTTACATAGATTTGGCCTAAAATACGACCTATAAACAGAAGAAGCCACAAAAGTTAATTAGAACGCTTGAAATTACAAAGGTAACTGCAATTTTAATTATTTTCTTCCTGTGGTTCCTGCATATACAGTGTTGGTGTATACACATTTTACAGGGAGGGATAAGACCTGCTTTTATTAGTTTATTTTTGTTCTATACCAAAATTATACTGAAGTTCAACAACTAGTGTTTTTCATATAACATGGATATGAAACATTAGAGTTTTCCTTGTTAATTTTATAAAAAACTGTTATATATAGGTGTTGTCATTTTTTTTTGGGGAGATAACAGTACTTTCTACATCTTTTTTAAGTTCTAATTTTCCATTTTTTGAAGGTATTTACCTGGGGTCATCGACTTGTTACTCCAAAACGTGTAGTAGTTAGTAGGAACTTGAAGAAAAGTGGAAGCACTCCTTTAAAATTTCACTGCAAAGAACGGCTTAATGTGGTTTCTATAGCTGCTGGAATGGTACACAGCATGGCCCTTACAGATGATGGCGCATTATTTTATTGGGTCTCCTCTGATCCTGATCTTAGATGCCAACAGGTTCCAATTCTCTAAACTTTTCTCTTCAGTTGTGTTCATTTCCCTGAGACAAACAAGTTGACTAAAAACACTTCCCCTCTTGTTTAATTTTAACAGTTATATGCTATGTGTGGAAGAAATATGGTTAACATATCAGCTGGAAAGTACTGGACTGCCGCTGTTACAGCTACAGGTGATGTTTACATGTGGGATGGGAAGAAAGGTAAGGATAAGCCCCTTGTTGCAACTCGGTTGCATGGTGTAAAGAAGGCTACATCAGCTTCAGTTGGTGAAACACATTTACTAATTGTGGCTTCACTCTATCAACCTGTCTACCCTCCCAACATGATTGAGAATTCTCAGACCACATTGAATAGCAGGGATGATATGGAAGAGTTAAATGAAGACATTTTATTTGAGGATATAGATTCCAGTAAAATGATATCTAGTGTACAAAATGACACTAGCAGGCAGAGATCTACCCCCAGCTTAAAAAGCCTCTGTGAAAAAGTAGCTGCAGAGTGTTTAGTGGAGCCACGGAATGCAGTACAACTGCTTGAGATTGCTGATTCTCTTGGAGCAGATGATTTGAAGAAATATTGCGAGGTACTGGTCTTGTCTACTGCACAAAGTATTAGCAATGTATATAATGTTTCAAATAAATTGTCTTTGTTCTTGCTTCTCTATTCGTTATATAATTTATTGCTTAAAGTTTTCAAATACATTGCATCCAACATGCGGATGCACACATACACACAACAGTTAAGACCATGAATAAAATGCTGACATTTGTCATCTTAAAGATATCAACTTGAACAAGCTTGCATTTAAAGAAAGTAACATGAACTGAATTTGATTAGTTGAAAATAATTAATGACTTCAAAAGTCACTGCATAAATTTAGCAGACAATTAATAAACAGAGACTGTAAAAATATAAACTTAAATTGAAAGAGAGTACTTATTATTTCTCATTAAGCTTTCTCTTAATTAAGCAACAGAAACAAGATCTGCGGCCTCCTGTTTGGTAAAAAAGTAGATTTCCTTCTATCCACATTCACATAATTGTTGTTTTGTACATCACAATATTGTTTTATAGTCAAACTTCTGTCAAGTATTATGAGAACTTGATATGAAATTATTTTTTTATTGAGATATTAATAATTAATTTCTTTAATTTAAAAAAAAAAGTGGATAGGTGTACTATCTCGGGTTTGGGACCATTAATTTCTAGAACATATTCATATTTAGGTACAACCTTTGCCGGTTAATAATATTTCTCTTTATCATAATAGCTCTGGTGGACATAGTTTATTTTTTAGTGCATAGTAAATGGTAATGCAAATTTTTTTTTGAAAGTTTTATATGAATGAATATGTCTGAAGTGGCAAAGAGTCCAACTTGTCTGAAAAAAATATCAATAAAAAAATATAAAAAACTACATTCACAAAAATCCAGAAATATTGTCTAGAGATGGTACGAAAAATACTTCTCATGAAATTATGGCTACTACCGTTCTTCATTTGCTACAAAGTTGCATTATTTATGTTGGTTAGATTTGGTTATTGTTTGTACTGTAATTAAATATTATTGTTTGCAAAGTATTCGTGAATAAGTATTATTTTTGAAATTGGACAAAAAAAAGATAACTACTGTGACTTCATTTTTAAGTGAATCACTAAATCATAGAAATAGGGAAAATGTTATGGTGTATTTTGCATCTGAAATTATCACATGCACATTTGGTAGACGAAAGTGAAATGACAAATGTAGGAAGAATTATGCTTTGCTTTATTTGATTTGAACCTCCACTGTCACATGTTTTCATTGTTTTTTGTCTCTTATGCTTTGTTTACTAGAAATATTTTTTTCTTTACTAAATTTATTAGCTAATATTTGAGAGATAGTGTTTTATTGTACTCCATATTTTGCAAGTGTTTTTGTACTGGTATACTTTATGAGATATTTGGCGTTAATGTTGGGTGGTATCTTCTAGCATTGCACACATTGTATAATTATATCACCATGTAATTAGCCCTGTACTTTAATTGTTTTTTTGCTGATATATATAGCTGCATATATATCTCCTACATCGTAAGTGTTCTAAAGCTGTTATTATTTACTGGTTACAGGAGATTGTCATGCGCAACCTTGATTACATATTTACAGTTTCATCACATTCCATAGCAAGTGCATCACTAGATGTTCTGGCTAACCTCGAGAGGTTGCTAGACCAGAGGTCATCTGAGCCATGGAGTCACCGGCGGCTTCCTACTCCAACTGCTACTTTCCCTGCCATCATTAACAGTGAAGAGGATGATAGTGAGATAGAGTTTCAAAGGACTCGTGACAAGCCCTTGAAAATGGAAAAAGTCCAAAGAGTAGATTCTTTTCTACAGCCCCAGGATGATTCTGATAAAGAAATCTCAAAAGTAGTCCGAGCTATAAGGAAGAAGTTGCAGCAGATTGAGATGCTCGAAGATAAGCTGTCTAATGGACATCTTCTTGATGACCAGCAGATTGCAAAGCTTCAATCTAAGTCAGCACTTGAAAGCTCACTTGCAGAGCTAGGTGTTCCTGTTGAGACGTCACAAAATAAAGAATTGTCTTCTATGTTACCAGAAGGAAAGGGCAGTAAGAAGGGTAAACTATCAAAGAAACAAAGGAGAAAGAGTGGCAAATCAAACATAGGTCAGACAGAAATAGAATCTGTTTACTCTAAAAGTGAAGCCATTCCCAACTCGGAGGACCTGTTGGACATTGACATCATGGGGGTTTCTGATTCAAAGGTTGGTTTCCAATGTGCTATCATACTATTTGAAAACATTGGTTGAAATTATATTTCCATTTAATTAATTTTCTTGCTTATAATTTTTTGTGCTCAAAGGTTTTCAGCATAGAGAAGTAACTTGTACTAGATGAAATCAATTATAGACTGATCACTTGTAGTTTTAGATTGGACCTTTTTTTAAGAGTATTTGTCTTGATGAACATCTCTGGGTTAGATATGCAATATGAAGTCTGAACACTGTTAATTCGGAGTGCTCCATATAGTCTTTAATCTGTTGACGTACCTGGCTTGGGTAGTTCATTAGTAAAACAATCAGGTTTGAGGCTTGTACAACTTTCATTTTAGAATAGTGTATATGCAATTTCAGATTTTTAGTTGTTTAAGATATACTTAAATAGAAGTTATTGTCTTAATTAACCAGTTATACCTTTCAAGAAACTCCTGTTTGAAGAGATTGTTCATTGAAGGAACACCTTCAACATCTTAAAAACGAATGCTGTTATATTTTGCAGAATATTTCTCAAAGAAGTTCTTGTCTTTTACTTCCTGTTATGAACTAGAATTAGTTGCACAGTTCCTTGTAATGCTTAAAATTCTATATTTTATTTTATATAGGTGGAAGAGGATGATGCTGTATGTGAAGAAATCACAGTAGACCAAGGTGCAAAAGATATAGCTTTTGTAGTGCAGAAGAATGATGCTTTAGAGTTGCTGAAAGCCAAGGGTCCTTCACCAAAAGCTTCAAAGAAGAAGAGCAAGAAGGGTGGTCTTTCTATGTTTCTGAGTGGTGCTCTTGATGAAGCCCCTAAAGAGGTAGCTCCTCCTCCTCCCCCAGCACCAAAAAATGAGGGTCCTGCATGGGGTGGGGCCAAGTTCATGAAGGGTTCTGCTTCTCTTCGCGAAATCCAGGATGAACAAGGCAAAATAAAGATAAACAAGCCAGCCGGGAGCAAAGATAAGGTGGAAGATCTTTCTGATTTTGGCAGTGGGGTTAAAATAAAGTTGAGTTCATTTCTTCTTTCCAGCCCAATACCTGTTACCACAACTCGTAGTTCCCAGGTATCTGATGGAGAAATAAGTACCCCTCCTTGGGCTGCTTCAGGAACCCCTCCCCATCCTTCTCGGCCATCCTTAAGGGACATCCAAATGCAACAGGTTTGGGATTTAACTCTTCCTTTCATGTTCTTATTCTCATCACACTGTTGTAAATGTGTAATGCCTGCTTTGAATCATTAGCTCATTGTGCATTTTGGCCTATTTTTGTTTTTGATTGCATTTTTGGCATTATTCAACTTCTAGTGTATACTTTTGTTCAACCATGGATGTTGTTTTACATACAGGGAAAGAAACAACAAAGCCTTTCACACAGTCCAAAGACTAGAACAGCCGGGTTTTCCATTGCTACCGGTCAAGGCGGCTCGCCGTCGGAAACAACTGGAGTTAGTCGCTGGTTTAAGCCTGAGGTAGAAACACCATCCTCAATTCGTTCTATTCAAATTGAGGAAAAGGCTATTAAAGATCTGAAACGCTTCTACAGCAGTGTCAAGATTGTCAGGAAGCAATCTTGATGCTATCCAATAATGTATCTAATAAAGTAGCAAGAAGGGGCTCTTTCCTGTTCTTCTCTACCTTGAGCATTACCATTTTTTCTTATCCTCTTTTCACTTTCCCTTTTAGTACAATGACTAAATTAATCTGTATAGATAGTTTCAGTGTACATCCTTTCTTTTCAAATCAAAATTGTAGCTTTAGTTTTTTAGCATCGTGGGTCTTTCCCATTTCTCTATGTTTTCCCAACTAGCTCTGTATATGACCCAAGATTTTTTTTATGTACTCATTTTTAACCGTCTCAACTTAGAGAGTGGTCAATAATGATCCTGAACCAGATGCCAAGGGCAGACATGGTTACTGTTTTCCTGACTCAAGTTGGTTCAAGGCTCAAGAATGTCAGAATAAGAGGGCACTTCTTTCCGAATAAGGGCAGTGTATGGCCCCATATCAGGGTTATTCCATCAATCTTCAACCCTTAATTTCACACTATATTATATTTATCCAGTGAGTTGTGACCCTTCTCTACTGCATTAATGTTGTTCCATCTAGTAAAGAAATATTTGGACTTTGAAGTCATAATAATTGTTCAAGTTGGTTTTTTGTAAGCTTTCTGTATGCTAGCAACATCAGAGGCTATTCTCAGCCTTTTAGCTTTGCAAGTCAAGTTCATTTATTATTTTAAATAAAACTTCATGTCCTTTTCCCTGGATTTGGTTAAGCAAAATAGACTTTTGGTAACAAGAAAAGATAGTGGTTGAAAACGAATAGCTGTTGCATGTTTGGTATTATTGTTGAAAGTTTCAAAGTACGTGATTTGAATGAGTGTTCTCTGAATCTGATAGATTTCTTAACAGTTTGCTCCCTGTTCCTTTTCTTTATATATATACATTGTTTGGCAGGAAAAATAAATAGATTTTCTTTCTTTAAATAAATTCATTTGAAGATGCATAAGAATATACAAGGAAGATAATAATAATTATGTTCTTGAAAAATTGAAAATATAGGGAAAAAGGACATTTTTTCACTAAAATTAAGAAAGATAAGAGTAACGAAATGAGTAATGAATAAGAAGTTTTATGCTTACATTTACTAATATTGACTTGTTATTTGACTTGGTAAAATAATAATGTCAAAAGATCAATTATTCTTGGTAAAATTATTATATCATTTCAGAAAAATTAAAGGTGCGAAGTTAATTTACATCGATAATACCAAATTTTTTTTAACACACTTTCTAGTAGACACTAAATTTTAATAGGTATGTACTATTAAAGTCAATTAAGATTTTTTTTTAATTAATTAGAAAGTATTTGTGGTATATTTTTTTAAGATAAATAATATAAAAATAAATAAATTTATAGTAAAGGAGTTTATATTTTAAGATATTATAGATTTTTCTTATTGAGATTGGTGTTTGGTAAGTAAGAGATATATTAGAAAAGGTAATTGAGTTGTGATTTTTTTACTATTCTTTATGGAATAATATTTTCTGGTTTGTTTCAGACAAGACCGTGATTTACTTCTTTTCTTGCAAGTTGTTGATTACGCGAGGATTCTGGTTTATATTTTGTTGGTTGGAGGGAGTTTTTTTGTATTTGCTTTTTGTAAAATATTATCAAATGTTTTGGAACGAAAAAGAATTGAAAGATGGAAAGTTGAAGAAAACATGTAAAGCGGTGATTGTGACATTGTAGCTGCGGTTTGGGCTTTTGGCTTTTGTACGATGTTTTTATGCTTTTGTTTATAACTTTTCTTTTGAAATATAGAGTAAGGTTTTGATTCTTTTGTATTATCACTTTGAAATATTAGATTTGCATGTTGTGCTTGAAAAGTTTATTATTTATTATGTAATAGTAGTAGTAGATGATAAATATTTAAGATGTGTTATAATACATCATATAGCTGATAAAAGTATTTATTTTTTTATCCGATCTTTTCATCTATAATACTATGTTTTGATTCAAGTGAGTGAAAATGGATACAAACAACATAAAAAAAATTGAAAAGTATAATTGTTGATTGATGGAGAGTGAGTGAAAAATTTGTGATAAATATAATTAATGTGTTTTAAAAAAAAGTGTCATATAATACTAAAAATATTTTTAATTGTATTTTTTTTTATTAAAAATGAGTATAAATTAAATTTGAATAGTAAATAATTATTAAGCAATGAAATTTATGTAATAAAAATATTTAAAAAATTGACCTTTTGGAAATTTATATATATATATAAATTGAATTGGAAATTAAGTTGAAATTTATTCTCATACAAATATAAAATGGTAAAAAGTGCATTAAAAGGGTTGTAATTTTAAAAAGAAATATAAACTTTTATAGACTAAAT
>Ga0123341_1003208_pt1 | contig 13917 bp, 6 predicted proteins | sample Turbeapinknodule_FD_89959 | JGI IMG/M metagenome (GOLD analysis project Ga0123341, IMG submission 89959) | Root nodule microbial communities of legume samples collected from Mexico - Turtle bean Mexico pink nodule | ecosystem: Host-associated > Plants > Roots > Nodule | place: Mexico: Nepantla... | reverse complement strand
ATTAATAAAAATTAATTTAGAATATAAAATAGTAAATAGCTAAAACTTTGATAACTAATGGTTAGATACCAATTTAAAAAATTTAGAAACCATTTTATAATTTTTTATTAATAATAAAAACTGCTTTAGATACCAATAATTTTTTAGTTTATAAAACCGTCTCTAATTTAATTAAATAGTAACTAATTATTTTTGTTTCTAAAATTAATTTTTATTTAATATTTTTTTTTAGTGTAAAAAGAAACAAACTTATCATGCCTAACAATTACTATAACTAGAAGAGTGATAAATACTAATTGAGATGGATTAAAACACAGTACATAAGTACAATACATTAAAAAAATATTAAATGTTAATTTTGAATTAGTAGTTATGTTTCACTTTATCGTTTCAAATGCATTTCCCACTTTATAATGTATTTTTGCTTACTTGACGGGCCAATGTGCATCTTGTATTAAGGCCCAAATATATCATTGGATAGTTCATTTAAAAAGACAAATTCTTCTTGCATCCTCATTGGTGAAAAATCATATTATCTTTAATGAAAAAAATAAATAAGTTTTTTCCGTTGCAGCACCCCTTCTTCATCTTCTTAGTCACATTTCCTCTATAGCCACCACACCCTCTCTCTTTTGCTTGTGTGCTGGAGAGCATTTCCGCACTTCGCTCGAGATTTGTTCTATCTTGAACAATTATTGTCCTATTGTGCCGGTTTCAAAGGTTGGTAAGAAACAGATATCGAACATAAGAAACAATTCTAAAATATAATATTTACTAAATATAAAAAGATGTACAATTTTAAAATATAATATTTACTAAATATAAAAAGATGTGATAAAGTTTGTTTGAAAGGATGAATTTAGGTAAGAAATTTAAATAAAACAAATAAACGATTTAGATGATTCAATAGAAAAAATTGGGATTGGGATTCATCATTCTTATTCGTTTGTATTCAATTGTTGTATGGATCACAGTGACATTAATTTTAGTTACAAATACTCATATTTTTGTTAGTATTGTTGATAATTAAAATTGGTCTCCCATGGTTGCAAATTAAGTAAATTTTGGATGCCTTGCTCCCAAATTGAACCATTCATACTTAATTTGGGATTGTTGTCGCTATGCAACATAATTTACAAGGTAGCCGATAAGGGATTAATTTAGGTTTTTTTTGGAGAGGTGACAATGGGACATTAACACTTTCCACATTCGAGTTGGTGAGATTACGATAACATTGAATTATATGTTGGCATTGCTCCATATCCCCATTGTAAGGAAATATTTTACGTACGTTCCAATGGAATTTGTTGTCGCTTTAACAATTTTGGTGGAGTTGTAAGGGGCTAACTTGGGTGATGACACCTCAGAGTTGAGACATTATCGAGGTGCATATGTCAGACGCTCCGAGAGGTATATGAGGAGTGTTGTGTTTACTAGACTTGGGATTATGTTGCGAGGGCTTATTTGTTGCATCTAGAGGGATGCACGATATTTGCTCATAAATAGTGCAACATCAATCTCTGTGTTGTACTTGCGGTTGCTCAACAATCTACGAATGTATGGTGGATACTCGTGGGGAGTTATCGCACTAACCTACATGTATGACCAATTAGAGGATGCGTGCTTTGCCCAGAAAAAAACAATTGAGCGGTTATTCGACGCTTATACAAGCAAATCATATACATAATTAATAAAATTTACATTTATTATAATATGAATACATAAATACTATTGTGTTGAAATTGTAACAAACATGTATATGAGCACTTTCCGGACATGGAAAGGAAGGATATGAATCCTACATTTCATAAGGTTCACCCATGAGCACAATATGTCACTAAATGACATATTTGTATTGTTGGTGTTGTGCGGGTCCAATTAGATGCTCTAACCCATGCTAGGGTTATTTAGGCTCCATATGAAGTCTATCGTTAGAGTAGGTCGTTCGAGTCAATATCCTTATTTTACGGATACATCCATATGGGTATGCATATAAACATTTGTCCAAGCGTGTGTTGCGGCAATGGGAATATGAACAAACGATTCCTTCACCTCCCATGTCGTTTGACAGTGGAGTTTTGACGGTTATAAAAGACATGTGGTTACACTTTTTTGACCACCTCGTCACAAGTGTGACATTGGCTTGTCATGCATTTACATGTGTAGCTGAATACATATAATGGTTAAAAACTATTTCACAACAATATATAGTTCGTGATGAACCGACTGTACTGCCACGTCATTGTGCTTATAGTCCACATGATGGAGATAGACTCTGCATCATAGCAGGATCATGCATGTCCGATAAGTTATTATAGTATTTAATAGATGCATTGTTTATTATTTATCACAAATTTCATTTAAACATAATCATTAACAAATGTCATTTTAATGAACGTAAGACATATTTAGGCAGATCACCAATGTCTTGCAAATGATGATTGATTGTGACCACATCACTAAAGACACTTTAACATGAGAGGAAACACATATTGCACTCCAATTAGCTTCTAGTGTGATAGATAAGGAGAATGTTTATGTTAGACATTCTTGTTTTCTATGTAACAGACATCAAGAACATAGTAATAGATTTTTACACGGTGTATTGTTTACATTCCTGCTTTGAATATATGAAATTATACATCTTTTTATGACAAATTTTATTTTAATTTAACAAGTGTATTTTATTTCTATTTTATTTAAGCTTCTTTTTGTTTTCAATATGTATAAATGTATGTAAAAAAAATAGATAATATATCGTTAACAGTAATAACTAATTTTAGATGATATGCAACAATTTTTTTTTACATTTTAGATTATACAATAAAAAAAATTGTATTTGAATTATGAGTTACTGAATACAAAATTTGGACTGAAAAAATATGATCCATTTAATTATTGGATTGAAGAAACTAAAATTTAGAACATATTTGAATGGATTTGTGTGCCCACCTTAACTCACTAGGATTCCCCATATGTCATATTCCCAGACCTAGTCACACTATTTTTTCTACTTAAATTTTAAACGCGATTCCCGAAGTAATCTTCATCATCTGTCTATTTTTAAATAGATGATTTGGATGTATGATATTTTAGTTATGAAATAAATGTGTTATATATAAATGAATAATTCGTATCCATAAATTGTTCCAAATATCCCTTTCATAACTATTTTGAAATTAATTTTAAAATAAATATTATGAAAGTATAATATTTTGATTATGAAATATATGTTGGCAGGGAATAATAATAGCATTTATTCTATTTATGCTTTTGGTAGCTGCTACCTCTCTCTTTATTTTTGTGATTAAAAGTTTTTTGGAGACAAAGACATGCATCATTATTGACACCCAAGGGGTTAGAGAAATGAGGATAAAATTTTGCTCATTGATTCCTCATATTCATTTCCTCCTTCTACCTAAAGATGAAAACAAAATCTGACATTTTAACCCTGAGAGAATACAGAAACACCAGACCTAGCTCCCCATTTTACACACATAAACACAGTACCAAGAAGGAATAAAGGAATCAAACTTTTCCCATGCCATTAAGGGAAAAACAACTACACTTAAATACTTCTTTTATATAATAAATCAAAGCATAATTGCATTCTTTATCCATTCAACAAAACAACAAACTTAATTTCATCTCTCTACAAAATTTAAACATTATTTTAACATAATGCCTAAGTGTCCCAGAAATTATTCTCCTCACATCTAGACATGCTTCTATGCTCACCACCAACCCAAATAGAAGAGCTTTAGAATAACCAGTGAAGTAGGACCAGTCAAAACCAAAAGTTTCACTTTAAAATTCATGTAAATGGTCGTGAGACTTTAATCCTGATTAAAAAATAATGCTGAAATCACGTAAGAAACTGCATAAGGATTTTGCTATATTTAAATATGCAGGTTCTGAAAAGAAACAAAGTGAACACTTGGCATTGAAACACCAAAAGAATCTCATTATCTCATATTATGGTGATCACGACCTATCTATGATTGTATACAGCCATACACGTCCTTGTCACAGTTCCCACCTTCTGCGTCATTAGCCCCTCATAAAATTTGTCTCCATTGCAAATGCTATATCACTCCCACCCTGTATTTTCCTTATCTCACGCACCACATTGCTGTGTTATCAATATCGTTCAAATTTTCATTCACCATCACTCATATCTTCCACTGAAATGCTGCCCCATCAGACCTCTTCACAAAACATTAAAGTTCAGCATGTCTCAAAGCCCGTGTCTGATAAGTTGCTAGAGAAGTTCCACGATGAGTCACAGTTTGATTTTGATTATGAACAAAGTGGGTTGTGGTCTCCTCCGGTTCCACGCACCGTGTTCTTGAACTCACCCGGAAGGATATTCACTGAGCAAGAAATGCTTCAAAGACTCAGAAGAAAAAATGCACGAACAAGACATGGCAAAAAATTCAGAGTTTGTTTCACTGTACAGTGACACTTCTTGGTTCTTTCCCTGTTCCATTGGTTCCAACTAGTGCTCCATGTCAATTTCCTCTGCTTCTTACCTAACTACCACTGAAAAATTCTATGCCTTATCCTTTTTGCAGGTCTTCTGCTGTGCCTGATACTGAATGTAAACAAACTGGGAAGATTTTTCTGCACTGTTTCTTGTTTACAATACAAAACTGAATTAATCCAAAAATTTCTCTATGATTGTCGTATCATATTCACAGGAATTTACGTGTATTTCTATTCTTTTTGCTTAGCCAAAAAAGATGTATATCTGTGCGTTTTTGTGTAAAATATCATATAGAATATCAATTTGTGATCCATTGTTTTCGTACTGCACTACCTTTGGCTCCCCTAATCTTCTCTTTTCCCTGTTCTTCATCTTAGATTAAGATACTCATACTCACATGTTCATAGGGTTGTGCCAACACAATTTCACTTCTCCATCAACACCATGTTTGAATACAAAATTCTAATTTATCCCTTGTCACCATTCATTCTTATATAAATGACAAACGTCTTTAGTGACCAACACGTGATTATGAAATTAAAAATAAATGTTTTTACTTAAAAAATATTATTAATATATTTCATTAATATATTAAAGGCGGTAGTTAATTGGCAAGTTCCTGTAAAAGATTCTATATCGACAGAATGCTTTTAGTTTCTTAAAAATCAGTTTTTTAACTTTCAAAATATACTAAAGATCAAAGACGACAACTTTGGGTTTTTTTCCCCAAAATCAGCATGTATGATTTTCTCAAGAGAGAAAACAACTTGGAAATTGAGATAAGTAGTGGAGGAGATTTAGAAATACAAGTATAATATGAATTAACTCATTGTTAAAATCCAAAAATGAATGTCATAAAAATATAAATATGTTCGACGTACATGTGTTTACTTAATTTAATATACATGAAAATATTAAAACTCTCATACTTACTACAAAACATTTCTCAAGGTCTTCATCACAAATTTATCCAAGCTTAAGATTTTGCTTCTCTAGCTAGTTATAACCAGCTAATCACCTATAGTTGAAGTTGAATGTAATTAAATCTAAATTCATAATTTTAATATAAGTTTCTATTATGATATTGCTGGCCCTCAATAATTATATATGATTCCTCATCTTCTATTTTCTTGAAAATTAATTGTCATTGGACTATGATTTAAACCTAGAATTGGGGAAAAGGCGTAATTGGATTATTACTATGAATAGGTTGATTATAATCAAGACATCTTTAAACTCTTTATATCGAAAGTTGTATACTTGATTGAGTTCTGCAGGGAATTCCAAACACAAGTATGTGACTTTGGTTCAATTTTATAAGGAATTAAAATTAAGATTTGAATAATCACGAGCTGATGATAAACATTAAATAAAAACTGAATTAATACTTAATTGGTTGAATAAGAGTTATTTAGTAAGTTCCAATTTCGACTTCTCCTCCAAAATTAACATTAGCACACCTTGCAGACCAACTATTTGATAGAAAAAAAAAAAAAAACTTCTATTTTCTTTATTTTTGATAGGTTATTTAATGTAAATATGCAAATATTCAACTAAGTAATGCGCTGATCCTTTAGGATACAATATTTGGAGTCCAATTCATTTTAGTACTTGTAATTTCGGTACATTTGTAAAAAATTATTTCTTTGAATTTTTTATATTGTTTTTGCTCTTTATCACTGACATGATACGCAACAAATAATTTATTTTATTTATAAAGAGATTTATAACATGTATGAAAATTCTAGACAATTACCATGTACTTGTCAAATGTTTTATTCTCTTAAACAATAGTTGATACCGTGATTGAAAATACAAATCGATGTTTGAGTTTATAATATTTTAATGTTCAGGTAATAAAAAAAAGTTCTAACTTAAAAATTTAAAATATTTAAACTCGATTAGTAATAAACAATAAGTAACATGAAATTCAATCCATATAATTTTGATTAGACAAGGAAACAATTGAAATATAAGCTCCGTTCAATTAAAAAAATATAGACGATCATAATCGAACTATAGACAGCAGTAAAAAGCTCTGCAATTAGTGTTTGATCCATCTTTTTCCTAAAAAGGAAAAATTGAACGAAATGTTATATAAGTAGATTAAGTTTTAAACAGTCATAGTGCATTTGAAGGGAGATGGGGATGTAAACCTAAACTGTTACAAGAAAAAGAAAACGATAATTCTATCTTCCAGTTTGAATTTTGCGTTCCTATTTGCTACAGCAAAAGAGGAAAAAGATCCAGTTTAATGACATAATATACATGCATCTAGTAAGGTAAAGGTCACATATGAACTTGGTTTAAAAGGAACACAAATTTGTGAAGTTTAGAATCTATAGATCAAAGACTGTATAGCTCTCAACGTACTCTCACATCTGCAATATTCATAGCTGAACTGTACAATACACCAACACTAAACAGAAACAGGATCTTGTTGGAGAGCTTCCTTCCCTGTAATGCCTTCTTTTAAATTTTTAAAATATATGTCATAGTCCTTTTCTGGGGGAGGGTTTGCTGGATCCACAGTGAATGGCTCGCTAAATGGAATCACACTTTTGACCTGCAATGTTTATTATAGATTATGTAGCTAGAAAAACAGAGTGAGACTGCCCATAATACAATGCAATATGACTGGTATTTTATAATAGAAGCAGCAACAGTTTACTTAATAAAAGGGTAATATTAGATTTATGAAGCAGGCTCCTCTCGAAAATGGAGGTCCCCGGATCAAGAGAAGTTCACATTACATTTAGAAAACGTAAAAATATTAAACAGATTATGAATAATATGAACATAACAAAAGAAAAGGCTGACCTCAAATGTTTTGTCACACGCATAAGGGCTATCAAGTGCAGCTACACACATACGAGCAATCTCTTCCCTTGATATTTTACCCTGTTAATTTTTGCATAGCACTCGGCAATGAGCAAAATGCTACTATATATATAGTTACAATGAAATGCCAAAAAAATAAAGAATAAGCAGAAATGTATTGTGAGATAAACAGGTTAGTCAGAGCACTTAAACTGAGAGAAGCATCAATCTTTTGTTTTCACGATACCGTAATATTATCTCCTTGATCAAAAATAAGATCGGCACCAGCAGGCTCCTCAGTTAATGCACAAGGCCTTACGATTAGATAGGGAATGCCACTTTCCCTAAGCAAATCCTCTCCCTGTTGCAACATTAGCCATTTTTAGCAAATGAACAAGCATGTGACAGAAATATGAATTCCATAATTGAATAGGCCATGGTAAGCACTAAGGATCTTAGAAAGTAAGTTTATGTTTAACTCAACCTAACAAAAATTTATCTGTAAGGAGAAATTTGCTCTAACTTATAAACTCTATTTTAGCTATATTTTGGGGTAAGATCTCCAGCAAAGGAGGTTCCTTGAGAAAGTCTTAATAGAGGGCGAATATAAGTTGTTTATAAAAGCTGAGCTTGGACTTTATAAGGCCTGGCTTAAAGTCTATTTAATGAGCAAAGCCTTTTAAATATGTCAAAACCCATATCTTTAAATTGGCTAATAGGCCTAAACTTATATGGAGACTAATGGGTTAGCCTTTAGATAGATTAACAAGTATATAATCTTAAAACATGGTAATAAAAATTTAATACCTTAAGTAGCAATAAAAAAATATGCCATCCTTTAGGCTCAAAACTAAAAGAATGGCATAAACTCCAATCCTTTTTAACTACATATACGTTTAAAAAATATTTAACTTGACTTATTCAGTTAATATGCATGCCTTGACTTAGTTTAGGCTTAAAGTAGACTAGGTCATAAGCTCCTAATTATAAGAATTCAACAGCTGCTACTTTAGGTCTTTGTATCAAACAAGATTCCATCAAAATATATTTTATAATTTTAAACGAATTAAATTAAATGAAGTACAGCAACCCGTTCAAATTGGTTTTAATCATCAGTTTTGCTCCAGTTCAACCAACTCTCACTGGTTTAAAATCGACTAATTATTTGAGTTAAAGAAGGAAAAACACTTGATTAGGACAAACAATCTGAACAATGAACTCATAAATAACAAATCTTAACCAAGAAACTAGTTTTGTGGACCAAGGTGACCTTGACAGAATCAACTTTTTACTAAATATAGACCTTAAAATTTAGTAATATTAATATATCTGTGGTAAACAAGGAACCAGATATTTTACCTTTAGTTTAAATGTGAGAATAAAATCCAGTTCCTTGTTTAATCGAACGGCAGGAGGCTGTTTACTTAGATCAAGTCCAGGTCTTTCAGGTCTTGTAACTCCTGCTGAGCTCACATGTACAAACCTGAAGGTGACACATATAGTACAAAAATGATTAAGTAATCAGTGTAAAAAATGCATGGAAAAGACAACCAAAAAGATAAGGCTATTACCTGGGTGTTATTGGATCCTTTATATATGCCCTTATGCTAGACACTGGAAGCTCAAATGGACCTTCCACAAAAGTTTCATTTAATTTACCATCATACTCAAACTTGCTGAACATGAGCTGCAGAAATTAGCCCCATCATTAAGAACCAGTGTGGGATTTCTAAGCCAAAAGACATAATGGTATACTAACAAAGCCATACCTGTAATGATGCAACAATGCTTGGATCAAATGGTGGAGCATCAGACACAGTTCTTGCTCGAAATACAGGCCTCAAGGAAGAAAATGGCACTTGAATCTATGAAACGCAAAAAAAAGAACAAAACACTTGAGTTCGTCTTAGATAATATAGACTGCAACAATTGCAATGGATGATACCTACCGATTGCCATTTTCCTTTCTCGGTGTCAAAGCCTGAAGTGTAACCAACAGTGTCCCAATCACTGCTTGTACGAACAATGATTTTATATCTACGCCCATCACCTTTTAGGCGGAACTCCAAACCATCATATGCAGAAAGATTTTCAGGTTCTGAGAAATTCTGAAAACCAATTGTGAAACTCTCCTTTTTTATATAAGAACTTTGTTTCACTAAGTAACTAGTTAACATGAAGTCAATATACTATACTCACTCCAAAAACAGTTAGCCATAGACAGCTAGCAACTCCAGAAACTTGGAAATAATTAGTAATATACTTTAAACTTAATTCAACTACTGGAAAAATATACTCCTTGAAAAAAAATAAGAAATGCAAAATATTTTATATGCTGATATTCTCTGAACCTTCATTTCATACTTCAAGTTAAATGCTTTCAAGGGAAAACTGTATTCATTCCTTAGTGGCCTAATAAATAAGTGTTTTCCTTGCTTCAAACAAAATGGTTCTTTAGTATATACCTTTCACAAGAACTGAACTATTCAGTAGCTAAAAAATTCTCAAGGGCGATATACAGTTAAAATCATATTAAAAGGCAGTATCAGAAACTTATCTAAAGCTATAAGTGAACCAGCACATCAATTTAGATTTTATATCCATTTGTCAGAATTTAGTGGAACATTAGGAATTGACGACACATGACACTTTTTCATTGAAGAGAATAAATCGAGGTCATTTTCTAGATTTAAGAAAAGATTACGTCAGAGTTGGTTCAAACAATATTAATCAAAATGTAACCTTCTATTTTCACAGTGGTCGAGTATTGAATCAAATATGTCACTGCCATTTGCCTGACCTCATTGAAAAGTTTATATAAATGCTTGTTCATTACCTTAGTTCTGATACTTGTAAAGCCACCATTGTTTGTTGTTGAAACAACACCTGAACTAGACACAAATTTGTATTATTTTGGGCAGTAAAACACAGATTATAAATTCCCTCAAAAGTGAAGTCACATGCATTTCAAGAATTTGACACATACCTTTAAAAACCCCAGTTGGTCCACCATTTTCACCCCCACTTGGGTCAATTTGATAAGTACTTTCACTAACTCCGCCCATTACCACATCATCTAAAGCACCCCAAGGAAGCTGCCTGTAATTATTGCCTGCAAGGAAAATAGAAAACAAATTCTATTCACAGAATGCACAGCAGTAAAACTGAAACACTCTTAGCATGTTGCAAGCACAAAGCCAATCCATGCAACAGAGACGCTGCAATCAGTCACAACTTAATGTTCAAAGTTCAAAGCCCAATCCAATAAGTCACCCTTTAATTGTTCTTCCTACTATTAGCCAAGTGGATGTGGAACACTTTTTAATGCATGAACTGCGCCTCACAATCTCTCCCATCCTCCACCCTCTAGAAAGAATAAAAATCAATTCAGCTTCTACGAGTTTCCTTTTTATATCATGCACCAAAGTTAAGTGTGGTGCTCACTGGCCTTGTATATGTGAAAAAGTCTGATTAAGCAATTAAGTTGAATCAAAACAATTAATTACTTTTGTCAACTAGGAACCTACCTTCAAATCCAAATAATAGCCTTCCTCTTCGAAGTCCAAGATTGTCCTTCACAGCCTTGATCAAATTTCTCATTCCTAAGTACTCAACCTTTTCTGGTGAGTCACCTTTTATCTGTTTTCAACAACCAATAACTAAGAAAAGAAGCTTAAAAAATTTCACAAATGAGCTTAAGATCATCTGTACTTCCAAATTAAAAAGACAGGAAAACCTCTGACTGTGAAGATAATTTCAACGAAAAGGAAAATCAATAACCTACCTCTGGCTCAAAAAACTTAACTCCCTGCACCAAAAATAATTTCATTCTGTTAGTGAGAAATAACAATGAAGCATTCACCAAACAATCATGCAACTAGAACAATTAAGAGAAGTAACTGGTTGACAATGGCCCCGCTGTTATAAATTTTCCCATAAACACTTATAATAATGAGAAAAAATGAAGTATTTGTTTCTTACAAGTTAAAATTATCTTAAGCATAAGTTAATTTGTAGAAGATACTCCATTTAGTTTCTTCAAAAACTGATTATAACCTTTTCATAACCTAATTTTAGCATATGAGAGAAAGTATTTATGGAAAAATTTGTCCAAATAGAATCATTAGTAGATATTATACACCTATTTCTCAGTGAAAGATAAGTATCAATTACTGTGTAAGAAAAATCAAATTTGTCTCTCTTAATAAAGATAATGGACATACTTGGCTGTATTTTGCTCTGTCTGGAGTGTCTCCTTCCTTAGGGCCAACAATAACAGAAGCAGCATTGATCACTTTCTTCACGCCTTTAAAGTATTCAGGTATCAAAGTGCTATCTTTTGTAATGTCTCCAACAACCTTAGTGTACATATAAAGGTAAGTTGGAAGCAGAGAAAGTAATGGATAAAGAAACAATCAATTTACGTAGTGCACTTTTTGCAATCACTCAATAAGAAAATAACAGGTAAGTCTGCACTGGGGAACATTATTATATTCCACAAAATCTTGAAACATTAGCAAATCTTCCACTGAAAAATCAGTGAAGAACTTCATATGGCCAGAAGTCAAATTGATTATCACCAAACTAACTTCTATCTTCCATCATTGCTGAATTCCTTGTATTTAGGTCCAATAACACCTCATTATCAAAAAAATGATAACCAGAAATCTAAGGTGCCAGTTTTTGCAAAATTCAGAACCCAAAGCAAATTATAGCGAACTAAGAAACTACAATTTTTTTTATCATTTGTAATGTCTTTCAGTACATTATTAAACTGACTCACCAAATCAACATCCGAGCCTAACATCCTTCTTGCCTTCTCTTCATTTCTAACCTGATAAATATTGATACAGAAATATAATAATTGTTATGCACCAAATTCAATCATTAATGAAAAAAAAAATCTAAATTCTTATCTTTGTTCTTTATCTAGAAACTATTATACGGAATGAAATCTTGTGAAAAGGGTAAGTTAACAACAATACCAATACTCGAACTGGAATTCCTTTCTTCCGTAGTATGTCAACTACTCTTCGACCAACGCCACCAGTAGCTCCAGCTACCAGGACAATATCAGAAGTTCTCATTGAGTTAACCATTACACTCGGGGAAGGACCAGAAAGTTTCTCAGCTAGAAAGTCAAAGAACTTCACAATTCAGAAATGAAGAATATTCATTAGTAGATCCATATAAGTCTTTCCCTCTCTCTCTTTCTTCCTATTACTCTCTAGTTATACAAGTTGAAAGTTGAAGAAAGTGTTACCTTAGCAGGAGATGGGAACCCATTGAAGAAGTATAGTGTTTTTACAAATCTTCCAAAATCCCAATTTTGTCGTCCAGCTTCAGCCGATATTGCTGCTCTATGTGTTCCAGAAGAGAGTCTCGTTGACGTATAAATCAATGTCTGAGGTCTACCATAAATCTGAAGAAACGGTTTAGGTAGCGTAGGTGATGCCAAAATAGTGTGTGAAGAATTCTTACAAAACTTTCTTCTAGCCAACTCAGGGCCCTGCAGTATGAATTAAAAGAGAGCAACAAGATGAAGCAGAAATTATATCAATAAGTACCAACTTTCACTAGCTCTGATGAAAAAGGAATTTCCATCTTCAGCAACAAACAACAGCAACAGCAACTAGAATCAAAATTCACTTTCAAGAAATGATTTTGGCATCCAACCAAATTCAGAAAAGGCATTGAATGAACTTCCAGGATAACAAAAAAAAAGGGTAATATGAAATGAATAGTTCAAGCAAGTTAAATTAAGTTGACGACATTGGTTGTAAAGATAATTTGACATAATATTATAAAGTATAAAAGTATTAAAGCTTGAAAGAAGAGGGTTGGTATATGTTCCAAATGTGAGAGTAATACCTGGAAATTGAGAAAAGACGTGGAAGCAGAGGAGGATTGAGTTGTGCAAAAGGCTTCCATTTGGTAAATGATCGCAGCAATATGTTGGGGAGTTAAGGTAGCCCTGATATTTACAGTGCAGGATTCATATCAACCACAAACCGAAAGTGTCCATTTCAGTTGTGTCTAGAATCAACTTCTTTATCATATTATCATCATTTTGAAATTTAATTAATTTCAATCATTTTTTATATTTTTTTAAATTGTTATCATATTTTCATTTAGTTTCTAATTTTATCCTCTTATTATTTTTACAATTTCTAATTACTGCCCTTTCAATTGATTAATTTATTTAACCTTTTTAGTTTCTTACATCAATAATGATTACTGTACTTTGTTGTTAAACAATAATTTTAGTCATCATATTTTATTATCATATCTATTAGTTTGTAATGTTTTGTTTATTACTTTTTATACATAATAAACTCATTACAAAAAAAAAAAATATAGTGCTTCCACTACTACTTGTAACAAATACTAATATTCCTGTTTTATTTTGAAATTATAATATTTTAAATCTTATGACTACCTAACATATACAATAGTAAAATAAAAAAATAGAATATTATTTACTAAGATTTTACTATTTCAGACTGCAATTTTTTTTTCTTTTTCACTCAAATTTATATCATATATTGTTTCTCTGATATTAATTTCATTTAAATTATAAATTACACATATAATGAAAAATAATAATACAT
>Ga0123341_1003207_pt1 | contig 13921 bp, 7 predicted proteins | sample Turbeapinknodule_FD_89959 | JGI IMG/M metagenome (GOLD analysis project Ga0123341, IMG submission 89959) | Root nodule microbial communities of legume samples collected from Mexico - Turtle bean Mexico pink nodule | ecosystem: Host-associated > Plants > Roots > Nodule | place: Mexico: Nepantla... | reverse complement strand
ATCAATGTCTTAGTTACTAATTTTTTAAATTATAAGTTGGTAGTTAAAATTTGATAATTAATTAGATAAAAAATTTAAACTATAACTACTTTAATTACTAATATATTTTTTTTAAATAATATCTAATTTAATTAATATAATGATTAATTAATTTTTATCTCCAAAATAAATTTATTTAATGATTCTTTAATGTATGTGAGATGGTGCCACTCACCGGAAGGAACAAACTATGCATGCATTTCGAAAACTATCTTAGTTTGAGAAGATTTCAAAGAATTCACAAAACCTAAATTCAATTCTATAAATGTTGTTTTCTATCAGAGTTAGAGTTTCGTATGATAAAAAAAGCTACATTAAATAATTATATTTATATATACATATATATTAACAAAATAAAATTTCAATTCCAATAGGGAGAACAATTATAGAAACAACTGTATATAATTTTTTTCCCACAGAAAATCACACTAAGCTTCCAAAATGAACAGCATCTCCACTTTGAGCATCTCTGTAGTGACTAAATGCATTAATCTCTTACTTGACTCTTTAGATCCAGATTTAAGAAACAGTGACACTCACATATGCAATGTCTTTGTGTGGATAAAAATGGTTCAACTTATGCAATAGTAGACAGAAAAAATTGCACCTTCCTCTGTTTATTCCAATTAAGAGCAGTGCATATTTGCCAACACTAGATTTTTGTAATTCTGTGATGGAAGTCAAGCCTCTTTAAAAAAAAACAAAATCATTTTAGAGAGAGAATCCTGATTGTGTGAGCTGCATTATTTATAATTGTTTTTGGTTTTTGAGAAATCAAACAAACAATGCATGGATTATTCTTTATTCCAGTTGTTGGAATGAGCAATGCTAAACCACAAATCAGAATGCTCCCATTTCCGAGTGATTAGTATAAGAAATTCCGAAGATCTAGAATGCACAATTGCGTCTATGGGCAAAGATTATGTTAGATTTGCAGGCAAAGATAGAAGCAAAATAAAGATATCGATGTGCATGGAAAAATCTTGATCATGATATGTGCAAAGAATATTATTGATGGTACTTAGGGCACTGTGAAGTTGTAACTCCAATGGAACCTTTTTGGTTGTATAGTACGTAGTTGTAGGAATGGGATGTGGTACATATGCACGTGGGAATATGTGAAGTGTTTTGCTACTTAAGGCCTAATAGTCTTCTGTTGCCCACATTACAAGTTTCAGAACATATTTGCTAAAAGCAGAACAAAGTTTTAGGAAGCTTAACTAGCCCATTTGAAACAATCATTACCAACATATATTATGGTCTCCTAAAGGATGATTAAGTAAACAATTTCCTTGCTTTAATGTAGGATTAAACTAGTAATTAATGGTGTTGTTCCCTCTCCTTTTTGTTAGTGCACCCACCAAGGGGCATTCCACATTCAACTCTCTTGCTCCCTATTTAAATTTAGCTGTAGCCCACTCTCCATATCTGTCTCCATCCATTGACTATATGAAAAGTGACGAAGCCCAAATGTGAGGACTAAAAGCACCACCATTCCACCAAAGTGGTGATAGGTACCACGGAAAATTTGAAATATACGACAAGCTTTTAGCAGCTTTCACCACCCAATTCATCTGAATGTGGTGTTCGGCATTTTAAACGATCGAGCTAGGTTATATTAATCCTTAGAATATGAACAGTATATTCATAAGAAAATAGACAAGCACACACGATTAATCATGTGCCAATGGTGCGTCTTAGTGATCATATATAGGGAAAGAAAGTAGAAAAAGTAGAAAGTATTTTTTGGTAAAGAGTTCATCTCTCGAAATTGAAATCTGTTTAAGGAAATGTGGCGGCTTTGACGTTGTTGCCTCGGAGGATTAAGTTAGATATATATGACTAAAAACAATTGGTTCAAGGGAAATGATACGTCATTCTTGAGACCCATTATATAATTGGATTTTGGCAGAAAAGTTAGTTAGAGTTTCTATATAAATTTTTTTTATCAGTTCCAAAATCAAATCAAATCTTTAACAACGTGATCGAGAAATAAGATTATAGGATTTAAGTTTCATTATATATATAATGTAACACCATGCTAAAAAAATATAAGTGTTCTTACCAGTTACTGAGATAAAGTTTCTCTTAGTTGTTGCATATATTCTTTCAATTTTCGATTTTATTGTTCTTTCGACTTTATTTTAGAATAGATATTTGTGATGACACTATAATGTTTAAGTTAATTTTGAGGTTAGAGTTTCATTACTTTTTTTAAGAGATGATTTCTTATTTATAATTATAATTTTGGATCTTGGGTGTTATAGATTGATGCGACCTAATTGAGTCGTTAATCGTAATTTTCATATGATTATCGTGTAATTATATCCGGTGGTTATGTGTATACGTGTGTTTGGCCTTCGGGTATTTAAAGAAGTATGAGCATGAAATAACATTTGGAGAAACATATAAGTATGGTTGACTTGGGGAAAAGGTGGAGAAGCTGATTTTGAGCCATGCAGGGAAATATGTTGGCAATGTGCACATGCAAACAATCACCATCTTTTCTTTGACGCAATTATGTATAGTCTTATAGAATAGTAGAGTTGACTTAAGTGTTGTGCGTTAAAGCCTACAAGTTATTGCATTTCATCATCACCCTGTTGCTATTGGGTGGGGTACACCATCACAACACCTCTCTCGTCGCCAAATTTAAAAAGGGCTCTCCCTGCTTGCATTTCCCTGCCAAGACACGTATATTTCATGTTCTCACTTCCAATCTAACTGCTCATAGCAAGAGGAACCACTCTTTGTACTTGTCATGGCCCTTAAGATCAACACCAGTTCTTTCCTTCTAATTCTTCTCTTGCTCCTCGTTCCCTTATCTTCAGGTGACCATGTTCTCTATATTTTAATACAATTTCAAACATTTAACTCTTCCCACACACAAACATAACAGCTTTTATTTCCTTATAGGCTTGGCTGATGGCTTCAGGGAAAGCATGCATCCTACTCATGGCTTACCTTCAGAGGTAAACCCTACTGTGTGTTTGTCCTCTTGCTTTAGAATTATGAAGAAATATGAATGGAGCTACATTGAAGGAAACATAGATGTTTGCTTTTGTTTATAATGTGTTTCCACAATGATTTTGCAGTTGTGAAAATTGAAAATGTTGTGTATATAATGCAATATATATAGTTCTTTAAACTAACACGTTGTTTCTTCTGGTATTGGCTTTGAATGAAGGATGGTATGAAGGTGAAGTCGAGGAAGCTATTTGGTCATGATTTTGTGTTGGATTATGATGAGGCAGGACCCAACCCAAGGCACGCTAAGAAACCTGGGAAGGGCCCTTGAACGCACACCTTCAAACCTAACTAATAATGAAATAAATTAACAAATACACTGTCATCTCTCTTCCTACTCAATGTTTTGGTCGTGTATGAGGAGATATGTAAACGAGTTTCTTCATCGGAGCCACTACTTGTGTGTATTATGAGGCAATAAATTAGTATCATACTTTATTTTATGTATGTGCACCAGATGCGTATCAATGGGCTGTGGACCATTAAACCAAGAATATTATAATAAAGTTTTTGCCTTATAATTAGTAATCATGTTCCTGATGTTGGAAGTTGTTATCGTCTCATTATAATCAATCTCCAGGGAAAGAAAAGAAGAAGGTGCATATGGTATTACTAAAAGATATTTTAAATTTACCTCAATCTTATAAAAAGAGTTAATAACATAATATTTACATTCATTTATATATAATAATTATAAAATATCTTTATGGGTTTATTATTATGTACCGAACCTCTTGCGGTAAAAGATTTCAATACGATCTCTCTGTAACTGCAATTGTTTTTAGATTTCAATATTATTTCTGTAAGTGCAATTTAGAGTATTAATATCCATTTTTGAAAATTAGTTATATTAATATTTTAGTTACATTTTTTATTTTTAAATTGAATTATTAATATTTAGTATTATATTATTGAAAGAAAGTTATCAAATGGGGATTTATTTAATAAAGAGTGTCAAAATATATTTTTTCTTATTTTTAAGTCTTCTTACTCTTATCTTCATTACATCAAATTACATTACCGTATAAATAACACGAAATTAGATATGGTTTCATTTTCAATTCTCTTAGAAGAAATTCATTTATAAGTTATTCTTATGTATTAAAATGGATTGTATCAAATTCATTTAAGTAATAAGTTGTGAGAAGGATTATCCAAAGTTAAAAGAATTATTATTAAGAAATATTTGTAAGTAATATGTGAGACATCCTATAACACTACTTTTATAACTCTATAAATAACCATGTAAATAAATAGTGTATGGATTGACCGAGTTAAAAATTTCACCTAATAATCTAATTATTGATTAACTTTTACCTTTATTCACTAGAAAGTCAAATTAACAGTGCATAGCTAGATATTAAACTTTAACAGGGAAGATAAAATAATTTATAAACTAAGAGCATCTTTAATAAAAGTGTATTGGTTAAAAAGTAATTGTGTATAAAGAACTGATTTACGTAACAAAAAGTGTTTTTTAAAATTTTAGCTGCTTCTATAAAGAATAATGTTTAACATGAAATTATAATACTTAAATTATTTGTTTAAGTTATTAAAAGGTAAAGTATAAATAAAAATTATAAAAAAATTATCTATATAATATATAAAGAATTTAAATATATAAAAAAACACATGAATAATTTAGGTGATGTGATATTGTTTTTGCTTAAGTTATGTTCACAAGTTAGAGAAAAGTTATGCAAATTAACTCTTGTTATTTAATGAAAGGTCATAATTAATGCATTCTATTTTTTCAATATATAATTTTTTTAACGTTGAAAAGAATTTTTTCTTTGCAATCTATTACTTATCAAAAAATTATAATTTTTTAAATTAAATTTGATTTCAAGCATTTAGACTCCATGAAATGAATTTACAATTGAAATTTGCATTTAACTTGTTGAAGTCCAATCAAGGTCACTAAAAAATAAATAATATCTCATATGGAACAAATTTAATATATTAAAAGAAACAAAGAGCAACTTGATGACAATGAGTGTTGGGTGTTTGCATGAATTGACTAAGGTGTTATATAATAAAGTATATGTCTAGTCAAATTGTGAAGAGACAAGGGGACAACCATTAAGGTTGTTGTGATATGGTTATGTTTAAGAGTTTGAGCATTAAAAAGAACTTTGTTATATGAAATTATAAGAGTAAGGCATGACTTTATTTGAACGAGTAACCTTAAAACTAAAAAAATATTTTAGTTTGGGATTAGTAACAACATGGGAAAAATTTGGCAATTTAATATGTACAAGTTTAATGTCATGGAAATAACTAAAATAGGTATAATGTGAGTGAGATGGTTGATGTTGATATCTTGGTTCGCAATGTTGGTGTCTACACTTATGTTATCTGAATTGTCATTTTGAATAGATTGTGATTGACCAATGAAGAAGGTGAAGATTTTGTTAATTTTGTGTAGATGGTTTCCTTTGGATTGTTGCAACAAAGCAAGAAGTTGTTACAATTGTCCAAAATTGAGTCCAACATTTGAAAAAAAAAAACACTTATGGAGAAGAGCTCGCATCAAGTTGTTGTGAAAATAAATTATCCTAAAAATCATAATATTATTAACATTGGAACTATTTCTTGATTACATATTCCTTTATTTTTATAATGGTGAATTTCATGCTTATAACAATATTGTGTTATGTGGACAATTACAAAATGTGAAAATAATCTTCCTTGATATGATTTTCGTTTTGCTCTTCCATTATTGAAGTTGTTTACTTTTTCTTGGGATATCTGATTGTGTTATGAGAATGAAAACTATTAGATAAGGCATTTAGTTCAATCAAAACTTTTTTAGTTAATTGTCTTACTTAATAGGCAAATAAAGAGAAAACTAGTTCACAAAAGACAATAATTTATGTTTATAATTTAGGATTTAGAGTTTAAAGTTCTATCAATTTTTGTCTTTCACAATGCAACTAGTGCAAAATAAGACTTTTTATAACAATTCTACATAACTTTTATGACAGATCTTATTGAGACATAAATTTAGGCGACATAGAAACTTTGCATTTTCTATGTAGGTTAAAAAACTATAATAATAAGTTGAATTTATTAGTAATGTTGTATATAAACTGTTAAAATGAGCAAAATATTTGTCATAATATATTTAGATGAAACTTTTTATGATTGATATTTCTAGAACAATCATAGAAAATATGACTTACTATGATGATTCTCATCAAAACTATCATAATAAGTGATTTTTTATGACAAATATAGCTCTAACACTTCTCATAGTAAGTGATTTTCTATAACAAATATTTCTACCACCTATCATAATAGTAAATTAAATTTTTAAGTCTGCTATTGCGTTTTAAAATGTTGGAGATCTCACATCGACTAGAAATGAGAGTCTTTCATTGTATATAAGTGGGTGCAAATCTCACCTCATTGAATCAGTTTTATAGGGTTGAGTTCTCATTGAGTCGATTTTATGGGGTTGAGTTAGGTCTAAAGTCCACTTCGTAATATACAAAGAAAACGTTTGTTTTATTAATTTTTCGTCATTCATTATAATAACAATAACGTGCATGTGCACAACCCATTAATTTATAATTCAATGTGTTCCAACAAAGTCTTTAAAGCGAGAGAAGAACAATTATTGAATTTTCTCTAGATGAAGATAATAGGCGATGAGGAATTCTAATGCTAACTTACAATTTTTTGCATCTGCATAAAAGTCATTAATTCATTTGTGGTTAAATCATTCATGGTTACAAACTTAAGAAAAAAAAGAAAGAAAGGGTTAGAAGAAGCAGAGCACAGAATATTTAGATTATAGTAGTGTGGAAGCAGAACATGAATTTGTTACAAGAGAGTTTGTATCTCTTTGGACATGTTTCTCAATAAGTCTTCTTTTAAAAGAAAAATAAGAAAAAAAATGTAATTTCTCCACAAAATAAAATTATCTTATACCCAGGTTAAAAATAAAAAAAAAATGAGATGAATTATATAAGAGTTTCTATAAATTAATTTATGCATAAGTTTAATTTTAATTTATAAAAAATATTAATTTTATTTTTCTCTCCTAAAAGAAGTTTCGAAAGAAACTTATCCCAAATACACAAGAGGGATATTTCTAATTACTGAAAAAATTCAAGGGATAATCGAAAATAATAGAAACATTTGTTTAATATCCATCAAGATTTTAAAAAATATATGCAGACCATTTACTAATAAAATTTAAGAATCTCTAATTAAGAACTGAAAAAAAAAAGTTCATATTAACAGCATGTTCAAACTCATATCTGTGTGGAATATGAGTCCACTCATTAAAAAAGTTCTTTGTCATTATGATTAATACATTCTTTTACAAAACTCCAAGTAAAAGTTATAATCGGTCTTCTTTCATAAGAAATAATTAAAAAAATCTCCTGCATTAATTATATTTACAAAAGAAATATCTTTAATTAAAATTATTTCTAAATTGAATAGTGATTTGTGAAATGTTAAGTATTTGTAAGTATTTTGAGAATGTTAGGGATAGTTTGTAAGAAATTATAAATTTATGATAGCTTTGAAATGAGTTCATTAGATGTTATAGAAGAAAAAAAAAGTCCATTAGATGTTATAGAAAAAAAAGAGTTTAACCTTAAAAAAAAATTCAATAAACACTTATTAGAATAGATTCTAATTTAAAATCTATCTCAATCTTATAAATTAACTTGTATATCTAACCAACATAAAATAAAATAGTAAAATATGTGATTAAACAAGGAAGCATGTTAATTGCGATCCATTTTGTTTACTTATTTGAGAAACATCAACGTCAAAGAAAGTGAAGTCTGTGTTTCCAATTCCTGTGGCTGACATAGCGTTTGGAAAAGAACTTGATTCATAGACTAAAACAAGGAAAAAAAGTTAGGTTCCTGATGTTTCTAATTGTGCACCTCCACACACGCATTTTTAGTGGTAAACATTGGCAATGACATCACATATTTCTCTTAATTTTTGTCAAATAATAGCCAGTTTAAAAGTTAGTATGTCCTACTTACCCAACACGTTGAAACCCACCATTTCTCTCATAACCCACAAATAGTTAATTTGGACTTTGCATAATGATGTCAATTCCTTCAACAATTTACTCAAAATATCAGAATCCAAAGTTGTGAAAATTAGAACAACCCTTCGAATTGGATCCAGTTAAGAACACACACACAAAAATCTAAATCTAGATTTCTCATATGCATTACAGCCAGGCTTTGTAAATAGGTGAGGCTCTTGGTCATATTGTGTAAGGATGAACATCCAAAATTGTGAAATTAGAACAAAACCCTTTTGCCTATCAAAGTGGATCAAGTTAAAGAACACAAAAGAAACAGCAGCCAAACTTTGTAAATAAGATTTTTGGTCTACAGTGTAAATACTGTAGGATCCTTGTAGAAGTCAAACAGATACTTGTATTACTTTATTTTACATTAAAAAACGATCAAATGTTGAAGAGAATTTTTTTGGGTAAAAAGTTATTTGGGTAATTAATTAATAAACAACCAAAGTGCTTAAACTGTTCGGTTTCAACTTGAAGAAGTCAAACCTCATTCAGATGGTGTAATTAACAATATAATCTTGGTGATTGTGGACCAATTTCAAAGGTCTTAAGAAAATAAGAGAAGTTAGTCAAAGAAGTGTGCTATCAAATTTAGGTGGAAGAAGTAGTTGATCCACTTGCACAGGGGACAAACGGTGCAAAGCAGTAACTGAAATTTAGAATCAGAATAAGATGAATCCTTAAAAAACATTTATTTTAACCATTCCTTGGTGCCCTAAACCAAGTAGATTCTAAGATGTGAGGCATGTACAATTAAGATAAGATTATACAGGCAATAAGTTGAGAAGTATATGGCTGTTATATGTACATGACTGGTGGTATTTTTTGCATCTATAAAGAAAGCTGTGATGAAAACCAGATTCCAAAAGACACAATTCCAATGGTAGCAAGAGCTTGAACCAGCTCAACTATAGAATTTTGTTGCTCCAGTGGCACATTCAGCCAGTCTGTCCGCCTGCAAGCATTCAAAATAAGACACAGCACAATCAATTAGGGGTAAAAAGTCAAATTTGGCTAACAACAAATTTTTATTTTATGTCAGTGATATTTATAAACAAACACCTATGCAACATTTCCATAGTAAAATTGTATTTTAGAAGAAGAAAAAAGGCTCAACTACACTGAATTTTACTGTATGGTAGTCCCAGAGTGCCAGTTCTATTGTGCACCAAAGTGCAAAATCATAAATATATATACATGAGAAAACACATACCCTAAATCGGCAATTATAATGCTGACATTATCCTGTGAACGTCGGTCCTGCAGAGAATATCATTATATTACTAAAAACTTTGAAGTGTGGATATAATAAGTTCAAAGGTGATAAATGCCATGAGATTTGTTAAAACTTACCAAAGCGGCTTCTGCAAGCGATTCACATGCTAGCTGAATTTGAAACAAGAAGAGCAAACAAAATATTATAGCTGCAACTTCGATGGCTTATTGATACTAGCGTTGTGGTTTCAAATATAAAGCATTGTGCATACCTGAATGTTTCCATGTTTTCGTAGTTGATCCCTAACTAAAGAAACTGCTTCTGAGCTGCAATTGTAAGAAGAATGTGTTACAAACCAAAAAATAAAGAAAGGTGTCATAACTGATTCAAGGGATCATGTAATAGACCTGCTGATGTAATCCCATAAGCCATCGGTTGCTAATACTATAAATTCTGCATCAGAGCCAAGAGCTACCTGATAAATATCAGGGTATGCTACAACCAAGTCATTGTTGAGCTGTACACTGTGTCGTGAACCATCCTTACGTTAAAGTTTATAGTTTTGTTATAAAATTACAGAAAGGTCAATTTGAGTGTGACAGTGCAACACAGTCCAAAAATATCATGTCCTCGTTGTATTTTGCATAATCAGGCAGGAGCCAACAAAAAATAGGAGCTTCATTCAGATTTTGATTATGTATTTCAGAAATAATCAGGACCACCAATTCTCTTTCTAGTTCTTAGAATGCAGGTTTAGACTTATTTTAATCCTACAAAACCAACTTTAAGTAAAATTTGATCACTTTTATACACTCTAATTTAGTTATATGTCTATATGAAGTGAAATCTTTAATAAAACATTTAACCTCATGACTGGAGCATGAGATTAAATACTTGTAACAAGTTCTATAAGAACTAGCACAATAGATTCAACAATTCTAGTTAGAATAAACTTTGAAATCATCTTAGAATTTGAAATTAGACTTAAAGTAACCTAAAAAACCAACTTAAAATAGGTTTGTATGTACTCATTTATTTTATCATTTTAACCATATATCTAGACAACATCAAATCTCTAACACTTGTAGTTATTTCTAGCTAGAGATGTGAATCAGGGCAAAACAACTTATCTCCATTCTTTTTACTAAATGCTAATGTAAGACAACCCACATTGGAGAAAATGTAAAGAACTTTAAGACACATAAGATTACCTACCGAGAGATGAACTTTGCTGACCATTTTCCTTCCTGAACTCCTTTTTGCAGCATCCTTTTCACACGCAAAAGGTAGATATCCTTTAGGACACAAAACTAGGAGAAATTTCTTTAGACTGGGAAGAATAGTGAGGAGATTAAGGACCGTACTCATTCTTCTTCGTTTTGAATCGCATGTCCCCAAATGCACGAGATACAGCAATGTCTCCACAAATTCTACCATTGCTAATCTATAGACAGCATATATCTGTGTTATCATTAACCATGTAATGGGCGTTTCTTTATAAAGAATGGTGATAAAGTGCAAAAGGAAAACAATTGAGCCACTTCCAACCCAATTGAAAACAATTTGTTCAATAAAACCATAATTTGAAAATCTTAGCTACAATTGAGCCTGAAAATTAACACTTGAAAACATCAATGATATTCGAAAGTGACAATTTCTTACACATGACATGATATAGTTGGAAGACACTACTACATGTGGTTTCCAACCATAAAACCACCCAACATAAATTATTAAACTAGAAAAAAAAATGGTTATATGCCCCAGAAATCACTACTTAGTTCACATCCTAAGTTGTCAAAATTTTCAAATCAGAACTTCGGTTTTTATTGTATAGAATATTGTCATATTGACTTGGGATGATGGTCAAAAGGTATGTAAAAGATGAAGGAACAAGGAAAACACACCCATCCACCTGCTTCTCTGATTCTTCTAATTTCATTAAGAGAAGTTTTGTTGCTCCCATATGGACGGTGAGGACTAGTCAGAACTTCTGCTTTTCCAGATCTGCATAGAACCTACAAGAATATAACAAGCTTAAACAGAAGTCAGGTAATTTTGAAGACATTCAATCCCCTAGACTAGATACCCTAAGTGGAAAATGAATTTAAGAATAGTCCAAGTGATAGTTTTTTTCTTCATAATTCTAGTACATTTCTTTCATGTACAGAGAAACATGTATAAAGAAGTTCTTTCTATCATCTTGGGACACAACAGGATAAATAATACATACCGCTGAGGAGTCACCGATGTGTGAAATTAGAAGCTCATCACCTCCGATGAAAACGGCAGTTGCTGTAGCACCTGATTCATCCTCCTCTCCATTCATTTCAAGCCTTTAAAAATCAAATTCTACTGTCTAAACCTCTAATATAGTTATACCAAATCTAGAATCATATGAGAACTATTTAACTAGAGAAATTTCATGGAGATTATCCATTGGTGGAGACTAGTGTATTGCCTTACCGTTTTAGTAACCTCGTGTCTGCCTTGAGAAATGCCTCCTGCAATGCTCCTTTAGCGGCTTTGAAATCTTTCTGCACTAATAGTAATCCACCTTGTAAAGCTTCAACACACTCCTTGTACAGCTCATCCCTGTAGTTAGCACTTGGCACACCAAATCAACAATTCAGATTGTGTAAAGAACAACAATTCATTTACCAGACTCCATCCAGAATAAAAGGAAACGATGAGTGCAAGGGCAGATAAACTTCCCAATGTTAGGATTGATGAAAGTGATGGAGTGGAACCTAATGAATTAGTTGAGAAATTTTATCAAAACAAAAAACTTTGCCTCTCACTGTTTGGATTGTTTAACATAAGATTAAATGGAACGGAGCTTGATTGAAATGTAAATGCATTTTATCCCATTCAATCCAACTCCTTTTCTTCCCCCCTGATTCAGAAGGTCGTGAACTGGAACCATTCTCTTCTTTGTTACATTTCATCATAAAAAAAAGCCCAAACAAGATAATAGTAACTTACTCAACTTAATTTCAATTCACTCGATTTCATTCCACCCAATCCACCCCAATAGACACACTTCCACTCACATTCTCCAAATTCACTCATTATGAACATCAACTAGAATCCTGAGCAAGTAATCATATGAAATTATATTGTGCAGCATTTCAATTATCTTCAAGGAAACATATCACAGTAGAACGAAAATAACCATCATTTCACACCCCATTAATGGATATAAAATGAGGAAACAAAAGAAGCAACAAGACATGAAATAGTGCATCAAAGCATGCGTACATGATACAAACAACACCTCAGTTAAAATCAATGTGTTGAAAGACCTGAGGAACTCGACAGAAGAAAACCCTCCATGGCCATCGAAGACAGCCGCGAAAGAGAAGCCCTGAAGGCCATCGGGTCGAACAATGATGTCGTCCTCCATCTCTTCACGAAGACCCTGCAAGGCTATGGACCCCCATCTCACACCGGGCACCTCAGTCAAAGACGATGGAGCATCGATGGCTATGGCAGAGCAGCACCGGCCCCTGGTGGTGGTGGTGAAGGTGTTTTTGTGTGTGGTCTTAGAGGTGGAGCGAGTATGGAGCTTGCATAAGAGGAATCTTTGCATGTGTGGAGTTGACAGGGCCATGATGGAGGATTCGGACAGTGAAGGGAAGGAGGAGAAAGAAAGTGTTTTTGTGTTGAGTTTAGGATAGAGAGATATAGATAAGCGAGAGTTAATAGAAGCCTCTAACTGCTTTAACGGATTGGATTCCACGATGGGATGAGATGAGATTCTTCACAAGCTTCTTCAACGCGTGAAACCTTAAAAATGGGCCCACCCACAACTGACGTGGCAAGACAGGAACGTGGACCATCATGGTCCTGGCCCTACTCATGTAACACAAACACTAATGTTTGGATTTTTTATTGGTCAAACTATAATACCTTGCTTATTTATTTCAACATGATGTGCGGTTGTGGTTAAGATCAGATTAAGTAATGGCTGCTGCTGGAGTCAAGTTGTATTTTTTATTAATTTGGTAAAAAAAATTACCTCTTAATTATTAAAATTTTAAAAAATTATTAAAATGAATAAATCATGTTAAAATGTTACGTGAAGAAATCGTGTTAAGATAAATACAACTTAATTTTAGAATTAAAGTTGTAATTTTAATTAAAAAGTGTCAAAGTATAATCACTTACCTATTTTATTAATTTTAAAAAAAATATTTTAATGATTAAGAGATAAAATTACACTAAATTAATAATTAAGACTTAAGATAATAATTAAGAATAATATTTTATTTTTTCATTATGAAAATATATATTTTTGAATGAGAGTGTAAATCATATAAGACCCTTCCATCTGATTAAAAATGGTAAGAGAATTTTAAAAATAATGTAGCATAGTAAGATCCACAAAAATTATATTAAAACCTCGATGCTCTCAATAATAATGAGTTTGGATTGAAATATTCAATTATTTTAAGTTTTCATAGAAGATCCTAATAAATATTTGATTTAGTAATTTTTATTTTTAGTAGGGATGATTTAAAAAATAATAAATGTCAAAATTTCAAGTTATGTTTAATAAAATTAGAATT
>Ga0123341_1003206_pt1 | contig 13921 bp, 8 predicted proteins | sample Turbeapinknodule_FD_89959 | JGI IMG/M metagenome (GOLD analysis project Ga0123341, IMG submission 89959) | Root nodule microbial communities of legume samples collected from Mexico - Turtle bean Mexico pink nodule | ecosystem: Host-associated > Plants > Roots > Nodule | place: Mexico: Nepantla... | reverse complement strand
ATATTAAATAATATTAATAATATTTAATAATATTAATAATATTTAATAATATTAATAATAGTTAATAATATTAATAATATTTAATAATGTTAATAATTTTTAATAATGTTAATAATTTTTATATTATTAACTATATTAATATTGTTAATCTTGCTAATAAATATAATAATAATCATAATGTGACAACAAAACTTGACTGGTGTAATGTTTAAAACTTCTTTGGACATTTCTCAAGAAACTTGGCTTTGAGCATTATACAATAATTTTGATTTACCCATGTATTTTTGCTATTTTACCTACAAAATTCTTCCGTAGATAATTTGGATTATAAGTATATTCTTACATTAATGTATTTAATTCATCTTACATTAATGTATTTAATTCATGGTATCTTGCGAATTTTTTAAATAAATTTTAAATCTTTAAATTGAGAAACTAAAAATAGCTAGTAATATTCTTATGTTCAAGAAACCTTTTCCAAAACCTAAATTTAGATATAGCTTATAAAGAAATAACATATTTTAAATTCTGAATTGAAATAGGAAAACATCTTATAAAATTGTTTAATATATTCTTGGAACGTCTAATCAAATAAATATCTACATTCGTATATAAATGGACGCTACAATACTCATATTAGTAAATTGAAGAAAAATTATACATTTTAATTCTTTAACTTGAAGTGACAAGATGATATAAAAAAAATAGTAATCTGCATGAATAAATAAATCCAACAATGCATGTTAATAGGTTGGTACTAGACCAATTTAATGGATATTTTTAACACTTGGTTAACTATTTTGCAACATCACCAAAATAATGTATCTTCCTTTCGCCTCTTATAATACAAATAAACAAAACCGTGACTGATGAAGTTATCATCTTGGTCCACCATGGACAACAACTTGTGAAAAAACCTTGCACATTGGTTGAAAAACAAGTTAACTCATTGAAGAGTACCAATTTGTCTGCCCAAAGAAGAGAGTTTTTTAAAAACAAATGAGACAAAGTTCCTTTCTTTCTTAAGATTCAAGAGCGTCAAATTTATTGCAAGTTATTTGATACGATAGGAGGTTTTTATTCACATGTTATGTGGATTAATTATCAGCATTTTGTTGCCTTGTTCAGTGGTTTGGTCACAATCATGTGAAGAATTTGAAACAGATGAACATTTTCCACATATCAGATATTTGCTTTTTGTACCCATCAAAACAGATATTTTCATTTATTTTATTCTTTGTTAATATCTATATACATGTTAAAGTTTTTCTTCCTATACTTAAAAACTACATTTTAGAGTTTTTTTTAACATTTCATGTCTCCAATTGTGTAACAGTTTCATATTATCAGAAAACTAACAAGAATTAAAAGATATAAAAGGAGATATTCTTATGATAATTAAAACATAAAAACTTTAAATATAAAAAACTAAAAGGTTGACACAAATACAAGGACATATAATCAATTAAATCTCAAAATATATCTTACTGGATTGTCTTTAATTATTAATAAACTTCACTTTGATTTTATAAAAATTTAATTACACATTAATTTTATTTTATTTTTAAACTAAACCATTATCGTCTATCATTACTCTGGTGTCAATTGCTAATAATTTTTTTTGACATGTTATCAATAACAACATTATTAATTACTTATTTGTATAAAATATTAACAAAAATATTTAATAATGTGATTTAACACCTATTACGTCTTAATTTTTTCATGATAATAATAACTAATAATGATATTATTAAATATGAGATGGTTAATTAGTGATGGAAAAAAAATGTTTACAATTTCTTTTATCCCAGAACCACCATTAGAGAGGTTTGAATAAAGCGTAGTTAACAATAGACTTTTTATATGTGCTGATAGAAGAAGGAATTATCAAAAGATGGTATATGATGTGGCTTGATAAGGTTGCTTATTAATAATGAGAGTGGAAAATAGTGGATTGGTTGATTCCTATCCTAACTAGTTCTGACCTTGTATTCTTGCACTTCATTTCACAACCACATGATTTCATGGAGGTCATGTCACATCAATTCTAAATTACTAATTTACTCAAACAATATTCCTAAAAATATGTCACTGGTTTTCAATTTTATTTGCATTTGTGAGAGCAAATAACTTATCAGTTCCTGTATTTTTTATGAAAAAAACATAATAAAGTTGGTGGGATTTAACAGGCTGACAAATCTTAGAATATTAGCAAAAACAAAATAAGAATTAGAAAACCCTAGTATATTATAAGATTATGTACATCTTCAAGAGTAAAAGAAAAGGTATTAAATATTTTTTATTCTGGTTTTGGGTACTTTGATGGTGATGCAGTCCTCTTGTAATAAGTTTTTGGAGAAATTGTAGGTTTTAGTGGGATAAAAAAGTTTATTGACAACAAAATGAGATCCACATGAATTTGAGCCTTCTTAGAACCTCACAATCTTGTAATAATATCCACATAGGGATATAGATAGTACATAAAGAAACAAAAGAATTGAAAAGATTATCCAGGAGTGTATTTTGTAACAAAGTTTAGAGCAAAGCGGGTAGGAAGCTAGCATGGCCCTGGAGAAGTGTTTAACAGTAGGCACAGCCACACCCCAATGCCTTTCTCCGTGCTTTCCAACTTCAAGGGAAAAGCTTGTTTTCCCAACCCACAGAGGTTTCAAGAAATCCATGCCAAACGCAAAACTCTCATACCAATCTCTCTATTCAACCTACCGAAAATCCCGTTTTGTTTGCAATGCTCGTGAAGCAGTAAATGAAGGTAAGTGATTATCCCATATGTAAGCTTCTAACCTTTCTGCACTGAGTAACCATCTTCTGACATGCTTTTCCATTTTAATTCGTATTAGGAATTTCAGAATGTGTTATACTGGATAGTCTAGTTTCCCGAAGTACCTTAGGAGAGATGTTTTAACCACTAGTACAAAGTGCAAATTCTCCTACTTGTAAAAAAATATTAAATGAAAAAGGAAACATATTCAATTTTTGAATATTTAAAGCGCATTCAATATTTTATAACAAAGTATTACAGGAATTAGAATTATTCTTTACTCAAAGACTAACAGTACAAATTTTAACATGTTTTTTTCAAATATTTATTGCTGATTACAGTTTACTAGGAATTATGAAATTTTGTAGGTCTCATTATCATTTAATGAATCTCACTTACTATTCTATAATTTCTAACTTTCAATAAATTTTAATTGGAAAAAATGTTAAGACTTGTCTATGTTTTATGGTAGGGCTGCTTAGACTTGGCATTATTAAAACTAGTGCCAGGTTCCAGAACAAGATAAACTTCATATACATTCGGCAATTTTAATGTATAGTGCATGATTTCTGACTGACATTTGGGCCATGTTTTTACTCGAATGAAGTAGCAGATTGATTTTCCAATTTCATCTTGGAATTTATGTATAAGTTTGCTTGTTTCCTTGTACCGATTTCTGAATTAGTTTTCCCAAAGGGCATAAGAAAGCATTTAAGTGGCAGCTCTAATTTCTAAATCAAACGAGCTTTAATTAAGTGACTCCCTTTCTGTTTTGTTTTGTCTAATGAAATAATACATGTGCTCAAACTTGGCAGTAAAAGATGTGACTGACGCAAGCTGGAATCAACTTGTGATTGCCAATGAAACCCCTGTTCTGGTAGAGTTTTGGGCACCATGGTGTGGTCCATGCAGGATGATAGCACCTGTTATTGAAGAGTTAGCGAAGGAATATGGTGAAAAACTTGCATGCTACAAGCTTAACACAGATGACTCCCCAAACACAGCAACTCAGTACGGCATCAGAAGCATACCAACAGTTCTGTTCTTCAAGAATGGAGAGAAAAAAGAAAGCATAATTGGTGCAGTTCCCAAGTCTACTCTGTCAGCGACAGTTGAAAAATATATTGATTTATAAGCTGGGAGTGATAAAAAAAAGGGCAAGCATTACAATGCCAAAAATGAAAGGATTGGAAAGGGAGAAGTGATAATAGTGACATTGCAAATTTCATTCTCTTTCATTTTGTTTCCATGCCCTATAAGGCAATAGATAGTGTCTGTTTAAAAGTGTAAGAACCATCTTCTCATCAGTGGCATGACACTTTGAAGTAATACTTGTACCATTTTTTCAATTTGTAAAGGTTACATTGGATAAAGAGACCTCATTCAATGTTTGAATGTTTGATTACTTCCCCGTGCTTAGGAACACTTCAAATTGATCATTGCTTGGGACAATAATTAACAATTCCCCCAACAACCAGTTGCTTTTTTGAATACCAAAACTTGCCACCTTCCTCATGCGTGTCCTTATGTCAAGGATGAGTTTGTGAAAGCTCGTAAGAAATATTAATAAAAAAACGTTACACTTGAATTCACAAGAAAAATCAGCCCCGTCAGCCACACAACCAGCCAACAAATTTTCATTTCTTATATATAAAATCATATAGTGGCACAGTGGCCTACGCCCTATCACTACCCAACCCAAATACTCTGCCATCATCGGGGGCCGATGGCAATACCATTGCTCATGTTGCATGAGCAGCTTCTAAGAACCACACCATCCATACCATCTACAAAGGCTCTCAAGGAGAAGGTTTCCAATCAAATTGAAGATTACTAAAACCATTTACTGCCCCTAGCCCGCTAAGTAGTTGGTTTGACAAATCTTGTTGATGATTCATAGCTTGATCTCGAGCAAGAGATGCCATTCCTCCCCTTCCATTCATGATTGAATTATTCACCACAGCAGCTCTCATTCCATTAGGCATAGAGGATTGACCAAGACCCATTGTGCCATAATTACCAACCCCAACGCCTGAATTACTGTTCATTGACCCGTTACCCATCAAGCCATTGCCACCATTGAGCCCTGTATTGGCACTCACTGGCAGAATACCATTTACAGTTTTCACATCATTTCCAAGAGAACCAACACCAATCATTCCCCCTGCACCGTTAATCTGAGAGGACATCATCATTTCATGTATGATTTTCTGGACTGAGCTTTGAGTATCACTAGGGTCAGGATCACCTGATATAGATGGCTGCTGCTGTTGCATGGAAATATTAGCTGCTGGGTTAGTTGTGCTCATGTGATTGGCAGATGTTAAAGTAGGGTGAGATGTTTGTGGGGGGTTGTTAGAAGAGGGCGTCGGTGATTGAAAAGGGGATGAATTTGGCTGGGCCTGTGGCACCGTATTGGAAGAACCTGGGGATGGAATCTGAACAGAACTACCTCCATATGGACTACTTGCATTGTTCATTGAATTTTGCTGTCTAGAATTCATTGAATTCTGGTGGAGAAGTCCAACAATAGTACTTGTGGTGGTTGATGTGGATGCCGAGTTGACATTGTTATTTACACTGACCATACCATTGCTAGAAGCAATTTGCATGGCAGCAGCTTGTACCGAGTTTTGATCACCATTTGAGTTATGGGCCACCATTTGTTGCTGTTGCTGCTGCTGTAATTGTTCTTCATGCTGTTGTGCTTGACCACGAGGTCCAGATGAACCATTTGTCCTCCGAGGGAATTTTGCCAAGCTATCTGAGAGATGGAAAAATAATAGAAAGAATAGAAATTTCATCATACCTATTATCATGATCAAACAGCTGGAAATAATTATTAAGAAAAAAAAAATATTCACAAGACTTTTAGAAAACAAGATACAAGTTATCTCGAAGACCTAAACTTTCGTCCAATTAAGTGAGGAAAAAATTAGAGAACAATAACAGAAAGAATTATAACTCATTTCCCTGATTAGGTGCAGGGATCAAAGAAAGATGTGACTGCTGAGTTGGTTGCATATAATCCATGTCGTGTTAAACAAAAACGGTTCCATGCTTGGGGCAAAAAAGCACAAAGAAAAAGTCTTGCTCCTCAAGAAGTTCAGTCAACTTTCACCAGTATCATGACCTCAAACCTACCCTATTTACTGTTTGAAAATATTGAGTGATTTATTACATATCTGTGTCCCCCCAAAATAGACATGAGGATATTTTAATGTTAGGAAGTCAAAGAATTAATACCAAGATACAGAAACAGGATTCAAGTACAAAGTAAAACAGCTGACAAAGGAAAAAGTCTTTCCTCCCAAATAATAGTCTCGAATCTCAAGTTGAAATAGCCTAATAGTAAACTCCAACAAATAAACCTTTAGGGGATGAACTCCAATTGTCCACTCTTGATTCCCTTCAACATCTATTTATCATTATTGTCGTACCAACTACATCTCCAAGCCAAATTCCAAAGCAAAATACCAAGAGGGATTGCAATTTCTCTATATGCATATTGCTTGATAGTTAAGTAACCTAGGCTATTTCTTCCTCTCCTGACCATAAAGGTAAATTCCATGCGGGCTCAAGAAGACTTTATTCCATCTCACATACCTCCAAACCAAACACTTAAGCATACATCAATCTTCCATAAAAGTGTCCTCCACTATCCCTAAAATCCAGAGACGGACCCTTAACATTTAACAACTGTTGTTAGTAGGCTTTTCAAGTACAACTACACATTTACAACTTGAATCTCTAGGACCAACTCTTAACCAGATCATGAACAATCAATCCTCTATCTTTGTATCTTTAACAACCTTTTTTGTCATAAGGAAACTTCGTCTGGAATTGATTCCATCACCATGCATAGCTTAGAAAGGTTGGATGCAAGCTCCTCAAATATCAACCAAGTAGGACTATGTTGAGACAAAAACTGATATCCAGAAAACAACTCTAAGCGGTAATGTATAAAGGTCAAGTACGAAACTAAACATGTCACAAAGAACGCAATTTCTACACAATGCAATTTTTAAATTGGAAAATAGAAATGGTAAAACCAAAATTACAAAAGTATATGGAACAGATTTCTCCTTTTAATAAAGTATTATTTACAGACACATTCATGTGCAGACTTAAAAATGAGAAATAAACAAGTAAATTATTGACTTACCCATAGGTCCAGTCCGAGTTTCCCTGCTGTAATCTATCAAGTCTTTCATACTATTTACAACTTCTGATATCTGCAGTATAAACAAGAAACAATAAACTAAGTTTGTTGTGCTCACTCTGTATGAATAGAGTTCATTGGAGATTATTCTCCAAATGAAACTCAATTTTTCTGAATTTAGCCCTTGATAATCACTCCTCCAGAAGTCTGTTTTTCTATAAAAATATAAATGCACCATCAAACATGAGCCAGTGATTACTGGGCCCCAACTCCTCTCAGGAGATCTTATTAAAACATGAACAGAAACCAGCATAAATGCTATATTTGCTGTCAAATTGAGAGAAACAAAAATAAGAAAGGCTTCCCAGTTAAAATAACCAAGGCAAACGGGGTGTTCTGATCACAAATTCAACAGTCAGGGATAGGTAACACAAAAAGACATGGTAGTTCCGGAAAAAGAAACCAAGTGCAATTTGAAGCATTAAAAGGAAATAAATACATAATTTCCCACAATAAAATATATATTAAGATTAAACACTAAAAATATATGGGGTAAGCAATGTCTTAAGAATAGAACACTACCTGTAGGCAGCGCACATATCTCTTTGTGTATCCTAAATCATTAACCAATGGTACTTCTAAGGCTTTAGCCAACTGACGGGCCGATGCAACAAACCTGGAAAAGAAGCGTGTAAAAATATTAAAAGAAAAAACACAGACTTTCATAAAAAGCAAAACCTAATTAAGACAAAAAGAAGTCAAGTAAAAGGACTAGTGCAATCTAAATTATAGACAGTAGACAAAACAGAAGAAAGTAGAGTATATAAGAATTGGAAATGAATGTATAAAGCATGAAACACGTCCCAGAGTGTTGTAACAGTGAGACTCACACGAAAAGGCACCAATATTTGTCAGGAAAAATATTGTCATTGAGAATGAAACAAAAAAGAAATATACAAATCTATACATTTGAAATAGATCCGCCTAACACGCAAAAAAAAATCCTTTTACATTTTAATTGAGACAATAAAAAAATATATTAGTGCAATAACTTGTTCACACTAAACAAAAAAATTGTTGTCAAAAATACATTGAAAATTAAGGAAATTTTTGTAATACTCAAACTTCAAGAGGGGAGCTAAAATCCAAACAAAACAAAAGGGTTTTACACAGAAAACATTAAAAGTAGAATGGGTCACTTGAACATTAAAATACTACCTGACTATGCTAAAAAGATTACAAACATTACTCAACACAGCAAATGTTACTAATTGCAATCACCAGATAAAAGCAAAAGTTACAAGAACATAGTCTAGCCACATGCCTAAATCCAAAAATAAATACAAAACACATCGCTCATTCCACTGTTGAGGTTAAAGTAAATGGTGAACTGAGATCTGAGAACAGTGAAGGCAGCAGAAGTGCAGACAGCAATGTTATCAAGATCAGGAGGAGGGTTACAAGAATGTAAAATGTAGGATCCTAACAAGGATCATAAGATCCTACCAAAATTATATAAATATATTTCAATACACAAGTATGATAATGATAGTATAATTGGATAATACATATAACAAAATCCCTGAAATTCAGTTAAAAGTTTAAATATCTATTTTACAAGTATTGTATAATTTTATAAATATTGTAAAGTATTAACAATATCTCAGTCTATTCTATATAATAATTATGAAAAAAAAAACAGAGAACAAATATATCATAAAACCCAAAGAATATAAGAAAATATCTTCAAATAAAGGCAAAAATGAACCCAACTCATGAGTTTTCAAGGGAAAATAAAAAAGGAAAGAAGACAGCCAAATTGTAGAATGAAAAATAAGTGTTTAGAGTACAGATGCAATGGTTTGCCAAGAACAGAATACAAAAGGAAAAATACAGCAAATCGCTCTTATCAACAAAAATCCAAGCACTCAGTCACAGTCCCAGCAAGTCAGAGAGAGTGAGAGAGCCAAGTACAAGAGCCGGATACTGAACGCAGATCATAGACACAGGGGTCGAGTGAAGACTGAGAGAGGCCAAGAGACAGAATCGATTGAGGGGAAGAATACAATTTGTCCAGGTCTGAAAATGGGGGAGAAGCAGAAACTATCAATTTAGGACAACAAAAAAAACTATTAAAACAAATTTGGGTAAAACCAGGTCACGCAACCCAACCCAAAAAGCAAAGCTGGCAATACCAGAAAAAGAACCAATTACACCAACTCATTCCGATCCTACTAGGATGTTGTTACATCCTACCACTTCATGATCTTACTCAAAATGCAGCTTGTTAACAGGAAGCAAGATTGCAAAATGAAGCAAAATCACCATTTTAATTGCAATCCTGATAACACTGCCTCACAAACAAAGAAGAAGCTGACAGAGAAGGTCATCAATGAGTCTCCAACTGAGATTGTAAATGATAGTTATTTTCTTACGTTGAATCTGAAACTAAAAAAAATGTTTTTTATGACAAGAACACAGTTCTTATGTAAGAACTGTTCTTACATAAGGAGTCCAACTCAACGAACGTGCAATCTAAAAAGAACCAGTTCTTATTTGTACAAACAGCAGAAGCAACTCCAGTTAGAGTTGTGCTAATGTACATAAGCATGCTCAAACATTCATATGAATCCCTTTTCAAAAGGGTAAAGGAAGTATGTCATGCCCCCATCCCATGGTCTTGCAATAAGAAAGGTACAAGATAATTAAAACAAAATTATCCAGTTTTAAATTAAAATTAATAAAAGACACAAAAATTAACATAAAGGATAAATGGTAAAATTAACTTACATATTGCAATTATTTTGTAATTCTGGAACAGATATATTTGGTGTTGCATTTTGAGTAAAAGCCTGGTATTTTTGAGCAACTGCTCCAAGCTGGCTAACCTGTACATATAATAATAATAAGATAAGAAAATACCATAATGTATAATATAATATCTAAATGCATAGCAAAGCACTATTCTGTCAAAATCTCTACAGTACGAAACCAGCATTACAAAAGGCATTCCTAACAAAATAATAATCATAATATTAGCAACAAGACTAGGAATCCATAGATCCTAGCAAAGATCTCATCCAATTTCAATCTCAAAACTTACTCCACACCTACAGTAATAGAGAAAAAATTATCAAGACTAACAAAAACCAACAATGAGTAAATGGGCTCATTAATCAATATCAATATGCAAAGTATGTTTGTCTATTTAAATAAACAGATAATATAATAGTTGTAATTAAAGTCCAATCAGAATGCAATTAATGGCAACCTGTGGTATTAACAATCTCCTCGGTATGAGCTCCTCATGGCGCCGAGCACAAAATTCCCAAGAACATATCTGCAAATGAAAATGCCAATTAATCTTTCTTTCATATAAAGAAAATCAATAATGACAATAAAATATAATATAAGCTGTCAAATTATTTTAATATTAATATTTTCATATATAACCTTCAGGTCTGGAGAGAAAACTATTCGAAGTTGACCATCACGAACAACTCGAAGTTGCTCAAAAACGCTTTCTTGTATTGCTTTTGCGTAATCTAGAACGATCTGACCAGAGGTATTATGATATTCACGAGGCATGTCAACATAAAGTAGTTCTTCCAAAGTACCACTTTCATACTTTATCTTGAAAAGCCGGGGAAGAACCTCAACAGTTGCTTCTGGGAAAAGAGAATGACAGCTAAGAAAGGCAATAAGCACTACACACCCATTCACATATATTTCAAGATGGCAACATTTTCAAACAGAAAAGAACCAAAAAGTAGATTGAACAGGGACATATACGAAGAAATAACCCCAAAAACCAAAACTTACCAAAACCACGTCCAGGCTTGCGATTACATATTTCGCAGTGCCATACATCCTGAAAATATTTAAAGAATTCATCTGTAATGTTAAACTGACGAGTAGCAACAATGAAACTGCTATATTTGGTTCCTTGAATACCAGAATTTATCCATTGCAACATTCAAAGCAATTTGTTACTGAAGTTTTAAAGCAACATTATATGGAAATAGTGACAACAAAATCATGATGCCAATCAGTAATCAGTAGTAAGTATAATACAACTGTACAATCAATAATGCAATGAGATGATTAATTCATAAACTTAGATAGGGTTATACATGACTCAAAATTAATAAGACAAACAATTTTGTTTATAAGGTTTTCTCTTTGAAGATACCTGAAGGGAAACTCCAGTTGTTTGTCTTCCACTTCCATACATAGAAACACACCATTTCTTCTTGGCATTAGGAGCAAAATACTCAGCAACAAACTTTCTCCAGAACTCAATATTGTTATCCTGCATGAAATCAAATTGAAAATATCACTTAAATGAGACTTCTTGTATGCAGAAATAGAGTAAGGTCAATACATAGGATCATAGTTGGTTCTTACTTCAGGTCTATGTTGTTGCTGATACATGTAATGTGTCAGCCGCCTAGCACACATTCCGGGTTCATATGCTGGTTTCACAGTTCTCATTAGCATGCTCTGCTGTTGAAATTGCTGCGGTAGCTGGGACCGTTGTTGAGGCATTGCCTTCAAGAGTTGTTGCTGCTGATGTTGTTGTTGTAACTGTAAAAGCCTGTGCTGGCGCAAAAGATTGATCTGGGCAACAGTAGCCTGAGATGATTGACTAGACATGTGGAGGAATTGCTGTTGCTGTTGTTGTTGTTGTTGCTGCTGTTGCTGCTGCAAAAATAATGGTTGATCAGAATGCTGAGGCTCCATTTTAACAGGTCCCAGTGTTCTCATTGTCTGCATTTGTTGTGGCTCCAATTTAACTGAAGAAAGGTTCCTTAATGACTGCAACGGCTGCTGCTGCTGTCCAAGTTGATCGTTGCTTACCTGGGGCTCTAGCTTTACTGGTCCCATACCACCTATTCCTCCTCGAATTGATTGAAAATGCTGCTGCGGAGGCAGCTGCTGCGTATTTAGAGGGCCAGAGAACTGTTGCATTGACTGCTGACTGTGTTGGAAATTTTGAGGTTCAAGCTGTTGGGAATGTTGTTGATGTTGTTGATCAGGCAACATCTGGTTACTAGAAGGGTTTGAAAATTGTTGACCCTGACCTTGACCAGAGGAAGCAGCATTTACTATATTTGACTGTACAAACGTGGAAGAAGAATTATTGAAGCTCATTCCATTGCCAACAGTGGAGAGTGGATCTGTTTCAGCTCCAGTATCAATTGCTCCCCGTTGGCTACTTCCTGGACCAGATAGCCCAGGATTCTGAGCTCCATTTGGGAAAGATTGATTCAGTATGGAAGTTACATTGGACATATTTCCTAGAATGTTCATGTTGTTGAACTGAGTACGAGGAGACACAAGTGAAGGGAAGGATGTCTGCGACGGCATGGGACCCCCTTGAGCTCCTAGCATTCCAGAATTTGATCTTAAAAGAGATGGTGAAACAGACTGGGCACCACCAATGGGAGTGGGTGGCCCCGGAGGCACCATCTTTCGATGTCACGGCCTTCAAGCAATCACCTAAGCATAACAACTAAGTTACTTAAAACACAAGTTCAACAAAGTACAATTACACAACAGCTTGTGAGAAACTGGGCACGTTCACAACGCTCAACCCAGAAAGTACTACTTCAACCCCGAGTTCAAGGCAAAAGTCTTCACTGTGATCCAACAGAAGTACGTGGTGTTGAGTTTTACCAAACAAAAGCCATACACCAAAGAAAACCAAAACCAAGAAACATTCTTTGATTCTGAACATTACAATTGCGCTACCTCCCTTAAAGGAGCAACCTCCAAACAGCTCTCGCATGAATCTCTGTACAACACATGACTTCTCAGATCCAACCCATCCATCAGTGCATACAATTATACCCAAGAAAAACCATTAACAAAAAAGAAAGCCCCAAAATTTCAACAAACAATACTATCAAACTAAACACTAAAAGAAACTCTAAAAATTAAAAGAAAAAAATTAATCAAATTAAGACACATCTCACACCAAAATCAATAAAACCCGAAGAATTACCATTTTTTAAAAGCCCAAGCTTAATTGAAAAAGGGGAGAAAAGTGTAAAGCATAAACTTCATCAAAGTAGTGACAAAAATAGCAGCCGATCGAAGCTTAGCTTAAGCGAATCAGCGATCCAGAGCTACAAATGACACAAATGGGGCGCAGTATTGAGAAAAAACAGGGACAGACACTTAGACGAAAGGGTGAGAACGTCGGAAGTGTAAAGTTAGCAGTTGCCATGACTCACCGAGAGTTGAAATTTGCGAAATTGAACAGTGGCAGAATCCGGTGAGTGATCAACAGAGTGAGAATGAACGAAAAGCGTAGAACTTTGCAGTTGGGGTTTCCGAGTTCGCATCCAGAATAAGTGTCTAGGGTTTTCTCAGTGCAGAAGCAGCAGCATCTTCTTTAATCTCAGTGAAACGCACTGTTGGTGTTGTTGCTGCTGGTGCTTCATGGCGTGTGTTCTAGAGAGAGAAGGTGTAGAGAGAGAAAGAGAGAAAGGGTCATTGCGGACGTCAAGATTGTATTCGATCAGATTGAATTTTCTTCATTCTTTGGTCCTTCCTTTTCGCTTCTATTCCCTTTCTTTCTCTCTCTTCCTCCTCTCTCACAATGAAGTCAAATGCCATTCCACTCTCGTTATGCACATGCACCATGTTGTTCATCATCATCATTCATAATGATGTTATCTCATCATCAATATCTTTGTGCATCAGTATCATCATCATTATCTCTACCACATACTAATAGCTAGTGCAATACTAAATTACGTATATATCCTTTGTTTATTCTTCTTTTTACGGAGGTAATCCCTCTCCGTTTTAATGTGTGGCATGCTTTGTGACCATTAGGTGGATGATTGCTTTCACCTAACCTAAAATCTGTGATTAGCTTAATCAACTCTATTTTTATAAGATAAGCATTTTGTTACATTAATATTTTTATTTAGGTCAGAACAAATATTTCTGTATAACTATAATTT
>Ga0123341_1003205_pt1 | contig 13923 bp, 9 predicted proteins | sample Turbeapinknodule_FD_89959 | JGI IMG/M metagenome (GOLD analysis project Ga0123341, IMG submission 89959) | Root nodule microbial communities of legume samples collected from Mexico - Turtle bean Mexico pink nodule | ecosystem: Host-associated > Plants > Roots > Nodule | place: Mexico: Nepantla... | reverse complement strand
GTTTCCCTCTAAGCACCTTCAAACAAAGAAATTACAAAAAGAGAAAATAAACGTCCATTAGCTCCTAAAGCTTTGAACATGCTTCTTGTAAGCCTTTGAGGTGGGCTTTGACCTCCATGGGCGCCCTCCACTTGAGCCTCAACCTCTTCTTGCTCTTGATGATTGGCCTCCATGTCCACTTGAGCTTGATCTCCATCAGGATGTGTGGGTTGGGAATACTAATCTTAAAACCTTATTCCCCATATTGCATTCCTTGTCGTCAAATAAGGGGCAGAAGGTGGAAGAGGCAGGTGTGTGGGAAGGGTCATTACGGAGGTGGACCTTAAGGTGGAGGCGTGACAAATTCGAGTGGGAATCGTTGATGGAAACAGATCTTGCAATACACATATCCTGGGCTACTGTCAATAGGGAGGAGCAGAACGTTCGGGTGTGGGGGAACAATGAAAAGGGGTGTTTCTCTGTGAAATCAGCCTATGAGTGCTTAGCTAAGAATGGCGGAGGCCCTCATCTTGAAGTGTTTAAGCTTCTCTAGAAGGCCAAGGCTTTCCCCAATGTTACGACCACTGCATGGAGGGCTCTGTTGGGTAGACTACCAACTAGAGAGTGCTTGAGTAGGAGAGGGGTGGCGCTGGAATCCTCCTTATGCGCTTTATGCCAAGCCAAGGTCGAATCATGTCAACACCTTTTTATGGAATGTGATGTGGCTTTGAGTGTGTGGGCTTTATGCTATAGGTGGATTGGTATTTTGTTTTTCCAACATAACGATTTAAAGAACCACTTTGAGAGTTTCCTTTTGACCCAGGCCAGCAACAAACAAAAGATGGTATGAAAAGGTATTTGGGAAGCTATTGTAAGGTGCATTTGGGATCACAAAAACTCGGTTGTGTTCAAGCAAGGAGAAGTAGACGCATAAGAGGTCTTTCAAAAGGCCCAACTTAAATCATGGTTATGGATGAAGCATAAGGTACACATGTTTAATTACTCCTTCGTGGATTGGATCTTGAACCCAATGTCTTGTATCAAGAGCTATAAGTAAGGGGGACCAGAAGGAATCAAATCGCTACAGAGGAGGAAGGAGGGTGATGACTCTGGCTTGTTTAAGTAACCCAATCCCAGCTGGAGCTATTGTCGTTCCTATCTTTTGTGCTGATTGGCTTGCAAGTGGGCATTGTTGGGATGTCAAGTCCAGGTTACAGTACCTCTCCCTAGTAGGAGTAGTATAGTAGGCTCTAAATGGGTTGCGGGTTGCATGTGGTTTGCGGCTAATGGCAGCCCAGGAAGGGTATGCAGTGTAGGCTCTGCTTCTAACCATCTCCCAAATGGAATTAGATCTTTTATATCTATTTGTGTCCTGGTTCTGATACAGGGGAGGCTTTGCTTTGGTGGCTGCAGGGTTGTCTGGTCTGTTGTAGCACTACCTTGTTAATATGTATGCAAAGTTGTATAGAGTTAGGTGGTTTAAGAAAAGCTTTGGTTCCTAGGTAGGTCCCTTTTTCTAAGAAGGTGTTAAAACTGGAGAAGTGTTTTGGCGGGACCAAGGTCTTATTTTATAAAGCGGTGGTTTTTTGCTGCAACCAAGTCTATATAGAGGATCCAAATATGCTTTCCTTGTTGAGGTTTTTGAGGGAGGCCAGTGCTCGAAAGTGTAGTAGGGGATGGGGTTGTTTTGGGTGTACACGGTACAACTGTGTAATTTGTAGGACTTGCTCTCTCGTCAATTTCTTTTGTTGTTAGCTTGGTTTTACAGCAGCTGCCTTGCCAACAGGTTTGTGCCTTTGCTGGTTTTTGCAGGAACAATCTCTGGGCTTAGGCATCCTTAACTAGTTTAAGTTTTGTGAGTTAAGTGGTGTGTCACTTAACTTTGTTGTGCTTGTGCTTGTTGAATGCTTAAACTAAGAGTGTTTCTTATGTATAAGGGTTGGAACACCCCTAAAGTGTCTCATTTTAATTTCATTTATTCATTGCTAATAAAAAAAAGTACTTTGGGTACAATGGTATAGATTAAAAGGTTTCTACCTGTGCTTGTATTAAAATAGGTACATGTATGTTTTTAAAATGAAAGTACGATGAGAAGTACAATAATACCCTACTTAGAGGTCATAATGAAACTAATTGTATTTGAAAAATAATAATTACAAGTCAATTGTCTAATTAAACTTGACAGTGAAGTCAATTACATCATGTATCTCAAATTTAAAATTCCTTCATTAATTAGTCAAACACAAACGTGTGAGAGTCCTTGCGTTCTCTTGATGTTTTGTTTTCAATGATATTTTTTAGCCATAAAATGAAGCATCAAAGGATGTGTAACTATATTTAAATGCTATGACTCATGCAAATTGCAATTCTACACATACTCATGAAAAATAATACTGCTTGTAACAAAAGAATATCAAAATCATCAACAGTTTCGTACTTGTGTAATGAGTTGATAGTACTACTCAAACCAAAAGACATTGTTAGCATTTGATCAATCTTTTGTTTAATATGAGTCAAATATACTACTTTACTCAATTTTTCTTATTTTTGTAACCTAATAGTATATGTATATGCGTTTCTTCTTTGCCCTTGTGATTCTTAATTTTAAGAATGTAGAATTTATCTTATTTTTTCTTATTACTTTCCCATTTATAGTTGGATTGTTGTATTTTTCCAAATTTTTATAGATTTTTTTTATATATTTTTTCTCTTTAGTTGTTGGTTTTATTCTCTCTCCGGATATCCTATATTTTCTTATATTTTTTTTGTCTACTCTTATCTCTTTAGTTATTGGTTGTCTTCTTAAACTTTATATTCAAATTTGATTTCTTGTTTTCCAACTTGGAAATACATTAGACAAGTATAAATTTATTGATTGATTTGGCACTAAAAACTAAATTAGCGTAAATGTTGTAAAACATAAACCTCATTAAAAAAAACAAGTTGATTTGTGGGAGTGAGAGGTAAATGATGACTTGGAGTATACAATCAAATTAGTATATTGTTGCCTATAATCTAATCTTTGAGGAGTAGACATCAATCCCGAGAGTGAAAGTTAGTATATATACCACCTTTTGGGAGATCAGAGTGTATCACACAAATGCCCATTGGCGGGAGCCATAAAAGGCAAAGTTTCTCGGAGGGGGTGGAGGAGAGCACGAGGAAAAGATTAGGAAGATGGAAAGGCAAGTTTATCTCTATGGCGAGCCGATTATGTGTGATTAAATCAGTGTTATCTTCTTTATCCCTGTTTGATTTTTCGTTATACAAAATACTAGTTATGGTGGCGAAGGACATGGAGAGAATGCAGAGGAATTTCTTATGGGGGTGGGGCTCAGAAGGAAGGAAGGTAGCGTGGGCTTCATGGAAAAAGTTTGTGAGGCAAAGGAGATAGGAGGGCTAGGAATGTTGGAGCTAAGAAAGTTCAATGTGGCTCTTTTAGGAAAGTGGATATGGCGGTTGGACAGTGAAGAAAGAGGATTGTGGAAAGAGGTGGTGGAATCGAAGTACGGAGGATGGAGAAGCCTGAGGAACCAAAGGATTGGTAGGCCAGAACCCCTTTGTTGGAAAGATCTGGAGGAGATCTGGAGGTCGGAGGGATGGAAGGGAAGCTTCGAGGATAATTGCATTTGGGAGGTTAGGAATGGGAGAGAAATTATGTTGTGGAAGGACAAATGGTTGGGCGACGAGGCTCTAAAAGATAAGTTTCCAAGACTCTTCTCTATTTGTTCTGGCAAGGGCGATAAGTTATGGCAAGGAGGGGAGTGGAATAGTAATCTTCAGTGGGTATGGAAGATAGGATGGAGGAGAAGTTTGTTCGAATGGGAAAAACACCAAGAGTTAGAGATGGGAAGGCTGATGGGGAGCAAGTGTATAAACATGGAAAAGGATGATAGGTGGGTATGGAAGGAAAATGAAACAGCAAAATATACTGTCAAATCAGCATATAGGATCCTTAAAGACGAAGAGCAGGGGGAAGGTGGACCGATGTATGAGGAAGTTTTGGCGGATTAAGGCCCAACCATCTGCTCATCTGACTGCATGACGGGTGTTGGAGGACAAAATAGCAACTAAAGCAAATTTGGTGAAGAGAGGGATATCAGTGGAGAATAGTCTATGTAGTATGTGTGGGGAGGAAGAGGAAACAATGTCACATATGTTTTGTACGTGCATGGTAGCTTGGTTGGTGTGGACAAAATGCTTTGATTGGATGGGGGTGGCATTGATCGCACATTATGACCCCAAAAAGCACTTTGCCTAGTTCAGATTGACCAAGGAAAGTGATGTAGTCAACAACATTTGGTTTTGTGTATGGGTAGCAATAGTTGGAGAATTGTGGAAACAAAGGAACAAGAAGATTTTTAGGAACGAAACTATAGATCATAGTGAAATCTTCATGATGGTCCAGTTGAAGGTTTAGTCGTGGGTAACTGCAAATGTTAGACTAGCATGTTTTTCTTATTCTAATTGGTGTCTTGAACCACTAGTTTGCATGAGGTCCGTTTCTAAAATTTCAAGTTAGTCAAATTCATGTTCTTGAGGACTTGTGAGAGGTTTGAGTCTTTTTTATAAGGGTTGAGGTATCCCTGAAATACCTTCATTATTTATTCATTTTTTGCCGATAAAAAAACTACAACTCAACATGTGGTATGGAAAGTGATTATGGATAGAATAATTGCTAAAATTAATCTTAAGCAGTGAGAAAGTACCTACTAGGTTCAAGTATCATATTATTTTATATAACTACTAATCTAACAATAATATAACTTTAATACCATTTTTTTTTTTTGTATATTTTGATTTAATACACTCTCATTGTCTCGTAATGAATTAAATTAGTTTCTGCTTATTAAGTTTATATAATTGTCATATAAAGAGTTAATGGACTCACTAAATTAAATCAATTATTTTTAACCTATCTAAATATAATGTTATATCTATTTGAATTGTCCATAATAAAAATTGGAAGTTCTAGTTTTGTATAAGGGTGGGGTTGTGCTTAAATGGGAAATTTGCAATACACATTATGTTTCCACTCCTTGAAAATCTTCTCCTAAGGTTGAAAACCTTTTAATAACATGTCTCTTCTTATAAGAAAAGATATAGTTTCAAAGAAATTGCATATATAACTTTTTAAATAGTTATTGAATCGCTTAAGTTTTAATCTTACTCCTTCATATATGATTGTATAACTTACATTTATAGTTTTCATTTCTCTCATTACTTAATATGCATGCACACGCAGACCACCCGTTTATATGGAAAAAAAGAAAATGACTATATATCTTAACCTTTTTCTTCTCCGCCATTGCTTTGAAGGGCAGAAACAAACTATCAACTTCTTTTTCTTTAAGTTCATAACCAAGCTGAAACAGTGGAGAATATAATCTATGTAAATAAGGGTAGCATTAAATATACTTTTAGCATTTATAGTGTGCTTCAATAAAATAATTGAAAAACTTCTAAAGAAATTTATATTAATTGATTTCCTTCATTCTATTATAAAACTCTCCTTTTAATATAACATGTATAACATTCACTTTATCATAAATTCTCTCTATAAAAAAATACAATAAATAGGTTGTTATATTGTCATATAATAATTATAATTGGTAAGTAAGAAAAAAAAAAAAAACAATTCCAAGTTCTTTTTATAAGCAACTATAATTTATCATTTTATTAATAACACAGTATATATTACATTTTTGGATCTCTACAATACGCACCCCCAACCTGCTCACTGAGAACATTTATCAAAGCTTGCGGCTAAATCTGCATATTTTCATTATACCTTACTAGCACCACTTGCTTATGTGTTTGTGCTCCATATATAATCATGTATAACTTTTCTGTCTTTCCCCATCTTTCCACATCCCTTTCTTCTTTGAGACCATGTACCTCTTCAATATTCATTGTCTAGTTATTTTACTTCCATGTCATTCATATATGGCCTTTACCTCTTACTATCCCATCTCTTTCTTCTATGTGTTATTGTATTATTTTATACTCTCTAAACAATACATAAGCACCAATTTGAGTGTGTAAAGTTAATATTCTTAAACTTGTTCTTTATCTACACCTACACTTTTAGTTATGCCAATGCAAACATCTCCTCAGCATCAGCCATTCCATTTGATATACGCTGCATACAATTTCTATCCACACACTTGTTCATGTTGTGTTTTCTTTTTTTCTCAAGCATACATTAAGTTTGTAGCAAATGCATCTTAATGTTATTTGGATGAACTCTATCTACCCTTATCCATATGTTACAAACATTCCCTACCACTAATAGTTTGACAATTTATATGAGAGCATGTTTCCTTTACAATCCCACACAGACATAGGGTTCCTCATACTCACTTGTCTTCTCTTGTCTTCTGCCGAGGTTATTCTTGGTTGCAATAATGTTTAAACCTAACCTCCATGCAAAAAGAAGTGTCGTTGGTATCATTGTCATCTCCCATACTTATTGAAGAATTCCTCATCATCATTCAAGTTGTCCTATATAATTTTGCATGTTGATGTCACTAAAAATGATCTTGAATCTCCTCATTTCCATACTCACTTATCCTTTGATTTACTTGATCAAGTTCTCACTCAAGATCACTTCTCCATTTAAATCTCCATTCCTATTGTTTTCCTATTCATGTTCCCATCTTCTCCATTTTTACTTGCTTTCCACATTCATCTCCCCATTCCATTTATCTTTTCATAATAGATTTTTGTTACCTCTTCCTATTTTTCCTCTATTGTTTTATCAAACTAGTTTCCATGCTCTATAGACTCACACACTTTCCTCAAATCACTCCACCATCTTGACTCATCTGCCACCTTCTTCCATAATCCTTGTTCGTCACCCATCAACCTCCGTTTCCATTTTGTTAACAATGCTTCATTAAATAGCTTTATATCATTAATTTTCAATCTCCCCCACTCTTTCAATTTGCATACTCTTTCCCAACTAACCCAAAAAATACGTTTTCTTTGAGACCCACATCCCCATAGAAACTCTTTTTGCATCCTCATAATCGTTTTTGCACTGATATAGACAATTTGAATAATGGCATATAATAGAGGTATAATTCTAATAATCAAATTGATTAAACTCACTCTCCCTGCAAATGATAAACTTTGGCCTTTCCATCATGTCGATCTCTTCCTTATCTTTTGCAACATCGGTTCCCAAAATTCTACTTTTCTAGGATTTCCTCCCAGTGGCATTCCCAAATATGCCATTAATAGTGTCATCACTTTACAGTTTAGAATGCTTGCAAATACCATCATCTTATTTTTGTCCACACCCAAGCCCTCAATCTTCTTTTAGAAAAGTTGGTTCTCAATTCAGACATAAATTCAAAACACCTCCGAACGCACTTGAAAACTTGTACATTTTCTAAGGATTCTTCACACATAAATGTAATATCATCTGCGAATTGAAGCAGATTTATCTCCACATTTTTCCCCCACTTTCACCCCTAATAATAGCTTTTTACTTGTTGCCTCTCAACAAACATTATTTGTCTTTCCTTCATCCCTTCTTCCTTCAAACTTTATTCATTGTCCAACATATGTAATTCCCTAATTCTTTCCATGATCTTCTATCTTGATTTAATCTCATCCACAAGATTTTCTCTATTCCACAACTTTATAACCATTTTATTTTTTACTTTCATAATATGCATACTATTTCCTTGTACTTGATACTTGTTCCACTTTTGCTTCATTGCTTCTTTAAAACCTTTGACAAATATCCAATTGTCAGGGAATTTAAATGGTTTGGGCCTCAATCCCTATTTGATGTCTTCAACACATGAGAATAGTTATCTGATACACTTCTTGGTTGCACATATTGTGCTGATTGTTTCCAAATCTGCAGTCACTCTCTAAATACACATATCCTATCAATTCTACTTTTAGTTGTTGCATTTGATCAATACCAATGTATTTACCTCCTACATTAGTAGATCAACCGTGCCCATATTCTCAAAAAAAAATCATTAAACACCTTAATGTCTATTGTTTTGTCCATCTTGCCATTTGCCCTTTCTTTCTTCATCTAATCTTATGGAAATAAAATATCTTTGGGATGCACCACACACTAGAGAGAAGAGAGAGAAGAGAGAGAGAGTAAGTATGGCGGACACCTCTTTCTTCTTCACCAACTTTCCCGAACATTTTATGGAGAGAGATCTTTGGAAGGTTTTTCAAAGATGGGGAAGGGTTTTGGATGTTTTTGTCTCAAGAAAACTCAACGCAAGGAACCGAAAGTTCGGCTTTGTAAGGTTTCAGGGAGTGAACGACGTTTTTTCTCTAGAAAGAGAGTTCGATGCAATCTGGATTGGCACCTGGAAGCTGCAGGTGAACCTCCCCAAATATCATAGGAAGGATGGGCCAAGGAAGCAGAGAAATGAAGAGGCTAGGCTCGAGTGGAGTCCAAAGACGAACACAACGTTTCCTAGGGAAGCTTGGAACGTGAAGGGAAAGCAGACGAAGCAGTTTTCGTTTGCTCAAGTTGTTTCAGACAGTGTAGTCAAGAACGGAGTTGGTGAGAACGTAAGCAGTTCACAGGGGGATGAGAAAGTTACGCAGATTACAGTGGAGTTAGAACAGGAGTCTTGGCTAGAAGGAAGTTACGTTGGCTGTTTTAAGGAGTTTCCATGCATGCAATTGATTAAGGAGAGCTTTGTGATGGGTGGTTTTAGTCTAGTCAATGTGAGATATCTGGGGGGAAGTTTTGCTCTGCTCTCATGCGTCGAAAGAGGGAGCCTGCAAAAGATCATAGCAGATAATAGAACATGGTTTGACGAAGTGTTCTCGTCGGTTACGCCTTGGGATGGTTCGTTTGCTTCGAAAGAACGTTTTGCTTGGATTCGTTGCAGAGGAATCCCGTTACAGCTGTGGTGCAATCAGAGTTTTCATAAAGTAGGAGCAGTGGTGGGGGAGGTGGTGGAGATTGATGAGGCAACCGAGAAGAGAGAAGTGTTGGAGTTTGCACGTTTTAGGGTTAAATTGCTGGTAAGCACCGTTGTCAATTTGGTGAAGGAGTTTAGTATTAATGACTGCGTGTGTAAGGTGACTTTTGAAGAAGAGATGAGTTTTCCAGAGTTATGTCTTGGCAGGTGGGTTGGTGGTGGTTCTGAGGTAGACACCGAAGAGAGCTCGGATGAAGGTAGCTTAGGGGCTAGTGTGTGTGATTCGGTGGATTCGGGGATTGGCGTGGCCGGAGATGGAGGAGTGGGCGACGCCGGTGAAGGAAGACCGGGGGTTGAGGTTGAGGTGACGGTCCAAGGCAAGCTGGGTTTGAGTTGCCTTGGAAAGGAGCATAAGCTGCATGAGGGGTTGGTTCAAGAGCCTTTAAGAGGGTCATTGGTGCACGACACTTTTAGTGGTTCTAAGACAAAGAAAGTGGAGCCAATATTAAATGGTGACCTGGCTTTGTCCAATAAGACCGTGGCAGTAGAAGAAGAAAAGGCAGGGAGAGCTGCAGTTGCCGAGAATGTTGATGAACGTGTGATTAAAGGCAACAAGAATGACCCAATAGGTGCATTTCCAATGTGGTTGGAGAGGCTGCAGTGCACGAGGAGAGCACTTATGGCGCGGAGCAAGTTGGATGTGGGACCTCTTCTCTTTTAAAGGAGAGCTTCCCATTTATTGGATGCTTGGAAAGAAGAGTAGTGAGTGGGAAGGACGAGGAGTGGGCAATTAATGAGCAGTTGGATTGTCCGTTAACACTGAAACAGGATTCAAGGCTCTTGGGTCTTCCAAATGGCGCTAAGGAGGATGCCGCATATGAGTTCGACTCGGTTCAGACGGGTTTTGTAAGTAGGGTTGAAGATTCATTAATGGCAAACCCATCTTTGGACGAATTGGAACAATCAGGGGCTAGGATGGAAGGGGAAGGGGATGTTGGGTGCTTGATTCTTGACATTGATAGGTTAGAAGATGAGAAGGAAGCAAGGAAGACCGGGATTCCATCTTCGAGGGAGTGTGGGAGGCTTTCACTTTCGGGAGGAACGTTAGCGGGAGTGGAAGGCTGCGCGGATGGTGGGGACAATCGGGTTTCTGTGAAGGGTAGGCGGTCGAGTTTGGTTGGAGAAGTAGAAGGGAAACAACCCTCAGTGGATCAAGTTTTTCTGGTTCATCAAACAGGCAGTTCGTCGAATTCCATCTTCACTTCTGACAGTGCAATTGAGAATTGTAATAGGATCTTCTGGGTAAAGACCGATAAGAACGTGGCTGCAGGTGTTTGGGAGGTAGGGAAAGAAGCAGGATTTTCGTTCCCCAGCCGAGATGAAGAAGTTTTAAATGGCATTTATTCACTATCTAATCAAGGTGGAGTGACTACAAGAAAGATGTGGAAAGAAAGGAGTAAGTTTGTCAATGAAGATTCTTAGTCTAAATATCAGAGGGGTAGGCGGAGCAGTAAAAAGGAATTATGTGAGGGACTTGGTCAGCAGGGAGCAGGTAGACATGGTGTGTTTACAAGAGACGAAGTGTTCGGATTTTAGCAGAGAAAAGGTGTGTCTTCTTTGGGGAACAAACGAAGTGGATTGGGTGGAAAACAAAGCAGTTAACAGCGCCGGCGGATTGATTACGATGTGGAGTAATAAGTCGTTTCAGTTGTCAAGTTTTGTAAACGGAAGGAATTTTACGGTGTTAGAAGGGATTTGGAAGACGGGCGTCAGAACCCACGTAACTATTGTGAAAATTTATTGTTCCGGTTCTTTAAAGGAAAGGAAAGAGGTGTGGAACGAGGTTAGTGGTTTCAGACAGGGTCAATTATCAAAGGCTTGGTGTATCATTGGGGATTTTAATTCTATCAGAAGGCAGGAGGAAAGGAAGAATGTGTTTTCGTCTTCTGACTATTCTAGAGAAATAAAGAGTTTCAATGATTTCATCGAAAGTTCAGAGTTGGTAGATATTCCGTTGGTAGGCAGGAAGTTTACTTGGTTCAAGCCCAACGGATTGGTAAAAAGCAGGATTGATAGGGTGTTAGTATCTAAGGAGTGGTTGGATTTTTGGCCAAACAGCCAACAATTCGTCTTAAATAGATCAGTCTCGGATCATTGTGCAGTTATCTTGAAGGAAGTTTCAGTGGATTGGGGTCCGAAGCCCTTTAGATGTTTGGATGTGTGGCTGAAAGATATCAGGTTTAAGGAGTTCGTGAGTTTGAGTTGGTCTTCTTACAAGGTGATGGGTGGGGGAATTTTTGTGTTTAAAGAAAAGTTGAAAAAGCTAAAAGCTGATTTGAAGGTGTGGAACAAGGAAGTCTTCAGAGATGTGAATCAGGCTAGTAAGGAAATCCAAAAAAGGTTAGACGAGTTAGACTCTCGTGATGATGAAGTCGGGTTAGTTGAGTCTGAAAGGGACGAAAGAAAGTCGCTCTTTGCTAAAATTACCGAGTCCAAGTCTAAATAAGAGGCGATTTTATTTCAGAAAGCAAGGCAGAGCTGGATAAAGCAGGGGGATCTCAATACGAAGTTATTTCACTCAGCGGTAAAATGGAGAAGGGCAAGGAACCAGTTGCATGGTGTTTTCGATAATAATAAATGGTGTGATAATAAGGAGGAGGTAAAGGTTAAGGTGTGTAAGTTCTTTGAAGAGAGGTTCGCCAGGAACGATGATTGCCAGGTCAGACTGGACAAGGTTAGTTTCAATACTATTTCGGAAGCTGACAATGATATGTTAGTTGGTGCTTTTACTGAAGAAGAAGTCAGAGCAGCGATTTGGGGGTGCGATAGTTCAAAAAGTCCAGGACCTGATGGGTTTAACTTTGGTTTTATAAAATCTTTTTGGGACGTTTTGAAGAAGGATGTGATGGCGGCAGTGAAAGATTTTGCTGGTTTTGGTAGTTGGCCAAGAGGATCAAACGCGTCGTTTCTCTGTTTGATTCCAAAAGTTGAAAATCCTCAACAACTGGGGGAGTTTAGACCTATTTCTCTAGTAGGTTGTCTGTACAAAATCATCTCTAAAGCGCTTTCCCTGCGTTTGAAAAAGGTGATTGGAAAAATTATTGATATTAGACAGTCGGCTTTTCTTGAAGGAAGAGGTTTATTGGATAGTGTGCTCATTGCTAATGAGGTGCTAGAGGATTACAAAAGAAAGAGAAAGCGTTGTATCTTTTTTAAAGTTGACTATGAGAAGGCTTATGACTCGGTAAATTGGGATTTTTTATATTACATGTTAAGGAGGCTGGGTTTCTGCGATCGTTGGATTCGGTGGATAAAGGGGTGTTTGGAGTCAGCGTCGGTGTCTGTCTTGGTAAATGGAAGTCCAACTAAGGAGTTCTTTCCTAGAAAGGGTCTTCGTCAGGGTGACCCGCTTGCTCCTTTTCTCTTCCTCATTGTGGCAGAAAGGTTAGCTGGGGTGACAAGGGTAGCAGAAGAAAAGAAGTTGATTGACAGTATGGAAGTCGGAAAGGATAAAGTAAAGGTAAATATGTTACAATATGCGGACGACACCCTGTTCTTCTGTGAAGCAAATGTCAAAAGTGTGTTTAGCATCAAGGCGATTTTGCAGTGTTTCGAGCTCTCTTCTGGATTGAGGGTTAATTTTGCGAAGAGTAGGATTGGAGGGACTGGGATGGATCAGGTCACGCTTCAGCGTTTTGCAGCGATTCTTAATTGTGATACGATGGCTTCTCCGTTCTTATACTTGGGAATGCCAGTTGGAGGGAGTCATAAGCGCGGTGCTTTTTGGAATGGGGTGATTGAGAAAGTTCAGGCCAGATTAAGTAGGTGGAAGGGAAGATGTTTGTCGATGGCTGGGAGGATATGCCTGATCAGGTCGGTGCTTTCGTCTATTCCGTTATTCTTTATGTCGCTTTTCAAATTGCCTTCTGGGGTGGCTGGGAAGTTGGTTAAGATACAAAGAAATTTTCTTTGGGGGTGGGGTGCAGACGGAAGGAAGATCGCTTGGGCTTCATGGCACTTGGCTTGTAAGCCTCGTGAGTTCGGGGGGTTAGGTATTATAGATCCAAAGTTGTTCAACTTGGCTTTGTTGGGAAAGTGGATTTGGAGGCTGGGCTCGGACGAGGGAGGCCTTTGGAAGGAAGTTCTCAATTCAAAATATGGTGGGTGGAGATTTCTGGGAGAGGGAGGTAAAAGCAGGAGTTGTTCTCTTTGGTGGAAGGATTTGAGAGAGGTTTGGTCTTCGGAGGGTTGGGGGAGAAGTTTCGAAGACAGCTTTGAGTGGAAAGTAGGCGACGGAAAGGATATTTATTTCTGGAAGGATAGCTGGTTGAAGGGCGAGGTGCTGAAGAATGTTTTTCCAAGACTATTTTCGATTAGCTCTAACAAAAACGCAAAATTGTTGGAGTGTGGTTTCTGGTCTAATGGAAGATGGGTTTGGCAACTAGCTTGGAGAAGATTGTTCTTCGATTGGGAGAACCCGATGGCGGATCAGATGAGCCAACTTCTGCTTGGGGCTGGGGCTACCCCAGGAGAGATTGATAGTTGGATTTGGAAGGAGGGGGGTCTCCAAACTTTTACAGTTAGTTCTGCTTACAACCTTGTCAGGAAGGACAAGGAGGTGGATGCTTCGCCGATTTTTAGCAAGTTATGGAGGTGCAAGGCAGTTCCTTCTGCTTTGCTTTTGGCTTGGAGGGTGTTGGAAAACAAGCTTGCTACTAGGATAAATCTTAGTAGAAGAGGGGTGCTGGTTGAAAGTTTGAGGTGCATTTTGTGTGGGAAGGAGGAAGAGTCCTGTAGCCATTTATTCTTCGGGTGCAGTTTCGCTTGGCGAGTTTGGAGTTTATGTTACAGGTGGATTGGGGTTTTGTTTGTGTCTCATATAGAGCCGAGGTCTAACTTCGATCAATTTAGGTTGAATATACCTTCTGAGTCGGTTCGTACTGTATGGGACACAATATGGGTTGGGGTGGTTAGTGAAATCTGGAGTCACAGGAATCGCATAATTTTCAAAGGAGGAGTGGTTGATGCG
>Ga0123341_1003204_pt1 | contig 13924 bp, 13 predicted proteins | sample Turbeapinknodule_FD_89959 | JGI IMG/M metagenome (GOLD analysis project Ga0123341, IMG submission 89959) | Root nodule microbial communities of legume samples collected from Mexico - Turtle bean Mexico pink nodule | ecosystem: Host-associated > Plants > Roots > Nodule | place: Mexico: Nepantla... | reverse complement strand
ATATATATATAGTAATTTTAATTTTAATATTTTAACCCTATAATATAATTTTAAAAAAAAAGTATCCGCCAAATTATAATATTTTAAGCCCTCTTCAGTAAGGCCCTCTTCGCACTATGTCACATAAAAACCTTTTATTTTTTGAAAGTAAACTCATTTATTTTTCACTTTTCTGATTCGTCTAAATATAATATGATTAAATATATTTGCAGTTACTATAAAATAAACACATATATACCGATGCTCATAAAAAAAAGTTAGATTTCATCCTAACGAATTCATGGTGATCGAATTGGTAAAGGAGGAGAGAAACGAAGGCAGAAAGCTTAAACGATGCAATATTTTGAAAAACAAAATATCTGTATATTATTTTAAGTCAATGCTAGAAGCAATTACATGAATAAGAATACAAACCCAAAATTGGGCAAATAAGAAAATGATCCAAAGGCCTCCAACGAGAAACTAAAACCCTTCAACTAGAGTGTGAATAGAAGAAACTCTAAGCTTAAAAATAAATCTCTTCAATTTCTTTTTTCTCAGAGTCTTGGTAAACAAATTTGTAGGTTGATTAGAGGATCTAATGGGTAGATGATGGAAGAGACCTTGTTGCAATCTTTCACGGACCATTTGACAATCATGAAAGCTGTTATTAAGTGCAAGATGTCTCACAGACTAGTTATCATAGAATAGGTTAACAATACTTGTAGTGGTGATTTGAAGATATTCTAACAAATAGGAAATCCATTGTATTTTACAAGATGTAGAAACAAAAGCATGATACTCTGTCCCTAAAGAAGATCTGGAAATCGTGCCTTGTTTCTTGGTTTTCCATGAGATTAAAGACTCTTCAAGAAATATGCAAAACCCAGTCGTGGATCATTTAGTCATGGAGCATAAGGTCCACTCTGAGTCACTAAAAGCCTTCAAATGTACAATAAAAGATTTGAGATAAAAGATACCCTGAGAAAGATATGTTTTGATGTATCGAATAACACACTGCATGGCTTGACGATGATATGTAGATGACCTATGAACATATTGACTATGGAACTGCACGACAAAACAGATATTTGGTCGTGTAGCAAGTGTCCTATGGTCATTATGTAGGTAGTGATGTCATGAATTTTATCTTTTTAGTTGAACAACTTATCACTTTATTTTTGCATGGGTGTGACGACTTGTTTGGCTCTAAGAATGCTAGTATCTTTTAAAATATCAACAACGTATTTCCTCTTACAAATGTAATGTGAATTCCTTCATGTGAAACAATATCCAGTCCTAGAAAATACTTCAACTTTCCCACATCTTTAATACGGAAAAATGCATTTAAGGAATCATTCAAGTTGTTTCCATTTTTTTTTCACTCCCTTGACCACTTGACAAAAGGCAGTAAGAATCCCTCTCCATGTCAGTGGTTGTAATTTGGAGCAAACGAAACTTCTCAAATAATATTTTTCAAAACTTAAAAGAGGTGCAATATTTTGAAAAAAAATAAAAATCTGTATATTATTTGAAGTCAATGCCACTATGTATAAGCAATTACGTAAATAAAAATAAAAATTTAAAATTTAAAATTGGGCCAAATAAAAAAACGGCCCAAAGCCCACAACTAAATACCCAAAACATCCTTTAAAATTTGAATTTATTGATTTTAGTTTCTATAATTTTATTCTTTGTGAATTAAATAATATTTTTGTGTAAATATTGGCGATGGTTTTCTTGTTTTGATATCCAAACGCGATCGTGGTTAAAAATGACACCATGAGTTTTGCAATAAAAATCCAAATAATTAAGTTTTGGAATGTATAAATGTGAGATTCATAGAAGAAATGAATCAAATTTAGAGCACCTTTAACTTTGCATATGATTTATTTGACCAAATTGAAACATCATCCATTCGTTTAAGGTATGATTAAAAATATTTAATTAATTAAAATATGAAGAAATATAAATGTAAACATAATTAATAATGAAAAAATGATATGTTTTTTAAAGTTAAAAGACCATATTTCTCTATTTTTAGTATGAAATAGCCAAAATTACGAATTAAAAGAATGAAAATTGTCTTTAATCTTATTTAAAATGAAAAAAGGTTGCAGAGTTGGAAATAAGAATGAATTAGAAAAAGCTAAAGGGAAATTAGAATTAAAAGCAGATGATAAGATTTGGTGGTTTGGGCAGCCTGAAACGGTGTCGCAGAGCATGGTCTTATCTGCTGGTAAAGGAGGGGAAGTCTTGAGCTGGGAGGAAGTGACGATCGAAATTTGGTAAGAGGCTGTAATCAATCAAACCAAACCATGTCGTGGTTTGCAAGAACAATCGCAAACTCACTCAGACTCGACGACGACGATCTCGACGACGACAATAGCGGTAACCTAAAATCCCCTCCGAAGAAACCCGAATCAGAACCCGTTCAACCCGATTCCGCATCCACTCCCAGTCCCACCGCGCGAGGGGTCAAAGAGGATTTCAACGAGATCACCAAATCTTTTTCCCGCCAGATATGGGGCGTCGCCTCCTTCCTCGCTCCGCCGCCTGATCCCCAACCCCAAAATCCCGTCGCCGATCCCAACTCCTCCGACGAAGAAGATATTATCGCCGGAATCCGTAACGATTTCGCCGAGATTGGTGGCAAGTTCAAGAGCGGGATCTCCAAAATTTCTGGCCATAAGACTGTATCTGAATTCACCAAGATTGCTTCGAGCTTCCTTCAGCTTGGATCCCAAGAGGAATACGATCTGGAGGGCGTTGTCGGAGTTACCGAGGACGTGGTTGCCTTTGCCAGAAGCGTAGCTCTGCATCCAGAAACTTGGCTCGATTTTCCTCTTCCTGACGATGCCGATTCTGATGGTATATCGATTTTCTCACTCTTGGTTATGCAAATTCTGTTTACCGTTCCAATCGAAATTTAGAGGTGATTTATTTTTACTTCGTAAACCAATATATAACAGTTGTGGCTATTCTCGTAGTTTGCCCTAATGAGCTTCTTAAGATGTTCTTGTGTGTATTTTAGATGATGTTTTTATCCTGTCTGATTTTTCATTATCTCTGGAATTTTGTGGCTTAGATTTTGATTTATCCGATGCGCAACAAGAGCACGCTCTGGCTGTTGAACATCTGGCACCAAGCTTAGCTGCTCTTAGAATGGAACTGTGCCCCGGATACATGAGTGATGGTAACTTTTGGAAGATTTATTTTGTACTCGTGCATCCTAGACTCAGCAAAAGTGATGCTGATATTTTATCCACCCCCCAAGTGAGTTAAATTTTATTGGCGTTCTGTTTTCAATATTCGTTGTATTTCTATAGTTCGTGTCGGGCAAATGTGAGTTGATGCCTCATAAGTAAAATGATTGTGTTATTTGGTTTCTTTGTTTGTTTGCTTGTCTTAATATCTTTAACTTTTATCGGGTGCTACTAATGACTGAAGCAGAGAAAATTAAGTTATTTCATTGTTCAGGGATAAACATGGCATTGGAATCTTATAATGTAATCTTAAAATCTTGTTATGAAAGTTCAATATGAAGTTACAAGTTATGTGTGATCCCTTTGTATATCACTACGGAAATGTGTCCAGCATGCTTCAAAATAAACATTGTCATTCTTGTCACATTTGATGTTAGCTATGTGGTAATTTTAGTTATTTGTATTGCGCTTGCCTTTGTTACTACTAATGGTGGTATGTGTGCAGATTGTGGAAGCTAGAGCAATGTTAACTCAGGCCTTAGACAAAAGAGGTAAAGAAAAGAAAGAATCGGACTTATCTTCAGAAGGCAATATTCCTTCAAAAGAGGAGGAACAACATCTCTTTGTGCCAAACAGTGCCCCACTTGAATCTGCACCTCTTCAGGCATCTGTTGTTGAAGCAGTCCCATCTATGGTTGCCTCTGATGTTGAAATGGAGAAAAATGCCACTCAAAGTGATGTTCCACAAATTATCGTCAAGTCCGTGGTTAAAGAGGAACCGGTAAAACCATCTGCCGAACAATCAGCACCTGGTTCAACCAATAGATTTTTGGATGAAACCTATGAGGACGATGCCGATGATTGGTTGAAAGAGGAGGATAGTTCTGAAATGGTTGGTCCCAGTGGAACTTACATTCAAACTAGTAATGATGAGGATGTGTCATTCAGTGATCTTGAGGAGGACGATGGTGATGTACATGAAAGTAATAAGAAAACTAGATCAGGCTCTGACTCTTCAACAAAAGACTCCCGAGAGCGAGATTGGGTTCAGTTAGGTAGAAGTTCTCCTAATTCTGATAAGGATAGGTTCTCTGTTGAAAGCAAACGTACTGGTTCTGAGAATTCAAGTTCTCGTAATTCTGTGACCAAGGAGTCCAATGATTGGCTTAACGTTGATGACATTGATGTAATATGACAATGCCTTGGAATATGTCCCAGAGGTAAGTTTTTTTTATGTGATTCCCTTATATTTTGTGAATATCTGCATATAGTATGTCTACTCTACGATTGACATTCTGAACGACTGTCTGTAAATAAAACCAGTCTCCACTGGGCATTCTGCTGTGTATGGTTATTTATTGCACCCTACATAAACTTAATCTTCTATTTGATATCTGAATTTCTAGTTGTTTGAGGTTATTAATACTTTTAACTTACCCAACTTGTTTTAAATGGTCATGATGAATATTTATTTAAAAGATGAGAACAACTACACTTTATATATACGGCAGGTGTTATCTATAGCAAAGTTTCTAAGCGTGTATTGCCATAGTCTTACTAGGGCTATTTGGTTTTAAAATAACTAGAATCCTATATGTTTCTTCTGAGGATTAATTACTAAATCAAAGAACCTTTCACCACCATTACTACAGACATTAAACATACAGCTGCTGTGCCTAAACGTCATATATCTGAAGTCTCACTACTAGTATTTGGTGTTTCTTGACATGTTGAAGCATCTGTCTTTCCCTCGTAACTTTCATGCTCTTTACACCTTTCTCGGTTTTTTTATTTTATAATTTTAATCAGAAAATATTAATTGGTTCTGTTCTATTTTATTGGTAGTTTAAATTACTGGATTAGCTATGTTGACTTGTTACAGCCTAAACGGTAGTTGCATACCGTGATGATAAATAATTCAACCTCTTCAATATTAATAAAAGACATGGAAACAAAATTAAGATTGTAAGATTAATTGTTATTGGACACCTTATACTATAGATAGTTACAGAATTGTTTTTTAGTAAATAATCAATTTGGTCCTTTTAACTCTTATTGGTCCTTAAAGCATTACAAATTATTGAGAAATTTTCAATGTCTTGTCCACCTATCGTGTTAGTTCTCTGTTTGTGAAACTGTTCTTGAGTCTGTTAAGTGATAGGCTGACTTTGGACTTTTTTTATTCCCCTTCTCAAGTGTTGTATCTATTTGATCTTTTCTCCACAAAAACATAAATGTGGATTCCTCAGGATTAGAAGCAACTCAATACGAAATTAGTATCCTAAAGTTGTAGCATTTGGTCTGAGATGCTTTGTTTAGGAATTTATTTTGCTAAGTATATGCATGTTTTGTTTCTTGATTTTCTCATTATTAATTGTTTAACACGAGATACAAGTCAGTAGATTTTGACAGAAAATTGGTTTTAATGACCAATAATAACAGTCCAATTTTGTTGTTGTTGTTAAAGTTCATAAACCTTAGGGTGATTATTATACTTAAATATTTTAAGAACTAAGTAAGAGAGAGAATGATAGCTCGATTCTCAAATTAATGGTTTACTCGATTGTTTTTTAATCAAAGTCGACATTACTTTTAGTTAAGGAGCTATATGATTTTAGAAAATATTTTCCTCTTTTATTTATTTGTTTATTACCAAATATGATGTATTGTTTTATTTTGTTCCTTATTTTATAAATATTTATAGCAAACAAAATAATGAAAATAATTGTATTATTTTCTGCGTTTATTTTCTATTTTCACCGTTTTCTATATGAAGTTTTGAAAACAAAAAACAAAATAAAATAAAGTGTCAATTTTTTTAATTAATAAATGAATACATTTTCTGAAACTAAACGGTTCCTAATTGTTACCAATTTTAGTTATCTAGATGAAAGTGACAATTGTTGAATGTAGTATCAATATTCATTGGAATATTATTGATGAGAGCTATGATACTTAACGTAGACTTCGCGCATTGTTAGTTGTGTGGTAGTGTTGCAATAATTTTAACAACTCTTGTCGCAGTTTTTATGATCGACTGTTATGCAAGTCAGTCTGCAGCTAGACACTAATTAGTATGATAGTAATAAATTTCCAGCATACACTTTTTAGTTGTGTTCATTATTGTGTCCAATTTACCACATTTACCTAGCAATTAGTTAGTGGTTTTTACACGAGTTTTTATAAGTCACAGAATATGTTCGTGCCATTCGTCTCGGTATAAAAGAATTTAGCTGTTGTAATGTCAAAAGTGTCTTGTTTCTTGTTCTCCTTCGAATGTTTTTTGGAACATTTTTCTGAGTCCTCGTCTGTCGTCATTTCTCTATCCGCACATGCAAGTAGAAATCTGACTTAGATTTTATTTTCGTAGCAAGCGTCAATAAGAGTAGGAGGATGATAGCCAGAGCCATTACATTTTAACGAACTATTGAAAAAAAAAGCTGCTGTTTGATTTTCTTCCTTAGTCATACCCACGTAACTTCATTAGGGTTTAGGGTTTAAATCCTAAACCCTAAGACTGGTTGCTTTGGAAATTAATAAAACGATTTACCATTAAATCTTTACTCATAAATGGTTATTTATGAAACAATAAATGGTCATCATACAGTCAAGTCAATTTAAATATTGTTACCTACCAAAAAAAACTTATAAGTATAACTCTCTACAAAGTACAATTTATCCTACTATACACCCTACCAAAAAAAACTTATAAGTATAACTCTCTACAAAGTACAATTTATCCTACTATGCACCCTTAATTCTCATACTATTACATATTTATTGTCATTTTTGTGTTGCAATTTAAGCATTGAAAAGGCTTTTTTTTTGTGTTTCTATTTTAAGCATTGAAAAGTCTTTTCATTAAACATTCCTCTTTTGCTGGAGCCCAATTAAAAACATATTTAGTGAAAATATCTTTGTGGAGATGTTCATTAAGAATCATTGATTACAAAATAAACTTTTATCAAATCAAGGTTAACAATAGAAAGTTATTAGGAATAATGTTTGAGATGAATTAGAAATCACGGTGGGATATATTAAAAATGTTTTTATCGGCACCTGCCTTATAAAGACAGAAGGGAAACTGTCGAGAAAAGGAGATGAAGGTTGGTTTTGTAGGCTGCTAGGCTATATGTTAAGATACTAACTAATTTGGAAAATTATATCTGGAGAGTTAAAGATAGTTTTTTAATAAAAGAAAATACATGACAATAAGTCGTGCATAGAAAGAAGGTTTAATAGTGCCCTTTTTAATTAAAAAAATATAATTATGAAATAGTTTTGGACATCAATGTGGCTTGGATACTGATATGAGAAGAATATGTACAAAAAGTGTGAAATGAAAACTTTAGCCAGTCACTCACTGTTTTGAAGTAAAAGGAAAAAAAGTAAATGAATTAAAAAGAATATTTGTACAGCGAGATTCCTTGAACTAGAGAGGAGAGGAAATAAGGTTGTTAGGATCTAATGGGGCCGAAACCGCTGGAAAGGCGTTCTAATCGAGACCATAGCAAGCTTCCGAGTGAGAATTTTTGCTTGGCTTCCACTGTGTCTTTGCTTTGGTTTATAACAGAGGAGGAGGAGGAGGATGATGATTGATGTAGCCTATGGGGCGACTTGTGATCAATCACCACGGATCCACCCGTCTCTTGTTTCACCAGTTCCACGATATTTGGGTTCACTTCTTCACCTGAACAATCTCTCACAAAGAATGATCCTTCCGCTTTTCCTCCCTCCGTTTCAATCTCCACTCTCGATATGGACAATCCATTTTCACGTAACACCCGCGTCACATTCGATAGTAGCCCCTTTCTATTTTCAGTCAAAATATCCACCCTCAATCCCTGCACCAGTGCACCACTCATACACATTAAAAATCTAACATCTCAATTGTTTTTAAAAAATCTAGGTAGAACATACATACATGCGACACTCTGCGCTCAACTGCAGCGATTAAGCATAAGGTGAGTTTTTGCTTCTCGCTTTCGCTGGGAAAACCTGCACTACCCATGCTGTGCCTTATGTAGTACTCCTATGTATAACAAGAATTCGTATTAGGATAACAGTCCCACTAATCACAAAGTTATTATATTTTTTTTAAATAATTTGTTGAAACTCAGTTGTTAGAAATAAAAAAAATATATTTTTAAATGGAAGAATTTGATCGATAAATTTGTTAGAAAGTATAGTAAGGATGTCACGGGAGAGATTATTACGTACCTGATTAGCCATGGATCTCTTGGAACTGATGGCGGCGTGGAAGACCACATACTGCATGTCCGTTAAAACGCAGACGGTGTCGAACAAGAGCTTAGGACGGTCCCTGCTCCTGACGTTAACCATCAAGTAGCCTTTGTCCTCGCATCTCCCGACAGACACGTGGGTCCCATCGCACTCCTTCTTGTGTTCCCCACTACTGTCCCCGTCACACGCACGGCAACTCTCGTAATCCCTGTCCGCGTACATCAGCTGGTGGAGCCGCCGCTCCCTGTGGGTGTGCCCCGCCCCCAACCTCGTCACCCTCACTCTCTTCCTCTCTCCCCTATGGGCCGCCACCACATTCTCCAGCTGCTCCTCCACTAGGCCCAACCGTTTCGGGTCGCTTATGGGCCCACCTTTGGACTCGTCTTCCACCAATATAATACAGGCCACCCTGTCGTTGTGGGTCCATGCAGTTGCAGCGGTAACGATGCAGCCCAGCTCAACCAACATTCCTGATAGCTCTGACAGTAGGCCCGTTCGGTCCATCCCACTCATCTCCATCGCTGTTATCTCCCTTCCCACCACCTCTTCCTCTTCTCCTTTATCACTTCCCCCTTCTCTATCCCTTGAAATCTCCCCTTTACTTCTTGTGGCGCACAGTTCCTGCACCATTCTTATTTTTATTTCAATTTAGTTTCTCAACTTTAACCAAATTCCCTTTAAAATATTTCTTTTAGACTAAATTCATCCCTCTTTCATCACTTCCCTATACTAGTCATAATAAGCTTCTTAACATAAACAAAAATAATGTCTCATCATATATGTATGTCAATCAAAACTTATGTATTCTTTCAAGAGAAGTCTCAATGCTATAGCTAAAATGTAATTTAACTCTTCATCCAAAAATTAAATTATAATTTAGTGATAACATTCAGAGATTCATTTTTGACGATAAAACATGAAGTAAAATGTATTTTTATATTTTTCTAGCAATTTGAAGTGTGGAGTTATTATTTTTCAGTGCGAATAATATTTGTAGAAAGAGACAGAATGACCTGCTGGATGTGGAGCATGAGCGTTTCGTCTGTGAGCTTCTTGCCAGCTTCATCAGTCACGTGGAACACTGAATTTTGCAATAAAGAAAAAGAGCCACAGGGCATGGATCAGAACCGGATTATTGACGTACGTTTGCAGATAATGAGAGTGTCCTACCAAGTTATGGGGCTTGGTGTTACATGACGCATGCATGTTAAAAAAAAGTAATAAGGTATTTAATAATTATACATCATTTGGGTTGATTGCGGAAAATGCAGAAAGCTGAGGAGTAAAAGGGACTGGTGAGGGAGACACTGACCGTCCATAAACCATCCACCATCAGAGGAGATGTATGATTTGGAAATGATGAGATCAAGATCTGTCAACACTTGGACCATCTCCAGTAATATCCCCTTCCTGTTTGCACTGTCAACCTGCGTTTCCACAACACACATTTTAATAAATTAATCTTCATTTTCTTAAAGCAAAATTAATTCAAGGTCTTTTAATTCGCACGCCCAAAACCTTAACCATTTTATTCTTTTTGGTTGATTGCTTCACGCAGGTTTTGCCTCTGATTTCCATGCTACTGTGTTTTTTTTTTTTTCAATTGTATAGTTCATACAAAACATCTTATATGCTTTCTGTAATATTAGTTTTTCTCTCTCTATCGCTCATATCACATCTTATCCCTGTTCATCTCTTGTACACAGAAATTATGCAAATATAACCCGTGACACTTTTCCTAATCGATTACGTCATTTTGATAGAATACAATCAAAATTTAGTTTTCTTGAAGAAGAGGAGCTTTTTCTTCTTATAAGATGACAAAAAGTAGACTCCTTTTATCTTTTTGTCATTCATATCCTCTTGTAATGGTTAAAAAAGTAAGCACGTATCACAATTTGCATTGGCTTTTGGTACCAAGTGTTGGAGTCATGACAACTCAGTTTCTTTGAGTCTAATATAATAATATAATATAATAATGATTAGTTATCATACTTAAGCGCCAAGTGGTAATGCGCTGAATGGACATTAATCTACCATCATGTATCATGTTCTTCCCATTTTCCAACAGTAAATAGTCAATGATTATCCGCAGAAGTATTAATAGTACATCGTAGCTGTGGGTGATGATGTGATCATTGAAAGCCGCAAATGACGAATTGGATTCAAGCATGATTAAACAGTCAATTACTAAAAGAATAAGAGGTTAGATTGATAATTTAATATATGCAATTTGAATGTAGAGAATTAAATCTAACCTTCACCACAGTGCAGTCTCGGCAAGAATCATTATCGATGCACACCCTGCCAACACATAATCAAATAGGTTTAATTCATTAAGTAATCAATCCACAACGATTCGGCTAAGCCAGAAAAACAATGATGTCTGTCTAGTTGAACAAGAGTAAGAAGACAACAAGAAATTGCCAGAGAGGTTGTGCAGCAGTACCTGGGAGGATGTATTCTTTTTATGAGCGATTCAATCTCGCGATCGATGTGGGCGTGGTACCATATTTCCATTCTTTCTTTATCAACTATTTGAGTTTGGAGGCAACTGGGAAATAACCCCAGAACCTGAGCTGGTATCAGTATAATAAAGATTCACAGGCTGTTAACTTAAAAAGTTTATCCGTGAAAAAGAAAAATAAAACTTGTTTAGAAACTTTAGGATAAAGAAATCACGTTTAAGAGGTTGAAAAAATAATAGCTTTCAAAAAACGTTAAAAATCAAGTGTAGGAGGTAACACCAAACAAGAGAATCCCAACATGTATAGATTAGAAGCTTTCAAAGGAATGAAAAAAAGCGCGTGTATATATGAATCTGTGATAAAAAGAGAACGTGGGTATAAGGAGCGCTGTATATATATATATATATTGTTTCCAAAGCGATAACACAGAAGTTACGACATGTATCATAAGAAATGATTTGTTAAAAAGGAAAAGGAAGTTGTGTGGAAATTGAGAGGGTTTGCCATTGATGGTAGCAGCAAAGGTTTGAAAAAGTGATAGATAAAATTGTTTGCATTATAAGGAATTTAAAAAGAGATGAGAAATGTGATAGGATTAGGGCGATTACCTGGTGTAGAGGAAGGGATAGCAGCAGGTGAAATTCATGGAGTGGAGGTTTCGGTTGAGAAAGAATTGGAGAGAGAAGAGGATGAAAGAACGGGCCAAATCCTGATATTTTCTATCTTTAGCAGTGCGGTCTGTATTAGGAAAACCAAGTGCTTTCAGTTTTCACACGTAGTGGTATAAGCTAAACCCTGCGTACCCTTAATAATCGGAAAATGGAAACCCAACCAAAATGCAAAAATTCTGGGTTCTCTCTTCTTTGCAATCTTGTAGTTGTTGGGAGTTGCGTTTGTTGGTGGCATCTGGAGATACGACACAGCACTGCTACTAATAACAAGAGAGACTTGGTCCCTGGCTCGGAAAATGGGAACAAAGAATAAAATAGAAAGAAGAAGGTGCTGTGACAGGGTGAATCTAGTAAGGGGGCACAGGTAGAGTGTGAACTATTATATATTGTGGTATGCCACGTGTCCTTTGTTCTGTAGGTGTGCACTTCTGGTACATGATGCAGTCAAATACTACTGCCACTCATGACGTTGCGGTGGCATCACTGAATTATATCCCCTCCCAAGCGGAATCCACGTGTTTGCTTTAGACACTCACTCTCGAATCCTATCATACCTTCTTTCCAACTTCTACTTTTCTCTTCTCGAATCCTATCACAAGTACCTTTTTAAAGCAACTACAAACACCTTTGACTCTCTTATTTTTTTAGGAAGTCATTTACAATGCCTTGCCTAAAATCTTTAACTACATTATATTTTTCAGAAATATTAAGTCAAATATATTTTATGTCCTAAACTGTTAGGAAAAAATAAATTGCATATTATGATTATTTTTTGCATGCCACATTCAATTGTCAATCCATATAAAGAAGTAGACATATTACATCAATTTGTTTCTAAAAATGATATAAAAAGACGTTTTCTACATCATTTTTTATAATCAATCTACAAAATAAGCATGTCAAAATTAGTTAGAAGTTATGATAATTTTATGTTTTGAGTTATTATTGAATTTTCTTTTTATTGTATTTTTTTTAAATGACGAGTGACTTTAAATTCTATACTCTTTTATTTGTAATGAAAATAATGTGGATATAAAATATCAGCTCAAAAAGTTCTAATTACTAATGCTTATGAAAAAAAGAAAATAAAATGACTAAAAATTAAAATTATTCAAAAACTCACAATGATCAATCAACATCCACCTCCATTGGGTCGCCGTTAGATCCCGTACTTTCCTTTCTAACGGTGGTGCTCTCCTTTCCGTCAGTGTGTTTTACTCTCTAAATTGCATTTGATCTCGCAAAAATACTTATTGTGAATATCGATTGAAATCAATATGACCCTCTTAGGTCTCTAATTACTAAGAACATTTCCTGGAAAATAAAAAAATATATTTAAAATGATTTATTTTTATTAAAGAAAATAAAAAAGTATATTTAAATTGCAAAAGAACCAAGAAAGAAATAAAAGTTTCCGAAATCTCAAGTCAGAGAAAGACCAACATTATATGCAATTAATTTAATAATGATAAAATCCCATGATGGATCCCTACCTAATTACCTTGTAATTTGGAGAGAGAAAATCTCTTACACTTGTATATTGGGTCGCCGTTAGAGGCGGTGCTCTCCTCTCTCCAACTGTGGTTCTCTCCTATCAGTGTATTCTGCTCTCTAGGTTGCATTTGATCTCGGAAAAATACTTATCATAAATCATGAATATCGATGGTAATCAAAAGGACTCCCTTAGGTATCTTAATATCAAGAGCATTTCTTGAAAAAATAAAAAATAGATTTAAAATATATTATTTTAATAAAGAAAAAAAATGTAGATTTAAATATCAAAAGAACCAACAAAGAAAGAAAAGTTTTCAAAATCTAAAAAAAAAAGAAAAAAGAATTCTTCTTTATCAGAGAAAGACCGACATTATATTAAGAAAATAATAATTATCAAATTATACGCAAATATTGTATGCAATATTGTACGCAACTATATGCAATTAATTTAATAATGATAGAATCTCATGAATAGTGGATCTCTAACTAATTAGCTTGTAATTTGAAGAGAGAAAGCAATGAACAATTCAAATTTAAAAATAGGACAACAAATGGATTGATTTATAGGACACAACTAGAAGGAATATTGAATAAATTTGACAAACAATCAAATAGACACTCAACAAAAGGTAGCACACAAATTGAACCTAGAGAATGACACTAGAATTGATTATAAAAAAAAAGTACTACACTGGAAATTTTTAAGTACAAAAAGCGTGACTTATAAAATTTATGCTGAACAAATGAGAGTGTCACACTTGCAAGAAGAATTTTTGAAATGATTTTCCAGATTTTTGAAATCATTTTTAGATTTTTCAATCTCATCTTCAAGTGATTTCACTCTCTTTTCCAGCCAGCTGTT
>Ga0123341_1003203_pt1 | contig 13925 bp, 9 predicted proteins | sample Turbeapinknodule_FD_89959 | JGI IMG/M metagenome (GOLD analysis project Ga0123341, IMG submission 89959) | Root nodule microbial communities of legume samples collected from Mexico - Turtle bean Mexico pink nodule | ecosystem: Host-associated > Plants > Roots > Nodule | place: Mexico: Nepantla... | reverse complement strand
ACACTATACTCTTATTCACATATATCATGTATACTCTCTTTATTAAATTCAGTTTTACTCTTAATATTTTAAAATTAATTGACTTAATTTTTAATTTTAAAAATATGTAAAGTTGGTCGTTCACATATCACATTGTATAATCACTTCATTGTTGTAATTTTTTTTAATATATGGAATGGAAAACTTCTCACAAACACTAGAGTTTTACCATATCACCCATTCATGCTCATTAATATATACAAATGTATTGTAATGATAAAAAAAAATTAAAATGATTCAGAAAACTATTTAAAGGGATTACACAGTCTATCACATATCGCAATGTATAATGAATTTATTATTTTAATTTTTAGTATATGCAACGAAATTATTTAAGTTGACCTTACAACATCTACCACATCATTCCTTTATGCTTGTTATCATATATAAAATTGCATTTTAGTGATGATAAAATTTATTAAAAGGATTTTAAAAAAATACTTAAAAGGTATTAGAAAGTCTTTCATCCATCTTATTGTAACCTCTATGCTCATTATCATATATACAACTTCCTTTTAAAATAAAAATAAAATATTAAAAGTATTTCGAAATTTATTTTAAGGTATTAGACAATATTTCACTCATTCTTCCATATAATCAGTTAAATTGTTTATTACATATCACATTGTATAATGAGTTTATTGTTGTAATTTTTTTCATATGTGGAACAAAAAGCTTCTCACTCCTCCTACAACATGTACCATATCCCTCCTTTATGTTCATTATGAAATATAAAAATGTATTGCACTGATAAAAAAATTTAAAGAGATTCACAAAACTATTTTAAGGGATTAGACTGTCTTTCACCAATTACATAGTATAATCAGTTAGATCGTCTATCACATATCACATTGTATAATAAATTCATTATTGTAATTTTTTTAACATTTGGAAAAGCTTATCATGATAACAAAAACCAATTGCAATGTCTTCATGTATCTTGAATAATTTAATCAATGTACGAAGGACTATCCACAAGTTCCAAGTCACCATACATAGGACTAAGAACAGAAAAGTGTACAACATGAATAATTGTCTTAGTCGGTATAAAATTGTAAAAAGTAGAATAGTTTTGTTCAAGTCTTGTATTTCTAGACCATTTCTAGAGTAGGTTGTAAATAAAATCAAAGACACTCTGTAAACCCATACTTGTTATGCATGCTAGGGTTCCTAAAACATCTTAAAAGGACTTGGACAACACCTAGTTAAGCTACTAAAACTCATCATGGTTAAGCTTGTTTAACTAGAGTTATGGTAGTTTAAGGAGCAAGCTACTTTCATCATTTTCACCTATAAACAAATGTATCATACCTCTTGTATTCAGATTTGTAATCATTTGAATGAAAATTCAGACCTCATTCTCCCTAAATCCCCCTTTTGCTAGAGAGCCTAGAAGCTTAATGAAACCCTATAGAGTTAGCCAAACCTCTCCGTAATTTCAACACCAAAATCACTTCAATTCTTTACCAATTCTCCATTTCATTTGGTGCAACTCTCACATTTCTATTGCTTATTAATTCTCATCCATCCAAAGCCCATTTTGGATTACATCACAATGTTTCTATACATGCAGTACTTAGTACATAGAATCTAAAACATGTGTCGTTTCTCATACATGTTGTGATAAAATTTCTCAATTAATTCACAAACCCTAAACCCTAAACCACCCGTGTTTTCAATCATCTAATACCTCTTTGAACAATTGCAATATCTAGTAGACTAATTGAGCTTCTACACATTTTATTTATAACATACAATTTACATTGTTCATCATGCTAGACGATCAAATATACTCAACGAATAAAAGTTTATTTTTTATCATAAGAGTTAAACAATATCTTTTGAACACGTATCTTTTAAGAATGTCTTCAATCAAGTTGATATTATATCAAAAAAACGAAAGGAATTAAATCTGTGTGATTTATGGAATACTTTGTTCGTCTTGTTTTCTGTTTATCATCTATCCATCTTTTTCTAAACAAATTTTCTTGAAATAAATATTTCAAATATCTTTCTTAATCTATTACAAATATTTTTCAATCTTCTTGAATCAGAAACAATTTTAATAAATTAAAAATCTAAAGTACTCAGTTTTAGTATCCTATGTTATCTTGAACAAAATGATTTTATCATTATATTCTTATTTGTTTCCTTTAATAAATATTGTAAATATTGAGGAATTAGTTTCTTTAATTGTTTGAAACAAAATCAAATTTCAAAATCGAGTCTTCTATATTATCGTTTACTATAAAATACTATCTTCTGTAAAATCCAGAATTAACAAGTATCAAAACACATTCACATGACTATATAAAGGAATTGAAGATAAATAATGAAAAAATAAACAAACCAAATCATTGAAGTTATGAAGTATAACGTTTAATGTTTCATATAATATGATATCCACAATTCCTATCCCATACTACTATACTTTATACTCATTATTTATATACAAATTTATTTTACCCATAAAAATATATATTTAATTTTGTATTATTTTTATATATTACATTATGATATTTTTATATAATAGAATTTTTTATTTATTAACGAATGATAAACTTCCAAAAACCTCTCCGTTTAACGGTTCCAAATACTAGTACTAAAATTACAAATACCACATATATACACTATATTCTTATTCATATGTGTCTTATTTATATTTTAAAAAATGTTTTTGGTACGTATATTTTCTTTATTAAATTCAATTTTACTCTCAGTATTTTTAAATTGATTGACTTAATTTTTAATTTTAAAAATATGTAATGTTGGAATAGCCTTGGTTTGCTCAAAATTTTTGAAAATTTTTCCGAAATAGTTTTTTCCTCAAATTCCACGTAAGAAATCTCCACTGAATTTTGGACAAAACGCGACATATTTCAGGTCAAACGGATGAGTATTCACCCACGAAAAAAATCAAACAGTTTCACACACAAACGAACATTCTTTTTAGCCCTGACAGTGATGAATAAAAAATTTATTTTCAATCTTGTGGGACGAATCTGGCGCTCAAATCTCAGCCAAAACTTAGTAGACATAGTGACGAATGTCTGGTAAAAATTTCAGACCAAAACACCCAAGGAGTAAGGCGTAGTAAGTCCCAGACCGAGACTGAACAAAACTGGTTTTCCGAAAACAAAACGTCCTGACTTTTCTCCCCCGTATCTTCATTTTGTGATTTGTTTATGGACGTGCCTCCATACTCGAGTGCAAAAAACATATGAAAGTACTTGTGTGAATTTTTTCAGCGCAATACGTTCCCATAATAAAAATTCAGAAAGTAGGGCGAAATTTCACAAGTTTTGGAAGAGATAACCTTGGTTTGCACAAAATTTTTGAAAAATTCTCCTAAAATAGTTTTTTCCTAAAATTCCACGTAAGAATCTCCACTGAATTTGGGACAAAACGCAACAAATTTCAGCTCAAAAGGATGAGTATTCACCCACGAAAAAAATCAAACAGTATCACACACAAACGAACCTTCGTTTCAGCCCTGACAGTGATGAATAAAAAATTTATTGCCAATCTCGTGGGACGAATCTAGTGCTCAAATCTCAGTTAAAACTCAATAGACATAGTGATAAACGTCTGTTAAAAATTTCATAGCAAAATACCCAAGGAGTAAGCCGTAGTAAGTCCCAGACTGAGAGTGAACAAAACTGGTTTTCCAAAAACAAAACGTCCCCCGTATCTTCTTTTTGTGATTTGTTTATAGACGTGTCTCCTTACCTGGGTGCAAACAACATATGAAAGTACTTGTGTGAATATTTTCAGCGCAATACAGACCCAAAATAAAATTTCAGAAAGTGTGGCGAAATTTCACAAGTTTGTGGTAGATAATAGCCTTGGTAGAGGACAAAATTTCTGAAAAATTCTCCCAAAATAGTTTTTTCCTGAAATTCCACGTAAGAATCTCCACTGAATTTCGGAAAAAACGCGACAAATTTTAGGTCAAACGGATGAGTATTCACCCACGAAAAAATCAAACAGTTTCACACACACACAAACCTTCATTTTAGCCCTCGCAGTGATGAATAAAAAATTTATTGCCAATCTTGTGGGATTAATCTCAGGCTCAAATATTAGCAAAAACTCAGTAGACACAGTGACGAACGTCTGGTAAAAATTTCAGACCAAAATACCCAAAGAGTAAGGCGTAGTAAATCCCAGACCGATAGTCAACAAAACTGGTTTTCCGAAAACAAAACGTCCTGGCTTTTCTCCCCCGTATCTTCTTTTTGTGATTTGTTTATGGATGTGCCTCCTTACCTCGGTGCAAACAACATATGAAAGTACTTCTGTGAATTTCTCAGCGCAATACGGACCCAAAATAAAATTTCAGAAAGTAGGGCGAAATTTCACAAGTTTGTGGTAGATAATAGCCTTGGTAGAGGACAAAATTTCTGAAAAATTCTCCCAAAATAGTTTTTTTTGTAAAATCCACTTAAGAATCTCTACTGAATTTGGGACAAAACGTGACAAATTTCATGTCAAACGCATGACTATTCACCCACGAAAAAAATCAAACAGTTACACACACAAGCGAACCTTCCTTTTAGCCCTGACAGTGATGAATAAAAAAATTATTTCCAATCTTGTGGGACGAATCTAGGGCTCTAATCTCTTCCAAAACTCATTAGATATAGTGACGAACGTCTGGTAAAAATTTCAGACCAAAATACCCAAGGAGTAAGGCGTAGTAAGTCCCAGACCGAGAGTGAACAAAACTTGTTTTCCGAAAACAAAACGTCATGGATTTTCTTCCCCGTATTTTCTTTTTGTGATTTGTTTATGGTTGTGCCTCCTTACCTGGGTGCAAACAACATATGAAAGTACTTGTGTGAATATTTTCAGCGCAATACGGACCCAGAATAAAGTTTCAGAAAGTAAAGCGAAATTTCACAAGTTTTGGTAGAGGATAGCCTTGGTAGAGGACAAAATTTCTAAAAAATTCTCCCGAAATAGTTTTGTCCTGAAATTCCACGTAAGAATCTCCACTGAATTTGGGACAAAAGGCGACAAATTTCAGGTAAAATGAATGAGCATTCACCCACGAAAAGAATCAAACAGTTTCACACACAAACGAACCTTCCTTTTCAGCCTTGGCAAGGATGAATAAAAAATTTATTGCCAATCTTGTGGGTCGAATCTGGGGCTCAAATCTCAGCCAAAACTCATTAGATATAGTGACGAATGTTTTATAAAAATTTCATACCAAAATACCCAAGGAGTAAGGTGTAGAAAGTCCCAGACCGAGAGTCAACAAAACTGGTTTTTCGAAAACAAAACGTCCTGGCTTTTCTCTCTTGTATCTTCTTTTTGTGATTTGTTTATGGACGTGTCTCCTTACCTGGATGCAAACAACATATGAAAGTACTTGTGTGAATATTTTCAGTGCAATACTGACCCAGAATAAAATTTCAGAAAGTAAGGCAAAATTTCACAAGTTTGTGGTAGAGGTACCCTTGGTAGAGGACAAAATTTCTGAAAAATTCTCCCCAAATAGTTTTTTCCTGAAATTCCTAGTAAAAATCTCCACTGGATTTGGAACAAAATGCGACAAATTTCAGGTCAAAAGGATGAGTATTCACCCACGAAAAAAATCTAACAGTTTCACACACAAACGAACCATCCTTTCAGCCCTGCTAGTGATGCATAAAAAATTTATTTCTAATCTTGTGGGACGAATCTAGGGCTCAAATCTCAGCCAAACTCATTAGATACAGTGACGAACGTCTAGAAAAAATTTCAGACCAAAATACCCAAGGAGTAAGGCGTAGTAAGTCCCAGACCGAGAGTGAACAAAACTGGTTTTCCGAAAACAAAACGTCCTGACTTTTCTACCCCGTATCTTCTTTTTGTGATTTTTTTATGGACATGCTTCCTTACCTGGGTAAAAACAAAATATGAAAGTACTTATGTGAATTTTTTCAGCGCAATACGGACCCAGAATAAAATTTCAGAAAGTATGGCGAAATTTCATAAGTTTTGGTAGATGATAGCCTTGGTTTGCACAAAATTTTTGAAAAATTATCCCGAAATATTTTTTTCCTGAAATTCCACATAAGAATCTCCACTGAATTTGGGACAAAACGCGACAAATTTCAGGTAATATGGATGAGTATTCACCCACTAAAAAAATCAAACAGTTTTACACACAAACAAACCATCCTTTCAGCACTGGCAGTGATGAATAAAAAATTTATTGTCAATCTTGTGGGATGAATCAGGGGCTCAAATCTTAGCCAAAACTTAGTAGACACAGTGAAGAACGTCTGCTAAAAATTTTAGAGCAAAATACCCAAGGAGTAAGGCGTAGTAAGTCCAAGACCGAGAGTCAACAAAACTGGTTTTCCGAAAACAAAACGTCCCTGTATCTTATTTTTGTGATTTGTTTATGGATGTGTCTTTTTACCTGGGTGCAAAAAACATATGAAAGTACTTGTGTGATTTTTTTCACCACAATACGGAGCCAGAAAAAAATTTCAGAAACTAGGTAGAAATTTCACAAGTTTGTGGTAGAGGATAGCTTTGGTAGAGGACAAAATTTCTGAAAAATTCTCCCGAAATAGTTTTTTCCTGAAATTCCACGTCAGAATCTCTTCTGAATTTGGGTCAAAACGCGACAAATTTCAGGTCAAACGAATGAGTATTCACCCACGAAAAAAATCAAACAGTTTCACACAAATCACCCTTCCTTTCAGCCCTGGTAGTGATGAATAAAAAATTTATTGTCAATCTTGTGGGATAATTCAGGGACTCAAATCTCAGCCAAAAATTCAATAGACACAGTAACGAACGTCTGTTAAATATGTCATACCAGAATACCCAAAGAGTAAGGCGTAGTAAGTCACAGACCGAGAGTGAAGAAAACTGGTTTTATTAAAACAAAATGTCCTAGATTTTCTCCCCCGTATATTCTTTTCGTGATTTTTTATGGATGTGTCTACTTAGCTGGGTGCAAACAACATATGAAAGTACTTCTGTGAATTTTTTCAGCGCAATACGGACCCATAATAACCTTTCAAAAAGTAGGGCGAAATTTAACAAGTTTTGGTAGAGGATAGCATTGGTTTGCACAAAATTTCTGAAAATTTCTCTTGAAATAGTTTTTTCCAGAAATTTCGCGTAAGAATATCCACTGAATTTTGGACAAAACGCGACAATTTTCAGGTTAAACGGATGAGTATTCACCCACAAAAAAATTCAAACAGTTTCACACACAAACGAACCTTCCTTTTAGCCCTGGTAGTGATGAATTAAAAATTTATTGTCAATCTTGTGGGACGAATCTGGGTATCAAATCTCAGCCAAACCTCAGTAGACACAGTGACAAACGTCTGGTAAAAATTTCATACCAAAATACCTGAGGAGTAAGGTGTAGTAAGTCCTAGACCGAGAGTGAAAAAAACTGGTTTTTCGAAAACAAAACATCCTAGATTTTCTCCCCCGAATCTTCTTTTTGTGATTTTTTTATGGACGTGCCTCCTTACCTGGGTGCAAAATACATATGAAAGTACTAGTGTGAATTTTTTCAGCGCAATACCGACCCAGAATAAAATATCATAAAGTAGGGCGAAGTTTCACCAATTTTGGTAGAGGATTGTCTTGGTTTGCACAAAATTTCTGAAAAATTCATCCGAAATAGTTTTTTCTTTAAATTTGATGTAAGCATCTCAACTCAATTTGGGACAAAACGCGACAAATTTCAGGTCAAACGGATGAGTATTCACCCACGAAAAAAATCAAACAGTTTCATACACAAACGAACCTTACTTTACATCCCTGGCAGTGGTGAATTAAAAAATTATTGCTAATATTGTAGGACGAATATGGGGCTGAAATCTCAGCCAGAACTCAGTAGACACAGTGAAGAACGTCTGGTAAAAATTTCATACCAAAATACCCGAGAAGTAAGGCATAGTAAGTCCTAGACAGAGAATGAACAAAATTGGTTTTCCGAAAACAAAACCTCCTGGCTTTTCTTCCCCGAATCATCTTTTTGGGATTTTTTTATGGACGTGTCTCCTTACCTTGGTGCAAACAACATATGAAAGTAGTTCTGCGAATTTTTTCAGCGCAATATGGACCTGTAATAAAATATCAGAAAGTAGAAAGAAGTTTCACAAGTTTTTGTAAAGGGATAACCTTGCTTTGCACAAAATATTTGAAAAATTCACCCGAAATAGTTTTTTCCCAAAATTACACGTAAGAATCTCCACTTAATTTGGGACAAAACGTGACAAATTTCAGTTCAAACGGACGAGTATTCACCCACGAAAAAAAATCAAACAATTTCACACACAAACAAACCTTCCTTTTCAGCCCTGGCAGTGATGAATTACAAATTTATTGTCAATCTTGTGGGACGAATATAGTGCTCAAATCTCAGCCAAAACTCAGTAGACACAGTGAAGAACATCTGGTAAAAACTTCAGACCAAAATACCCAAGGAATAAAGCGTAGTAAGTCCCAGACCGAGAGTGAACAAAACTGGTTTTCCAAAATCAAAACGTCTTGACTTTTCTCCCCCGTATGTTCTTTTAGTGATTGGTTTATGGACGTGCCTCCTTACCAGGGTGCAAACATCTTATGAAAGTACTTGTGTGAATTTTTTCAGCGCAATACGGACCCAAAATAAATTTTCAGAAAGTAGGGCGAAATTTCAAAAGTTTTGGTAAAGGATAGCATTTGTTTGCACAAAATTTCTGAAAAATTCTCCCAAAATAGTTTTTTCAGAAATTCCGCGTAAGAATATCCACTGAATTTGGGACAAAACGCGATAAACTTCAGGTCAAACGGATGAGTATTCACTCACGAAAAAAATCAAACAGTTTCACACACAAACGAACCTTCCTTTTAGCCCTGGCAGTGATGAATTAAAAATTTATTGTCAATCTTGGGGGACGAATCTGGGGCTCAATACTCAGTTAAAACTCAGTAGACACAGTGACGAACGTCTGGTAAAAATTTCAGACCAAAATATTTGAGGAGTAAGGCTTAGTAAGTCCCAGACCGAGAGTGAACAAAACTGATTTTCCGAAAACAAAACGTCTTGGCTTTTCTCCCTCGAATCTTTTTTTGTTGATTTTTTTATGGACGTGCCTCCTTACCTGGGTGCAAAATACATATGAAAGTACTTGTGTGAATTTTTTCAGCGCAATACGGACCCAGAATAAAATATCAGAAAGTAGGACGAAGTTTCACAAGTTTTGGTAGAGGATTGCCTTGGTTTGCATAAAATTTCTGAAAAATTCATCCAAAATAGTTTTTTCTTGAAATTCCATGTTATCATCTCAACTCAATTTGGGACAAAACGCGACAAATTTCAGGTCAAACGGATGAGTATTCACCTACAAAAAAAATCAAACAGTTTCATACACAAACGAACCTTGCTGTACATCCCTCGCAGTGGTGAATTATAAATTTATTGCCAATCTTGTGGGACGAATCTGGTGCTGAAATCTCAGCCAGAACTCAGTAGACACAGTGACGAATGTCTGGTAAAAGTTTCAGACCAAAATACCAAACGAGTAAGGCGTAGTATGTCCCAGACCGAGAGTGAACACAATTGGTTTTCCAAAAACAAAACGTCCTGGCTTTTCTCCCCCGTATCTTCTTTTTGTGATTTGTTTATGGATGTGCCTCCTTACCTGGGTGCAAACAACATACTAAAGTACTTGTGTGAATTTTTTTCAGCACAATACGGACCCAGAATAAAATTTCATAAAGTAGGGCGAAATTTCTCAAGTTTTTGTAAAGGATAGCCTTGCTTTGCACATAATTTTTGAAAATTTCCCACGAAATAGTTTTTTCCTGAACTTACACGTAAGAATCTCCACTGACTTCAGGACCAAACGCGACAAATTTCAAGTCAAACGGAAGAGTATTCACTTACGAAAAAAATCAAACAGTTTCACACACAAACGAACCTTTCTTTCAGCCCTGACAATGATGAATAAAACATTTGTTGCCAATCTTGGGGCACGAATCTGGGCTCAAATCTCAGTTAGAACTCAGTAGACACAGTGACGAACCTCTGGTAAAAATTTCAGACCAAAATAGAAAAGGAGTAAGGCGTAGTATGTCCCAGACCGAGAGTGAACCCAACTGGTTTTCCGAAAACAAAATGTCCTGGATTTTCTCCCCCGTATCTTCTTTTTGTGATTTTTTTATGGATGTGCCTCCTTACCTGGGTGCAAACAATATATGAAAGTACTCGTTTGAATTTTTTCAACGCAATACGAATCCAGAATAAAATTTCAGAAAGTAAAGCGAAATTTCACAAGTTTTGGTAGAGGACAGATAACCTTGGTTTGCACAAAATTTCTGAAAAATTCTCCCGAAATAGTTTTTTATTGAAATTCGACGTAAGAATCTCCACTGAATTTGGGACAAAACGCGGCAAATTTCAGGTCAAACGGATGAGCACTCACCCACGAAAAAAATTAAATACTTTCACACAAAAACAAACCTTCCTTTCAGCCCTCGCAGTGATGAATAAAAAATTTATTGTCAATCTTGTGGTACGAATCTGGGGCTCAAATCTCAGCCAAAACTCAGTAGACGTAGTGACGAACGTCTGGTAAAAATTTGAGACCAAACTACCCAAGGAGTAAGGCGTAGTAAGTCCCAGATCGAGAGTGAACAAAACTGGTTTTCCGAAAACAAAACGTCCTGTCTTTTCTACCTCGTATCTTCTTTTAGTGACTTTTTTAAGGGTGTGCCTCCTTAACTGGGTGCAAACAACATATGAAAGTACTAGTGTGAATTTTTTCAGCACAATACGGATTCGGAAAAAAATTGCAGAAAGTAGGGTAGAATTTCACAAGTTTTGGTAGAGGATAGTCTTGGTTTGCACAAAATTTCTAAAAAAATTTCCCAAAATAGTTTTTCCTGAAATTCCACGTAAGAATATCCACTGAATTTGGGACAAAACGCGACAAATTTCAAGTCAAACGGATGAGTATTCACCCATGAAAAAATCAAACAGTTTCACATACAAACGAACCTTCCTTTCAGCCATGGCAGTGATGAATAAAATTTATTTTCAATCTTGTGGGACGAATCTGGAACTCAAATCTCAGCCAAAACTCAAAATTTCAGACCAAAAACCCAAAGAGTAAGGCGTAGTAAGTCCCAGACCGAGAGTTAACAAAACTAGTTTTCCGAAAACAAAACGGCTTCTTCTTTTTGTGATTTTTTTATGGACGTGCCTCCTTTCCTCGGTGCAAACCACATATGAAAGTACTTGTTTGAGTTTTTAAGCGCAATATGGACCTAGAAAAAAATTACATAACGTATGGCGAAATTTCATAAGTTTCGGCACAAAATTTCTGAAAAATACTCCCAAAATATTTTTTCTGGAAATTCCACGTAACAATCGATACTGAATTTGGGACAAAATGCGACAAATTTCAGGTCTAACGGAGGAGTATTCGCCTAGGAAAAAAATCAAACAGTTTCACACACAAATGAAACCTTCCTTTCAGCCCTGCCAATGATGAATAAAAATTTTATTGTCAATCTTGTGGGACGAATATGAGACTCAAATCTCCTCCAAAACTCAATATACACAGTGACAAATGTCTAGTAAAAATTTCAGAAGAAAATACCCAAGGAGTAAGGCGTAATAAGTCCTAGACTGAAAGTGAACAAAACTGGTTTTCCGAAAACAAAATGTTTTTGTTTTTCTACCCCGTATCTTCTTTTTGTGATTTCTTTATGGACATGCCATCTTACCTGAGTGCAAACAACATATGAAAGTACTTGTGTGATTTTTTTTTAAATTTTTCTACGCTTGACGAAACCAAAATAAAATTGCATAAAGTATGATGAAATTTTACAAATTTTCGTAGAGGATAGCCTTGGTTTGCTCAAATTTTTTGAAAAAATCTCCCAAAATATTTTTTGTTGAAATTTCACGTAAGAATCTCGACTGAATTTGGGACCAAACGCGACAGATTTCACGTAAAACAGATGAGTATTCACTTAGGAAAAAAATCAAACAAATTCACACACAAACGAACCTTCCTTTCAGCTCTGGTAGTGATGTATAAAAAATTTATTGTCAATCTTGTGGGAGGAATCTGGGGCTCAAATCTCAGCCAAAACTCAATAGAAACAGTGACGAATGTCTGGTAAATATTTCAGACCAAAATACCCAAGAAGTAAGGCGTAGTAAGTCACAGACCGAGAGAGAACAAAATTGGTTTTCTGAAAACAAAACGTCTTGACTTTTCTATCCCGTATCTTCTCTTTGTGAATTTTTTATGGACGTATTTCCTTTCCTAGATGTAAAAAACATATGAAAGTACTTGTGCGAATTTTTTTATCGCAATACGGACCCAAAAAAAATTGCAGAAACTAGGGTAGAATTTCACAAGTTTCGGTAGAGGATAGCCTTGGTTTGCACAAAATTTCTAAAAAATTCTCCCATAATAGTTTTCTTCCTGAAATCCCACATAAGAACCTCGATTGAATTTGGGACAAAAATCGACAAATTTCAGGTCAAACGGATCACCTAGGAAAAAAATCAAACAGTTTCACACACAAACGAACTTTCCTTTCAACTCTGGCAGTGATGAATAAAAAATTTATTGCCAATCTTGTGGGAGGAATCTGGGACTCAAATCTCAGCCAAAACTCAATAGACACAGTGACGAAGGTCTGGTAAAAAGTTCAGACCAAAATACCCAAGGAGTAAGGCATAGTAAGTCACATACCGAGAGTGAACAAAACTGGTTTTCCAAAAAAAAAACATCCTGGTTTTTCTACCCCTTATCTTCTTTTTATGATTTCTTTATGGACATGTCATCTTACCTGGGATCAAACAACATATGAAAGTACTTGTGTGGTTTTTTTTAAAATTTTTCTAGGCAAGACGGAGCCAGAATAAAATTGCATAAAATATGGCGAAATTTCACAAATTTTCGTAGAGGATAGCCTTGGTTTGCACAAATTTTTTGAAAAATTCTCCCAAAATAATTTTTGTTAAAATTTCACTTAAAAATCTTGACTGATTTTGGGACAAAACACGACAGATTTCACGTAAAACGGATGAGTATTCACTTAGGAAGAAAATCAAACAATTTCACACAAACGAACCTTCCTTTCAACCCTGGTAGTGATGAAAAAAAAATTATTTCAAATTTTGTGGGCTGAATTCGGAGATCAAATCTTAACCAAAACTCAACACACACAATGACGAATGTTTGGTAAAAATTTTAGACCAAAAGACCTAAGGAATAAGGCGTAGTAAGTCCCAGACCGAGGGTGAAAAAACCGGTTTTCCGAAATCAAAACGTCCTGGTTTTTCCTCTCCATATCTCTTTTTTGTGATGTTTTTTATAGATGTGTCTTCTTAGTTAGGTGCAAACAACATATAAAAGTACTTGTGCGATTTTTTTTAGAATTTTTCAACGCAAGACGTAGCCAAAATAAAATTGTAGAAAGTATGGCGAAATTTCAGTTAAGATTGATTAAATTTGTAATAATTTTAAAACTAACTTAATCTAAGGAAAGTAAAAATCATCTTTAATTTAATATAGTGTATAAATATTCAAATTTTCAAATTGAAAATACATTTGAATGATATTCAAAGAAATAAATAAAAAAATGAACAACATCATGTACTCTCTGTTTTCATTTTGTAACAGTAAAAACTATCGTTAATTTTAAGTGTAGACAGGATTCATTTCATTTGTTGTTATAGTTGAGATAAAATTTATGAACTTAAAAGTATAAACCAGAAAATAAGTTTGACAAAAAATATAGATATTAAAAACATTTTATTTATGTTTATATTTAAGTATTACTAAAAAAATCCTGTAATTTACATAGTTGCACTTTTATTCACTTATGTGAGGCAAAAAATACTTTAAGTT
>Ga0123341_1003197_pt1 | contig 13932 bp, 13 predicted proteins | sample Turbeapinknodule_FD_89959 | JGI IMG/M metagenome (GOLD analysis project Ga0123341, IMG submission 89959) | Root nodule microbial communities of legume samples collected from Mexico - Turtle bean Mexico pink nodule | ecosystem: Host-associated > Plants > Roots > Nodule | place: Mexico: Nepantla... | reverse complement strand
GAGCTCTTGGAAATGTGCACGCCACTTGAAGGATGATTGGCTTCAAGATGAGTGTAGTTGCCGCCACTTGAGAGACCAAGAATTCACTCAAGATAAGACTAGAAGAGAAGAAGACACAAGTCTTTCAATTCACTCACCAATTTGGGAGAGGTTCTTTACTCACAAAATCAATCTTATTATTTCAAAGACCTAAGCCTTCCTTTTATAGGGAGGAGGACCGATCACTATTACAAAGGAAGCTTACAAGAGAAGCTTTGCAAGGTAGCCTTCTAACTCTTCATATTCTAGCGCCTAAATGAAGAGTGAAGAGCCACCTTCTAGATCTTTCCTAAAACTAACGCCTATAGGTGCTATACAAAGGAGGTGTCTTAGGTTTCCCTCTTTAGCACTTTCCTAAACACTACTCTATGTGTTTTTAATTTTATACAAAAGAAACTATAAAAAGAGAAAACATTTGAAGCCTACTACCTAACTCTTTAGCTTTGCTCGTTGTAATCCTTTGAGGTAAAAAGGATGATGAGCTAATGTGTCTTTGAGCATCTTGAACTTCAACCTCATTCTCTTCTTCTTCTTGATCTCCATCAACTTGTACTTCTTATCTTCGGATGCTAACAACAGGAAAACATTTTGTTTTACATGTGCATCATCACTCTCGAGTGTTAACTATTTTGTTCCCAACAACTTTTACTTACATTTAATTAACAACTTATATATTCATTAATATATATTCAACTAACAAATTTTATATTAACATATGACTAAAGTCAATATTTTCTCTACTTTTAATTATTCTTCACCGTGCTTACCATTAAAGCTGGGCTGAGCTCCTGACCCGTTTTTAGGCCCAAGACTGAGCCAACCATACCCAAATGCTTAGACCGAGGTCCTGAGCACTTTTGTCTAGTACACAAGCCCCTCAAGCTCGAGCCGACCTTGATTTGGCAAAAAGATTTTCTAGCATTTTGTGGTTGATGCAACGTTTGCTCATAGAGTAGGTGAGGCACGGTTTCCGAAGCGTTTCCTGACGGGGCACCTTATCAGATTAAATATTGAGCGTCCACGTGGCGTGGCATCAACCGACGACATTTCCTATCGTTTCAACTTCTCCACTCTTTCAAAATATCTATTTTCCCTTCTCTTTCACTACGTTCGCTACTCAGTTCTCATACTTCAAAACTCTCCCGCTCTAAAAATTCGTTCTCATACTCCTTGGTCTGAACGATGCTTGTATTCTGCCTGTGTTTGTGTTTTTTGTTATACATATAACTGCAATGGATTACAAGGCCATGTACCCTTAGGCCAAAAAAAGACCTATTGTTGAATCAAGTGTGTTCAAGCTTTGAAGAATCCAAACCCTTTGAAGGTTGATGGAAGGCTGGTTGTATGCTTGCTGTTGTTGAGCTATCTTTAGATAGGATCTGGGGTAGATTTTATGTGTTAAATCCACTCTTGATGGAATCCAAAGCTTAAGCATTCTCAAACCTTTTAAAAGAAAAGTGTTTTTCAAACTATGTGAAAAAAAACCTGTTGTTTTGTCGAAACAACCGATTGTTTTATACTTAGGTGTTTTTAGAAAGGTTGAAAACTGTTTTTGATGGTTGACTTGCCGTCAAACCAAAACAACTAATTGATTCGAGCATTAAACCGATTGTTTGTTTTGGGACCATAACAGAAAACTGTTTTGTGCTTTGACTGAGCATTAAATGATTTTATAACTGATTACGCTCCAGTTTAAATGCTTTGACCAGTCTTTGAATGCAATAAATAGTTTGTTCAGTTAATGTAACAAACAAAAACTTGGTTTTAATAAAAGAAAAACAGATTTGAGTTTTTCACTGATTTTGCTTTTGAAGAGTTGGAGATTGCTTTTGTGTTTGCTTTGATCAAAGAGAGTGTGATATAGGATTTTCATCTTGTATTGATTTCATATCTTTTTTGTAACAAGTGTAATCCTTTGTACCTTTGAAGAAACTCTGTGTGAAGCTGAGAAGTGTTGTGTGTTCTAGAGGTTGTCAAGATCAACATTCTTAGTGATGTTTGTGCTTAGCCAAAGGAAGTGTGTGTCTTGAGGGGATCAAGGTCACTTCTTTGGTGGTGTTTTAAGTAATCTAGGGTTGATTGCTTAGTGGATTCCCCAGTGGTTTCTGGGAAGACAGGATGTAGCTCTTGGTTAAGAGTGAACCAGTATAAACCTGTGTGTTCAATCTCTTTATCCCTTGAACTCTTTAAATTCAGTTTTATATTTGTGAATTGGTATAAACAATCGATTGTTTTTCTGGTGATGTGCTTTTTGCTTTGTGTTTTTGACAAACTGAATTCTTAATCAAGTTTTCTCGAAGTAATTTCATTCTAGACTTAAAAGTTTGTGAAAACCCTCTTTAAACCATTCACCCCGCTCTAGTTTAAAGTCATACATTCTAACACCTTTTAAAAGAAATCTCCTTTTATACCACCCTTTAACATATTAGGGGTTTAAGAAAGACTGGTTGCACCTTTGGTAAGAGGCACGATAGGTTTGTAAGAATAACAAAGTGTAGGGAAGATGAGCCTGTATGTTGTGATGAATCCTCGGACCCCGAAGGTCAATTATGTTTCTTTTATGGTACCCGTTTTAAGAAAGTCCTTTTGTGTCTTCCTTTGTCAATTTTTGAAAAGGAATTGTTAACCAAGCTCAACGTAGCTCCTGCGTAGCTACATCCGAATAGTTGGGCATTCATTCGTGCTTTTACTATTTTGTGTTCACAACTCGACATTTTATCGACTGTGGAAGTTTTCCTTTACTTCTTTAAGGCCAAGAATTCATGCCACCAATTATGGGTTTCCTTAAACGACACTATTGGAAGAACTTTGCTCACACTTGATAAGTGCCTAATTTCAGTAATATTTCATATTAAAATATAGGAACTTATGAGGATTTATTGCTAATTTACATATAAAATAATCCATAATTTATGAATTTATACCTTCTTATATTTTTTATGATCTTTATTTAAATAAAACCATTTTATTCCCAAATTTGGTGTTAATTGCAGATTTCTAGGGAAGATTGGAGATTTGGATTAAAGAGGAAGGATTTGAGCTTAAAAAGAGAAAATGGAAGGTTCTAGAATAGAGAAAAGTGTCGAAAAAGCCAATTTTGCAATAGTTGATTCTCGCTCAAGCGAGAATGCTCTAGGACAATTTTCGGAAATCAACGTCTTTCTCGCTCAAGCGACAATGCGTTAGATAGATAGGGCATTTTTTTATGTTTTATCACTTAGCCCATTAGCCCAAAACAGGAACCGACCTAACCCTAGAAAATTAGGTTAAATAGGGGGCTAGAGGCTAAACCCTAGGGTGCAAGATTGAGAGGAAAACACCATTGAGTGAATTGTAACCCAATTGGGAGAATGGAAGGTGCTAGATGTATGTGTGGCTAATTCTACCCTTTAGGAATAGGAGTAATCTGCTCGAACTCTTATGTATTGAGGTGATATCTTATATATTATAATATTCAGTTCTTGATAGATTATTGGTATTGTTGTTTTATTTCTAAATTTCTATGACAAATTGAGAATCTTAAATCTAACTGGAAAGTATTTTTAGGGTTCTGACCTAAACAACAATACTTAACATATTTGAGTGTTAGGAATAGACTTGAAATGTTTACGTCTGAGCTTTATTCTAAGTTGTTCTTATAATTATGTGATGGATCGATAGTTAGGGAACATTCTTATGGATTTTTTATGCGAGGAATCAATATAAAAGAATTTTATACGGGCATCAATTTCAATCAAAGAACTTAATATTAACATGCTAATCAAAATACATGAGAGAGAGAGATGAAACCTAATCCCTATTTTTCCAACTTCAAGCAATTAATTCTTTGTCTATTTTCTTATTAATCATTACCAACACAATCACTTCAACATTCTTTTTAATTGTTTTGTTTCATATTTAGCGATTATTGTACTTGATAATTCACTATTCCTTGTGGGATCGATATTCGTCCTTAGGGACAATTATTACTTCTAGCAAACGCGGTGCACTTGCCGTAGAAAGTCATCAACACTCTTCCAGTCTTCTTACAAAAATTTCAAGGCAAAGTTCCTAAAAATTCGAGCTAACAAAGGAGATACGATTCTTTATATTGTACTGTTATTGTGAACAAAGATTCCTTTATACTGTACCCCTGAACAAAGATTCGAGAGTGCTCGGCGCCTAGACGACTTGTCCCCACGAGATCATGGAGTATGTAAATTCCTGAAAAATCTGAAGGATTTTTTTATACTTCATTCCTCTTGAACAAAGAGTACCTTCCTAGCGTTTTGAAAACCTATACTGGTACTCCTTGTTTCCTACCTTTGGTAACATAAACTCCATTACCGTACTTGATGTGAGTTGATTTTAAATTTATCCATTTTTAGATGTGACACTTTACGTAAGATTGAGATTTTAGCAATTAATGGTGAGGAGCCAAGGAAGATTCTTACTGGACACGAACTTAATCAAATGGTTAATTAAGTGAGAAGATTCACTTCACAAAGGCAAATATAAAAAACAAGATATGGTGAATATGGAATGCAATTGCGGAAATGAAATGGGAACATGGTAAGCATCAATGGTGGTCATTGCCAAACCAAATGATGATCCATACTCAATATATGAGCCAAAACCTTATCCACAGGAATAATTGGTTTCGACGCTCTCACTCACAACAAGGCCTCCTTTCTTATTCTCAAAGACAAAGCCAGACTATCTTTTCAAGGTGAAGACCTTCTCCGTTGCGACTCTTTGAAGTTGTTCAGCCAAGCATTTGCCTTGGCTTACTTTGTTGATGACAAAGCTGGAGATCGCCAAGCGTCCGAAGAACAAAAGTCCAAGGAGATGTTGGAGCTCCATAAAAGGATGGACTACCTCAAAACAGAGAACAACCAACTTAAAGACTTGTTCTAGAAAACTGAACACCTCTATACCGAGAAGACCCAAGAAGCCCTGGCTCTGATCGAGGAGAGGAACAAACTACTGGCCGAGATAGAGAACCTGAAGAAGGAGATGATACACAAGGAAGAAAATTGCACCAAGATAATCGAAGCCCTCAAAGATGATGCTACCCGATCCTTCTTGGTGGCTTTTGAAACAACCTTGGAACAAGCAATTGTAGTGCACCCAACCCTTGACCTCTTTGCCTTAGACCTGGGTAAAATCGTGGTCGACGACCAATTAAGGGAGGAGTAATTTGAACATTTAATGGTCTGTAATATGCTAACTTTCCTTGCTATTTGAACAATTTGAATAGTTTATATTTTTACCAATACTTTACTTATTGCCTCTGAATCGCTTTAACAAGTATAGCTATTTTGAAAACTTTACAAATGCATGCCTCGCTACTTAACTTATAATATACCGATCTTCGATTAGTTTAAGTAGGAAAATAGCAACTACTATCAACATATACGTGGATACCTTATCACTAACATTAATTCTCTACATCAAGCATAAAGTAATAAGTATAACAAAAATCCAACATAGGCAAGGCTAAGCATGAAAAACCATGGACTTCCCACTAAACAAAGAACTAACCTTTCGATGAACCACAAACTCACAACTAAGACGAGCTTATACTTAATATCGCCAAAGCCTAATATTGTAGAGGAAATTAAGTCAAGTACTTCAGACACAAAGTATGGGAAGGTGTTTATAACTTCCCCTCCAGGACCTTCCATCCCTTGCATAGATAGAGATGAAGGGAAAAGTTTTGGGTTTTCATGTTGTCAAAGAGTTGAACAATGAAAATGGCAACTATTTACCAAAAACATAGGTCTCTACAAAGTTGTAAGACCGTGTATGGGGGCTGACACCTACCCAGTGTCGGAAGGTCAAGGAAGTTGATGACTTGATGATAGGGGAGGCAACGACCTGCATGGTTTTCGCGGTACAATCTTGGTCAAGAACCGATTATCCTGACTTCGCTGAGCCTTGCTTCGCAGAGTGCCTACTCGAATGATCATACCTTCCCCCAGCTTGGTCACCTTATCCCGCACCAAAAAGGACTCATTAATCTCTCAGGGTTCCTAAACTCAGGTAACCATTTGTACTCCGAACTAACCCGACTTGCATAAGCGAATGATTCTACTACGTATCATTTAATCATTTCACAAAGAGTCTGAACTCGGGGGATTGTCCACATACAGTGTTAGCCCGACTTACCATGCTTCAAAACAACTTAGCCGTAACATCTATTTGCAGAGCACCTATACTCGGGTACTTGTTCTTAAGCCGAGTTAGGTCATCTTACCTTGCATTGAGTCAAACAACTTAATCATAAAAAATTATTGTGCAGAGCGCCTGTACTCGGGTGGTCACTCTTACATCGAACGAGGTCGTCTTACCTTGCCTAAATACTTCCTTTACATCAATTTTATGCATAGGGCGCCTATACTCGGGTAGTCGTGCTGATACCGAGTTAGGTCATCTTACCTGACACTAGCTAACCATTTCACGCACAGGGCGCCTATACTCAGGTAGTCGTACTGACACCGAGCTAGGTCGTATTACCTAATACTAGATAACCAATTTACACGCAGGGCGCCTGTACTCGGGTAGTCATACTGACACCGAGCCAAGTCATCTTATTTGACACTAGATAACCAATTTACACACAGGGCGCCTGTACTCAGGTAGTCGTACTAACACCGAGTCAGGTTGTCTTACCTGACACTAGATAACCATTTCATGCACATGGCACCTAGGCTCGGAGTCGTACTGACACTGAGCTAGGTTGATTCATTGTGTGCTAACTCAAATAAATCAACTGAACTAATGCACCATCTTTCAAGAACAAATTTATCATTAGATGACCTTATTAACAAACCCGTTCAAGGGAAAAAGAGCACCACCTTAAACATCACATTGTTAAAAAAGAAAGCATTAAAATAAAACATCTTAACTAAAGTAAAACTTGAGGTTTGCCCCGTTCCACGTTCGAGGAATGACTCCCCCCTCTAGGGTTTCCAGCCTATACGTTCCATTCCCGAGCACCTCGACCACGCGAAACGGGCCAGGCTAATTTAAAGATAACTTGTTTTCTAACTAGTAGGGATTGGCATTTCGCATCACCAAGTCAACAACCTTGAACTTCCGCGGTATCGTCTTGGTCTTTTGCCTCAGTTCCACCCTTCTCTTTAAAGCGTCCGAGTTAATACAGGCATGTTCGCGCACCTCATCAAACAAGTTCACGTTCACCTTCCTCCCTTCGTTAGATTCCTCAACAACGAAGCTTTGGAACCGAGGAGAACTCTCTTGTATCTCTACTGGTCTAATGGCGTTTGACCCGTACATAAAACTAAAGGGCCTTTCTTTAGTTGTTGACTGAGGGGTGATGTGATTGGCCCACAAAATTCTGGGAACTTCTTCTGACCAAGTTCCCTTTTCCTTTTCTAGCATCCTCTTCAAACTTCTCAATAGAACTCTGTTAGCTGATTCAACTTATCCATTCGTCTGAGGGTGTTTTATCGAGGCAAATATCTACTTTATCCCGAGCTTCGAGCATAGCTTACTCAACTGTTGACTAGCAAATTGGGTTTCGTTGTTGGACATTAGGTGCCTCGGAATCCCAGAACGGAACACAATGTTCTTCCACACAAAGTGTTGTACCTTGTGAGCAGTTATTTGTGCCACTGACTCAGCTTCAACCCACTTGGTGAAGTATTCAATGGCCCAATAAGATACTTCATCGGAATATCACCAAAGGGAAAAGACCTAACATGTCTATCCTCCATATATGGAAAGGCCACGGGCTATAAATTGAGCGCATCTCCTCAGCTGATGCGTGGTGCCAATCAACGTGCTTCTGACATTGCTTGCAGTGTTGGGCATACTTCATGCAATCGTCCTTCATGGTTGACCAGTAATACCCAGCTCGGATGACCTTCAACGATAGAGCTCGTTCTCCGTTATGTCTACCGCAAATGCTTTCATGGAGCTCGGCCATGATGCGGGTACATTGATCTCCACTTACGCAAGTGAGGATTCAGTGGATATAGCCGTGACGACAAAGTTTGCCATCTATCAGGGTATACCTTCCCGCATTCCTCTTAACAATCGTAACCTCCGTAGGCTCAGCAGGAAGTAACCCATCAGCTCGGTAACGCTGGTAAGGTGTTATCCAAGTCTCTGTGGTGTTGACCTACAAAACCTCAAGAAACTCATCTCCCAACAACCCGTAGGTAGTTATTCTTAGGACTTTCAAGGTCTCCGAGTGATCGATAAATGCCTTCTCTCTTTTCATGAGTTGATACCAGGACCTCCATGTGGCTGACCTCGGTTGGTCCTCCTTCAGCTATCTTGGGCGAATTCAATGTCTACTGAATTACTGACCTTTGTCGACCTTCTTTCCCTGAACTAGCCAACTTAGATAGCAGGTTTGCTAGAGAGTTCTGCTCTCTAGGAACATGAACGAGGTCTGAACAGTGATTGCGTAAGTTCCTCTTCTATTCTTCAAGCTACTCTCGTAGCATTTTTCGCGCCGTCTTCTGGTCAAACTTTATGGTAATCACCCCTCCCTCAGAAGAAGGAAGCTTCATCATCATGCGAACGGTTGAGTCTATCGCACCCAACTTGTTCAGAGAAGGTCGCGCCAAAATCGAATTGTAAGTAGAAAACGTGTTAACAACGATGTACCTGATGGTGATCGTCCTAACCGCGATATCGTTAGAGATGGTTGTCCTTAGCGCAACGTACCCTCGTACCTCTACCTAATCTCCTGCGAAGCCGACAAACACCCATTGTATGGCCTATCTGGTCGGGGGACGACTGCAAATTGGTGAGCGTTCCTCAGAACATTACGTCTGTCGAGCTCCCTTGATCAATCAAGACTCTATACAGCTTCCTTCTTATGGTGAAGACAAATATCACCACTTGATCATCCTCATGAGGAACCACGTCTTCCAAGTCGGAGCTCATGAAGCAGAAAGTGGGCTCCGATGGATGATCAAGTCCCCTCCCCTCCAGGGACATCACTGCTCACGCATATCACTTACGTTTGGAAGTAGAGTTTCCTCCTCTCAAAAATCCTTCCGAGATGGTGTTCAGCTCTCCATGGACTGACGTCCAACTCTCCATGGATCGGCGTCTCTTGTGTTTGGTCCCTGAGAGCGACCCCTCCTTTTGGCTCTTCCTAGACAACCTCAAGATACTCCTTCAGGAACCCTTCCTTCACCAAGCTAGCTAGTTGGTGGCCTTAAGCTATGCATTTTTTGACATTATGCCCAAATACTTTGTGGAACTCACACTGGGCATCTCTTCGTGATCCCATATTCTGGTTTGTCTTTTAGGAAAACTTCAGCTTATCTGCTACCCCTGGCATGCTCAACAATTCTTTATAAGATACTCAGAATTTGGGCTAAGTTTTTGACTCCTCCCTGACCTTCTTCTTGGGCTCGTCTCTTTTGGCTACATATGGTACGTACCTCGAGTTCGTTCTCTTCTCGACCGAGGTTTCGTTGAATCACAAGGGTTAGGCTTGACTGCTTTCCTTAAATGTGAGTTGTCGTTCTTTTTTACCATGGCCTCCTCTGTTTCGATGTGGGCGACAACTTGTTCTCGTACCTCAGAAAATGTCTCCGCTGGATTTTTGATTAACGAGTCGTTGAATGGTCCTGCCGCGATCCCTTGCTCGAAAGCAGTTATCATCATCTCTTCATTGTGCGTTTGAAGTCTTACTATAAGCGCATTAAACCTATTCAGGTAATCCTTCAACGAATCTCCCTCCCTTTGCCTCACGCCAAAGAGGCCATACAACCTCAGGGGTTTGACCTTGTTGACGAAAAATTGCTCTCTAAACATCCTGGAAAACTGAGAGTAAGAGGTGATCTGACCATCAGGAATCCCACTGAACCATTGTAGGGTTGTACCTGTAAAAGTGAATATGAACATATTACATCGGATGGCATCAGTTCCTTTAGAGATAATCATTTTAGCGTTGAATGTCGTAAGATGATTTTCAGGGTCCTCAATCCCCGTGAAAAGGGCGATTTTAGGTGTGATGTAATGAGCTGCCACGGGCTCATCCATGATTTCCTTTGAGATGGTTTGGGACTATCTCTCGCTGGCAAGTTTAGAGATCATTCCCTGGTGGAACGTTGAGCACGTTAGTGCAGGCTCTTGTGTAACTCCTCATTGGTTTTGCACAACTCCTCATTGGCTTGCACGTGCTCTTCCATAGCTACCCGGGAGGTCTCAATTTTTGCCATCAAGCGATCCTGCAGAAACTCTTGGTCAGTTCAGGCTTTCCCTCGTAACCTCAACTGCTTTGCCCTAGCTTCTTCTTGGATCCGCTCTTGGATCCATTCTTTCTCTCGTTTTTGCTCCTTGTTGGCCTGCTAAAGAGTCCTTATGGCATCCATGAGATGGGGGCATCGCTTCCTTTAAATCCCTGCGGGCCTTGCCTTGTTTTTCTCATCACATCAGAAGGCTCCAAATGTTCTTGCCGGTTGACTTTGGTTGGACTGAATGGAGAGCTCCGCTTATGATCTGTCTCCTTTTACTACTTTGGAACGTGGCTCCGTTGGGACAAAGGGGGCTTTACCTGTTGATCACACTCTGACGATCAAGTCAATGAGAGCATACAAAATAAGTAATCAGTTTCAGTCTAAAGTACTAAAAAACAACATACCCTTATCGGGAAACTCAAGTCCCTTTTATAGATATCCCTTCAATAGTTTTCACTAGCGAGAATATAATCTCAACAGAAAACATTTAATCATAACAAAAAAATCACTTGTTCACATGCACCTCTTATCTTCGGGTGCTAACAACAGGAAAACATTTTGTTTTACATGTGCACCATCACTCTCGAGTGCTAACTATTTTGTTCCCAACAACATTTACTTACATTTAATTAACAACTTATATATTCATTAATATATATTCAACTAACAACTTTTTATATTAACATATGACTCAATATTTTCCCTACTTTAGTTATTCCTCACCGTGCTTACCATTAAAGTTGGGTCGAGCTCCTGGCCCTCTTTTTGGGCCCAAAACTGAATCGATACCTTGGACCAAGGTCCCGATCACTTCTGCCCAGTACAAGTGTTATGCTGCCAAATTGCTAGCCTAATCACTCTTTTGTCTAAACCTCTCTAGGATAGACACCTTTGGTATTATTCTTCATCACTTTCCCAACTATTCATGCACCTACAAGGAAACTATAGATTCATTGGAGCTCTCCTTGATCCATTAACTCCATTAGCTTCCTCCAAGTATCACCAAAAATTCAAGTAAATATGCAAACCGGATGAAGGCACCCATCATTTGGTATCTAGAGCTTTGGTTTTTCAAGAGCTAAGTGTCTTCTCTTTTATTTAGTGTTTTTTTTTTCATTTTCGTGTTGTTCATATATTGTTCTTGATTGTCTTGTGTTTCAATTTCAATTTCTTAGTCATTTAATGATGCTTTTGCCAATTTCAATCGGTTCAAATTACTTAAATTCTTGAATTGTCCATTTCATGCTTTTTTAAGCTTCAATTGAGTAGACCGTATTTCAATCAGTGCATTTCCATTTTAATTGAGTCATTTTGATTTTGAATTCAAGTTCAAGTAATATCTAGTCATGTGTTTCCTACAATGTCATCAACTCCGTGTGGTGCCTATTGTTTTTAATTTGGGTCTAATTTCTGAATTTGAGCTTTGGTGCATTCTAATTTTTCCATATTTGAGTTCATACTTGTTGTTAGTTCCATAAAATTTCCATTTAACTAAATTCTATTGTTTTTTTAAGTTTTCAATTCTATTTTTAATTCCAAATTAGGTTTCTTCGATTTTTCCAGTTTTTGTGCTGACTGAAAAAGTTTATTACAATTCGGTGTGTTGGTGAAAAATTATGAAATTCTGGATTTAAGTACCTTGAAGTGTTAAGAAAAAGTGAAAAAAAAGAAGTACATCAAAATTCAAAATAGAAAAAAAATGGAAAATGAAAAACGCACAATGTGTAAAAACATCTGACTCTAGAAAATTTGAATTGAGCAGCGAAATTTAAAATTTTATTGCAATTATTTCATGCACTGTTTTTGTAAATTTCGAGCGCCAATATTCAGCTTAAACATTGAAGTTTCAGTGGTTTAAATTTCAATTTGTAAGTTGAAGTATTTTTTTCAACATAAATTTGGAAAGTTAAGAAAAAAATTTACACAAAAATTTTGTAGTGCAACTTTAGTTTTCTTCATTTATTATAGTTCCTTTCTTTAGGATTCCATTTGTGTGCTATCCTTTCTTGTGAACCTTTAACTTTTTGCTTATCAATTTCTTGTCTGATCTTTGAAGTCATGGTTATGATAAACTCCATTTACAGTAGTCCTTATTTTTAAATTGAGATTTTTTTGCTTTTAAATTGTTTGACCTCTCTTGTGTGGAAGTGACCTAATTGCTTTGGTGAGTTGTGGAGCTGGAAATATTTTGTGCAAGCTACATCACTATAGAGGTAAAATTGAATACCTTCAGTTGAATATCCTAAAGAGGCAAAGCAAAAGGGGAAGCAACCTCAAAAGTTATACAAATTACAAAGCCAAAAAGGAGCAACGATTTTGGAGTGCATAGAATAGGAATTCAAACTTTAGTGCATAAAATTGTTAACCTAAATTTCATTGGGTCTGAGGATTCATCGCAACAGACTAGGTCAGCCTTCCTACATGGCACAAATTTGAGGCCCTTATCATTCTCCCTACCAAAAATATATTTCTTAGGACGCTCGTTCTTCATATAACGTTCTATTTCCTCGTGGGAGGTATATATAGAGGCTTCTCCTAAGAGGGTCTCAGAGGCCCACGGGTACATGGCTCGGTAATCCATGACTCGGTATATCTAAACAAGAAAAACAAACAAGCAAGGTACAGGCACACGTTTAGGCAATAAGAACAACGCTCATCCAAGAGAAATAACGAAGCCAGCAAAAAATAGCAATCATAATCAAACAAATGCAGAAATAGTCCCATAATAGTTGATACAATCATAATGAAAGCATTAAATGGTATCACTGCATGATCATGAATCAGGGGGGCTACCTTGTTTCGAAGAACGAGTCGAGGTGAGGAAAGAGGTTCAAAGAATTTGAGTAAAGTCACGAAGGCTTCATAGAAGGAAATGGAACAGTGAGAAAACAACAAAGTTTCGAACATTATAAAACCCAGTGTTGGGAAGGTTAAACGGCAATAAGTCTTAGGCGTCGATGAAAGGCCACGTGTCGCCTGTGATGAAGTGTGGTGAAACGTCAACCAGAAATGCTTCGTGCGTCGCGCCGCGTGCACCACTACCCACAAGACACGTAAGGCACCAAGGGAGAGCAGATAGCCTCTTTGCAGAAGCAAGCTCAAATCGAGCCTGGGGGGCTTGTGTACTGGCCAGAGTGCTCAGAGGTCAGTGCTCGCTGGTCAGAGCTCAGTATCTGCCTCAATTAGGTCAGCTCGGCCTTTATGCCAAGTTGATGGGCCATATGGTTGGGCTCAAGATATGTGTTAAATCTTTTCCATATACTTAATGTAACCCTTTGTGCGCAAGGCCCGAATGGTCAGCAAGGGGTAGTAATGGACCTAAGGGTGCGCTTAGTGCGTATGGGTCTAAAACGAGCAAAGGGTTTTCTCAAAACCTAAGCCCATGTGTGCTAGGGCACAATGAGTAGGTTGCATGTATAATACGTAGCGCCTCATCGAGGGTGCCTACGTGAAACAGATTGGACCCCTGATGTTGGTACATGAGTTGGTACCCTGGTGGTTATTCTGTTAAGATTTGATGCACTCCAATGAATGAAAGATTTTGTTTAGCTGTGGCGCTAAGTGATGAGAATCAAATAAAGGAGGCTTTTATTAATGGAGGAAGAGGACATCCACCCTCACATTTGAAGTTCTTCCTTCTAGTCTTCTCAAAATTAAAAGAAGAAATAAAATAAAGATGAGG
>Ga0123341_1003196_pt1 | contig 13933 bp, 10 predicted proteins | sample Turbeapinknodule_FD_89959 | JGI IMG/M metagenome (GOLD analysis project Ga0123341, IMG submission 89959) | Root nodule microbial communities of legume samples collected from Mexico - Turtle bean Mexico pink nodule | ecosystem: Host-associated > Plants > Roots > Nodule | place: Mexico: Nepantla... | reverse complement strand
GTTTGATTGAATGTAGAATTCTAGGCTAATTAATATTAATTGACGTGATTGCGTGTTTAATTTGATATTGAAGAATTGATTATTGATCTATAATCAATTTTGATTTAAAGTACTTTAAAATAGCTTTTATATTACATAAAGAATTATACTATATTTTGTTATTAACTTAATTATACAATAAAATTAACGTGATTTTTAAGTTAATTTCAGCAAAAAATTAGTTTTACAAAAATACTTTTTTAAATGAATATTTTCTACATTGACTCAAATCGCTTCGAATATTTAAAGTGAAAGAAAAATATTGTATTAATCACGAAACAAGTTTAATTTTCAGTGAACATTATCTTGCTCTTTTCCTCCTAAACGGAAGGTCCCAAAGAAATATTAATATTTAATATCATATTAAAAACAAATAGATTATATTAAGAAATTAATTATTTTACACGCATGTAATAGTGATCAAATATTATTAATAACATTTATAATTACTGTTATCATTAAAAGTAAATATTGCATAACTAATAAAAAAAAATATCAATTCACTTTTAATATGGATTATGTTCAATTCTCCAATATAAGTGGAAAACGTTCCCAATATAAATGAAAATGGTTGTAATAAATATTTACATATAATTTTTTTAATTTAATTCTAACTTACACAAATATACAAGTCTACTTTTGAGTAGAGTTGTTCCCTGATCTATGATTTGGTGAAATAGGTTGTTTCACTTAGTTTTTTTAAAAAATATAGTTTTTTTTTTGTTTTTTTCTTCTTTTTCAATCTACTCTTTTCTAATATAAAAATTAGAACCAAGTTATAATTTACTAGGATAACAATAAAAAAAACATCAATTGATATGCATTTAATGATCCTGGCATTATTTAATATACATTAATAATAGTTGTAAATGATAATTCTAAATATCACATAAATAAATATAAAATGCAAACACTAAATTATAATTCTAAATATTTAAATAAAATATAAACAATGTCAAAAGTCAATAAACATATCCACCTTAAAGCTTGATCTTGACTGGAGAAATCCAAAAGATATTTCTCTACCTCATTTGTTGAGTTGTATCATAATTTTTTTTAAAAGAAATTTACCATGGAATGGTAAGTCAACTTTTGTAGTCCTTGAAGGTGAACTTGATTGGCTCACTATCTTTAACAACTTTACTTACCAAGTTATGCACTAAACTCTCCTTCAGTTTTCTATAAAGAGTAAATAATAATAATTTATCATTTATAATAAATGAGTATTTTACTACCGGATGGTCGAGAAACCGACTAGCCGACAAAGTTAACAACCAAACACGTAATTAGACAAAAACAAACCAGGTTAAGCGCAAAACATGATTAAGATGCAATTGGGCCTCCAACTGGATTCAAGTGCAAACCCACAATAGTCAAGGCCCATCCATAGTAGTATAAATAGAGGGAGAGACACAACACTCGAGATAATTATTCACTCCCTACTCATCTGATACTTAACTCTCGAACTGACTTGATCGTCGGAGTATCTTCGCAAGCACACCCTCCATCGTGTTCGGATCAGAGTCCAACCGAGAGACAAGAAACACGAGAAGACCGCAACAAAAAGAAGTATTTTGCAAGGTCCTAGCTTTGTAAGAACAAGTATGAAAACTCTTTTACTTTTTTACTTTTAGTATCTAACTTCATATAAGAAAGATATACAAATAAAATAATCTTTTTCACAAGTTGTCTAGGACACAATCGTTTTTCTAACACTAAGTTTTTTAAGTTTTTTAAAGAGGGAAAGAATAAGAGTTTATGTACATATGTGTTTGTTGTGAATAAGTTTTCATGTGCATGATGAACTTATATTATGAGTGTCATAAAAAAAATAAAGTCAACGTTAATATTTTATATTAGAATAGAGTTCAAATATAAATTTTGTTCGTAATGTTTGAAAAGATTTGAACACAACCCGGGGTAGGGCGATCCCTTTGCTAGGAGTGGGCACAAAAAATTGAATTTCACAACTTCATATTTATTAAAATATCGAGTATCCTTCTAAAATACACGTTTTTTCATTTTTGTTGTATTAGGACGGTGGTTGTGTTGAGTGGATCTTAAACTCTTAAGAAAAAAAAAGGTTTATTTGGTCCCAAAAAACCATTATGTGTGACACAGACAGCACAAACCAGAAAGAGGGTACAGTAGGATTACCTAATCCTAACATCTAACACGTGGACTCTGTTCTACATTACTAGGAGTCGTAAAAATTAAGGAAGGAGTTTGCACATTCAATTCAAATCAAGTGAAATGAAATGAAATGAAGCAGTTTGTGAAACACATCACACATAGTATATATGAAGAAAAGGTTGAAATTTAAATCCAAATCAAATGAACCAGTTTACATATGTGTTTTGCCCAATTTCACACCATATTTCTCTCTCCTCTTAACTGTTCATTATTCCATATTATTATTACCCAAATTCAACTTTGATGATAGTTCAGAATCCTAATTTGCGTGACCTAATTCGCTGCTGCCACCGAGAAACAAGCGCGGTTGGAATTGATGTCTGGTTGTTCCGAGCAGGAGGGGATTTCGTTCTCGGACGCCGATCGTCACGGTTACGAAGGAGGCAGCGACGACGATTCTGAAATTGGGAAGAGTCAACTTCGCAGGAGACGAAAGGGTAGTGGTTTTGGGAAGGGGGTTGTGCATCAATTCGCGAAAGCGAAGAAGCAAATACGCAGAGGCGGCAACAGAAAGAGTCTTTCTGCGAAATCGCGTCCGGGGAGCGAAGAGGGTAAGGTGATTGTTGTTGATGGTGACGGTAATGGAAGAAGAAGGAGAGGGAGTGGGTGCAGGTTTTGTTTTTCGCGGCCCAAAGTGTTGGAATCACCTAATGAGTCTCCCACGAGTGATCCCAATGACCCTAATTTCACTCATGCCATGTTGAGAACTGTGATGGATAAGAATGATTTCTATTCCAAAGAATGCAACACTCACTTGGATTAGTTACTGTTGCAGATTGCTTGCGTTCGATTGGGTTTTAGGATAATCTGCTCAATTTGAAGCGGTGTAAGTAAAATAATGAAATTGTGACATTATGATGGCTCGTAAGGGAGGTGATTGGATGTTCAATAATAGTGGTAGAGATTTGACGTGAGAGGCTGGAGCAGTGTAATGTGAGGCCCTCATTTGCATTTTTGTTCATTTAGAGCAATGTGGTGTAAGTTATAGATAGGAAACTTGCTGCAATTCAATGATTACGGTTCAAGAGAATGGAAGGTTGCTTGATCAAGCGCTGCTGTTGGAGAGGTTGGTGAAAATTGGATTCTTTGATGTTCTGGAGTTTGTACTTGTCCCTATTTGGAGAAGTGGTGTACATATCAATACAGAAATTTTTTATTTTCATAATCTTTTTCTAGCTGTCGGCAGGCACTGTTTGATTGGTTTCCTCGTGCATACAAATTTTTTATTTAGCTTGTTTTAGAGGTCTTCAGTGGTTGCAATTTATGGAATTTTTTTTGCATCGCAACCTGAACATAAATTGTTGTTCTGAATATCAGTTGCTCTGATTTTTTTGGTAATTCACGTCCTCGTATGTATTCGATTATATTTGGAAATGACAAGGGTTCCCATTCTTGAGTCTGCATATAATTGGAAAAGTTCGGAGAACACAATTTAGAAGTCATTTTGTATTTTAAGTCTGGAAAATTTTGTAAGATAATAATATATTGGTCTGCATATGTTTGTCGATGAAGTATTTTAATACACTTCATATGTTTGTCACTCATTTTTCCTAGGCTGCTGCCATTTCCATGATAAGCAATATGCATAATCAGTATGCATTTCAATCTTTCCTTTCTAGTTGTTGAGTTATCTTTGGTTCCCTCCAAGATCTTTTCTACATTCAACAATTTTATGCCCTCATCTTTTTCAGTTGGATGCTTAAAATCCAATTTCAAGGGATTTCAACAGTGAACATTTATAATTAATGGGTTCAATTAACATTTTTATTGTTGTTTCAAATTACTTCCAATGTTACGAAGGTTTTTTCAGGCATTTTCTATTACTAATATATAACTTTGTTACTTCATTGCAAGAAATTTTAGTTTTTGGCAGAAAAATTCTTTGCTTCAATTTACTCCCAGCCAAAAGCAAAATCATAGCACTTTATAGCAGTCTTTAAGGGATTTTTCATCATGCAGGACGGAAACCCTTTTCTTTTGTGGTTTTGTTTGTGTAGCGCCATGCCATTTCCATGTTGACTAAAGAAATTGAAAGTGAGGTTTGGTAAGGCGTTGTGGTGGTGATCCAGTGGCTTCTGTACGAAACCTGAGTTCAAGGAACACATTTTACTATGGTCCAGCTGTTGAGTTATTCTGTTAGACGTGTGATCTAGGTCTACTTATCTAGGTTAATTTGGTTTTGGCACAATCTATTTTTGAATGGGGAATATGAGTTTGCTTACATGATCTCGTATTCTCATAAAGTAAGCTTAAATGTATCATAAATTGAGTTCATCTGCCAAAGAAAACCAGTCACATAGCTTTGATTCTCAGGCAAAGCTTGCAGGTTTTGACTATAGATAAGAAATATGGTATCCCTATCCCACCCATAGAGAATTTCTACTTATGAGATTCTTTTATCCCTAAAGCTTTTGCTTTTGGTTACAAACAGAGGAATCCCAAAAGCAAAAGCATGTTATTCCAATAAATGGTCGCAAGGCTGGAACACAATTCTGTAAACAGATTAACTAAACTCAGCACATCACCAAGTTAAAGGAAAAAGTTTTTTTTGGAAAAGAAAGAATATCTGGAATTGTGAGAGGCAAAATGTTCTGAACCAAATGCTGTTGTTATCAAAGAGAAGATAATGTACTGGTGAATGGCCACACTACCATCAACAGAAGAGCAATGAACTTGATTGGCTGTTTGGTTTGTTTCTGTGAAATGTTTTTGTGCTATTTAGCTTTCCTTAAATAATTTAGTGATGGAAACCAAATTGGTACCAAAACAAGGTGGTCTGAATATGAATAGTATTCTTTGTTTTACGATTCAAATTACAAGCAAGCACATAACATACGACACCAAAACTAGTTGTAGTTGATAGACGTGATTAACTGACTATAATAAGTAGTTCAAAGAATTGTTTACTATATTCTATTTTGAAAGCAAATATTATTTGTAATGAAGTTAATTCTGGTTAACATTGATGTTTTTCCCGACCTAACAATGTTGATGCAACCAACAATATGTCTCATATATTAATGTCAATGGCACCAACATTTATGTCAACGTTGTTATGTAATTAACATAGGAAGTTTAGAACAAAAAAGCTTTAAAGCTTCAACCTCTAATATGGCCCTTTTCGTAACAGCTCCACCATCACTAATCCATCTCCTCAGCACTGTAGTTAACTTTATATGCAGTTGTGGGGTTGTGAGAAAGATAAGCTTCAGGAGGAGCGTGGGGAAAGCTTGAGAATAAGTGGATGATCTGAAAGATGAACTAATAAATCAATAAAACAGATGTTGAGTTTGCATATGGTTGGGGACCATGGTGAAGTAGGGAACAGCAAGCAAGAGAACGAGGAAACTGTAATTAAGAAGAAACTCTAATTTGCACATTAACAAGGCTTATTTCTTAACCAAGTTCTCCATCGTTAATCTCATTAACATTTTTTCTTACAAACACGAATCAAAACCTTTAGAGTACTAATTAGGAAATTACAAATAACTTTTTATTTAAAAAATATTATAATACAATTTATCACAATTTCTAAAACCCTTTCACAGTGATTTTAATAAAAAAAACATAATTTATTTACTCTAAAGAGTCTGTGGAGATACTTTTATTCTTAAATCCATAAATAAATAACCATCGAAGATTCCACAATTAGTAAATCATTTGTTTCAACTTTATACGACAGAAAAGAAGCCAAACACTAGTTTGATACTAAATTTGACATAATTTTAAAAATAATATATCAAAAAGATATTATTGAGTTAAAAGTGTTTGAAAAGAATAAAAAATAAAAGATGAATATGGAGATAATAAAAACTGTGGTTTATCCATTGGTCGTGTTGTCGAGAAGAAAGGCTTTGGCAAGTACAACCTCATGACAGCAAGCCTACGTGCACATTACGCTATCATTGAATAAACCATCTTCCAATAAAGATACACTTTACTGATAAGGCCAACCCTCCACTACAGAGATGCTTCTGTGAATTTTATCATGTGAATTATAGAAATACAATTTTGAACTATATATGACAACATAAAACATAACTTAATTAAATTTAGTAGGAGTTATTTTTGAAGATCCACCTAAAAGATATTTAGGTTGTCGTGTTTCAACCATGATTATTTCTAGAGAATGTATACAAATTTTGTCTTAAAAAGTAATAAAAACCCATATAAGGTACACACATGTACGCTCTCATATCTCAGCCGTCATAATAAAAACAATTAAATAATAAAAAAAGATAAAACCTTGACGGGTATAAAAGTGTTTAAAAATTGTAGCACTGTAAATAACGTACACATGGTTGTGGGTGTACTTTCCATCATTAGCAGTGGAAATGTGGCTGCTTGTGGTATTCTTACCTTTTTTGTAGTTAAAAGTCTTCTCAAAGGCATAAGCTTTGGGGGCTGCACGTGACACCCATAACACTTTCTCTTGTTGCTTTTCGCTATGCATGCTTCCTCTTCTATGGATGGGGCTGCTATGCTATCCAATGAAGAAAAATGAGTGACCCAGAAAATAGTTTCCTTCTAATAGGCTAGTAAACCTTTATTAGAAGGGAACACAGTTTGAAGCTTGTTTAATTAGATGAACAAAATAAGGTTATTGGGTATTTTCTTCTCTTAAATTTGTATCCAACAATCAAACAAAAAGGAAAGTCAGAGTTGTAGGTGATTAAGCAGATCATAAGAGGCAGTTAAAGTGCTTATTTATATTTACTGATGCAATCATCATCTTTCAGGTCTTATAAACCAATCCATTCTTTGACAGTAGTAATATTATAATAAACTATCATGATTGCATAATAATATTAAATATAAGTAAGCACCAGAAAGAGGGGGAGAGAGAGTGAGAGAGAGTGAGAGAGAGAGAGGAGTAGTATTAAATTGTTACTTTTACTATGGCATGGCAGTATCCACTGTGTCTCAGCTCTAACTGCTGAGTTCTGTGAGCTTGGAGGGGTTCCCACTTTCCACTTAGCTGTGTCCCAAAGGTCGGTGCTTAAGATTTTCTTATTCTTCATATACAGATGCAGCTAAACAGTAAGTAGCTATCGGGGATTTATATTCCCCAGTTGCTTTCTGCTTCTATTCAAACCTTCTCTCTGCTCATTGGTTGGAATCAGATTTTTCCTTGCAAGGTGGGTTTCTCCTTCTGCATTTTCTTTCTATTCAGTTCACCTGATTGTTGCTTCTTCTGGATATGTTGGTTATTATTCCTTATCCTCTTAAATTTGCTCTTTTTTTAACGCTTCTGTTGTACGTACTCCTTTCTGGAAAGGAAAATTCTTGTTTACCGTACTCTGGATATTTCTTCTGTCGTTTCCGGGTCAATTAAGATACCGTATTATTCACTGTTCCTGCAGATTAAAGTGGAAAAAATGAACAGAAAATTGCAAAAATAAAATAAAGTTATGTTTTGCTGAGTGGAGTGTTTAGTTGAGCGCATACCCGTGAGATCCTCTGGAGAATTTATAGCCTCTTACCGTGTGCATCAGATAATGATAAAAAAAAAGCTAATACTACTATTATTTGAACTTTGGATATATAGTAGTTGTGCAGTATGATATGATTGGATCATTATTTATCATTGCTCACTGAAGCCTTTCAAAGTTTGTCAATGTTCATGTGTTGAAAAATTCAGTTTCTCTTCTTGAATTGTGATAGTGAGAAAGGATGATGTCATTTGACAAGGTCCATAGTAGCTTTGTATCTCTATTAGAGCAAACAGATTCCATTATTCCTTGTGAGAGATTAACTTAGTGATTCTGTGCTTGTGGTTTATTTCAAGTGCAGTTGAAGTGACAATGTCCTCCTCAAGGCCTAGCCAAACATCCAGCAATAATTCTGGCAGATCAAGGTCATCGAGACGCAGTGCTAGGGTTCTTGCTCAGACAACTTTAGATGCAAAACTGCATGCAACTTTTGAGGAATCAGGTAGTTCTTTTAACTACTCCAATTCAGTGAGATTGTCTTCCGGCACAGGCACTGTCAGTGGTGATCATCAAACAAGGTCTGATGGAGTAACAACTGCTTACCTCCATCAGTTACAGAAAAGCAAGCTTATCCAACCATTTGGGTGCTTGCTGGCCTTAGATGAGAAAACATGTAAGGTCATTGCTTACAGTGAGAATGCACCTGAAATGCTCACCATGGTTAGCCATGCTGTTCCCAGTGTTGGTGAACACCCTGGTCTTGGCATTGGCACCGACATACGAACTATTTTCACTGCCCCGAGTTCTACTTCTATTCAGAAGGCACTAGGATTTGGGGAGGTTTCACTTCTTAACCCCATTCTAGTTCATTGCAAGTCCTCTGGGAAGCCCTTTTATGCAATTATCCATCGTGTTACCGGTAGTGTGATCATTGATTTTGAGCCGGTCAAGCCTCATGAAGTTCCCATGACTGCAGCAGGTGCCCTGCAATCCTATAAGTTTGCAGCTAAAGCAATAACTAAATTGCAATCCTTGCCTAGTGGGAGCATGGACACTCTGTGTGACACAATGGTTCGAGAGGTTTTTGAACTCACAGGTTATGATAGAGTGATGGCTTATAAATTTCATGAGGATGATCATGGGGAAGTGATTGCTGAAGTGAAAAGGCCAGGCCTAGAGCCATATCTGGGGTTGCACTACCCAGCAACTGATTTTCCTCAGGCCACACGTTTTTTGTTTCTGAAGAACAAGGTGCGTATGATAGTTGATTGTCGTGCAAAGCATGTGAAGGTGCTTCAGGACAAAAATATTCCATTTGAATTAACTTTGTGTGGATCAACCTTGAGGGCTGCTCATAGTTGCCACTTGCAGTACATGCAAAACATGAATTCTAGTGCTTCCTTGGTTATGGCGGTTGTAGTCAATGACAATGATGAAGATGGGGATAGTTCTGATGCTGTTCAGCCACAGAAGAGAAAGAGACTATGGGGTTTAGTAGTTTGCCATCACTCTACTCCCAGGTTTGTTCCTTTCCCTCTCAGGTATGCTTGCGAATTCCTGGCTCAGGTATTTGCCATCCATGTGAACAAAGAACTTGAGTTAGAGTATCAGATTGTTGAGAAGAATATCCTGAGGACTCAAACACTTTTGTGTGATATGCTGATGCGAGATGCACCCCTGGGTATTGTATCACAGAGTCCTAATATAATGGATCTTGTGAACTGCGATGGTGCAGCACTGTTGTATAAAAACAAGATATGGAGATTAGGGGTAACACCAAGTGAATCCCAGATAAGAGAGATAGCTTTGTGGCTGTCTGAATGTCACAGGGATTCCACAGGTTTGAGTACAGATAGCTTGTCTGATGCAGGCTTCCCAGGGGCTGCTACTCTTGGTGATATAACTTGTGGAATGGCAGCTGTCAGAATAGCTTCCAAAGATATAGTTTTCTGGTTTCGATCTCACACGGCCGCAGAAATTCGATGGGGTGGTGCAAAGCATGAGCCTAGTGAAAGGGATGACGGTAGGAGGATGCATCCAAGATCTTCATTCAAGGCTTTCCTTGAAGTTATGAAGACAAGGAGTTTGCCCTGGAAGGACTATGAAATGGATGTCATTCATTCATTGCAACTAATACTGAGAAATGCATTCAAAGACACTGAGAGAATGGAGATAAGCACATATGCTATCAATACAAGATTAGGTGATTTGAAAATTGAAGGGATGCAGGATCTGGAAGCAGTGACTAGTGAGATGGTAAGGTTAATTGAGACAGCAACAGTGCCAATTTTGGCTGTTGATGTTAATGGGATGGTCAATGGATGGAATAAAAAAATTGCTGAGTTGACATGTCTTCCAGTTGAGCAAGCTATTGGGAAGCATTTACTCACTCTTGTTGAAGATTTTTCAGTAGATAGAGTCAAGAAGATGTTGGACATGGCACTGCAGGGTATGCCTTTTTCTTTTCCCCTCTTATTCTTATACAAGCTCTCCTATTATTTTTTTCAAGTCTTAGCATTCATGAGAAGAGACTTGGAAATGAGTGTGAGTATTTAGATGTTAGGATGTTATGTTCCCTAAAGTCATTCATGAATATTGCATTATTGAAGAATTATAAGAAGTTTAATTTGTCTTGTTTCCAAGTTTTTTTCCATTTTATACCAACTTCCTATAATTTAACATATTACAATGTGATTAGGTGAGGAAGAGAAAAATGTGCAATTTGAGATCAAAACACACGATTTGAAGATTGATTCTGGTCCTATCAGCTTGGTGGTTAATGCTTGTGCAAGCAGGGATCTTCAAGATAATGTTGTGGGGGTTTGTTTTGTGGCCCAAGATATAACTGCTCAGAAGACAGTGATGGACAAATTCACCAGAATTGAAGGAGACTACAAAGCAATTGTGCAGAACCGAAACCCATTGATCCCTCCAATATTTGGCACGGATGAATTTGGGTGGTGTTGTTAATGGAATTCAGCTATGACAAAATTAACTGGATGGAAGCGAGAGGAGGTGATGGATAAAATGCTTTTAGGGGAGGTTTTTGGGACACAAATAGCTTATTGTCGTCTAAGGAATCAAGAAGCTGTTGTTAACTTCAGCATTGTAGTTAACAAAGCCATGGCTGGTTTGGAAACGGAGAAGGTTCCTTTTAGTTTCTTTACTCGTGATGGGAAACACGTAGAATGTCTGCTTTCTGTGAGTAAGAAGTTGGATGCAGAGAGTGTAGTTACTGGAGTCTTCTGCTTCTTGCAACTAGCTAGTCCAGAGCTGCAACAAGCATTACACATTCAGCGCCTATCTGAACAAACTGCTTCCAAAAGACTGAAAGCTTTAACTTATTTGAAAAGGCAAATCCAAAGTCCTTTATATGGGATTGTTTTCTCCCGGAAATTGTTAGAAGGTGCTGAGTTGGGAGCTGAACAAAAACAATTTCTGCAAACGGGTGGTCGGTGTGAACGCCAGCTTAGCAAAGTCCTTGACTCAGATCTTGACAGCATCGTTGATGGGTATGATACTGCTAAATATTGTGCTTTTATACTCTTTAGTCCTCGTAATTTATGTGGTGTTAGGCATCAACAAGAGATGCTATTTCTCAACCACAACTAACACCGAGTGTCATAATGAAACAGTCAAGTATTTTAGCTGATGATAGTTTTATCAAGAAATTCGAATATGCACCAGCAGCAGTTAAAATTTGACTTTTGTATGCGTTCTCTTTGTTAAACAAGAACGAGCTCACTGTGTCGTACTCTAACGAGTGAATATTTGGTTTATCTACTGAATTTCAGGAATTAGATTATTTATAACTAATATTTTTTACAGTAGAAGCATAGACTTCAGTCTTACTAGTCATCCCTTTTGTCCTGCATAATTTTGATTCAGTTTATTTTATGTGACATTTCTTTCCTGTATATTCAACAGCTACCTGGATTTGGAGATGGTTGAATTTACTCTGCATGAAGTGTTAGTTGCCTCCTTAAGTCAAGCCATGACAAAAGGTAATGCAAAAGGTATCCGATTAGTGAGTGATGTTGAAGAGCTGATCACAAGAGAAACCTTGTATGGTGATGGTCTCAGGCTCCAGCAGGTCTTAGCCGACTTTTTATTGATTTCCATCAATTTCACACCAAATGGAGGTCAGATTGTTGTAGCAGCCTCATTATCAAAACAGCAGTTAGGGAAACTAGTCCATCTTGCTAATTTGGAGCTCAGGTAATTAACTATTCCAACCTCAGATGGACATATCAAACTTTCTTTGTAGGTCCTCTGTTGATTAAATGCTGATAAAATAAACATGAAGTGAAAAGATTATCTTTTCACATTATACAAGCATGGAGGCATGGAGGGGTTGAATCCAACTAGTTTAAATCTTTTAGATGGTACACCTTCTATGCCTATACAGATCCAACTCAGCTCACGCTCACTCTGAATTGGACCTATGCAACACAACTTTTCAAGGAAATAAACTTGTTATGCTATATTGAGATTATGTAGATGCATAATTTGTTAATCAGTGTTTGCTTTTGTCATTTGCAGCATAACACATGAGGGTTTTGGGATTCCAGAAACATTGCTGAACCAAATGTTTGGACGTGATGGTGATGAATCTGAGGAGGGTATCAGCATGCTGATTAGCAGAAAGCTGCTAAATCTGATGAATGGAGAAGTGCGTTATATAAGGGAAGCAGGCAAATCATCTTTCATCCTATCAGTTGAACTTGCCGCAGCTCATAAATCCAACAGTTAAAATTTTGGAAATAATTAAACCAAACCATATTTTTTGTACATCAGAAAGTGAAGGGTGCAAGAAATTTGCATTCCTTGTTCAATATTTAACTCTTGTTTTTATGACCTACCTTCGTGTAAGGTGATAATGTAGATATGTAATGCATAACTAACGATTCACACTCTCCTTAAGTGGTCTCATTACAGCAATTATGCGTCATTTGCAACAGAACGAAACATAAATAAAATATTAGAATACTCTTTCTCTGAAAGCTTATTTTATGCATTTTAAAGCTGGTTCAAATGGCAAAATTATTCCAATAATGGTTAAGGGTACACCTATGCCATCGCTCATGTTTTCTATGCAAATGATGTTATGGTCTTTTTGCAAAGGTAACAAAGCCTCTCTCAAGAGCATGTATGACTTACTTAACCTCTATGAGACTGCTTTGGACCAATGGCATAATAGACTCTTATGTTTCGTCTAAGGCTTCTTCTTGTTTGGTTCAACATTTTTCTTCTACTCTAAATTTCATAAGAGGTTTTTTACCTTTCAATTATCTCGGTGCTCAACTTTTCAAAGGTGTTCCAGAAGAAAAGTATATTAAGCCTACTATGGAGAAAGTTAAGATAGGAAAATGCTGAGCATGATGGGCACCCCCATTCAGTTAGTTAATTCAGTTATTTGTGGAATTGTGACTTACACTTTTAGAGTTTATAAATGGTCAGTAGCTATTATAAAGGTTATGGAAGCATGAATTAGGAATTTCGTTTGGACGGGATATATTGCTTTAAAAGGTTTGATTACAGTTCATTAGACTATGCTATTCTAAGAAAGGAGGTGATTGATCATTGTTGTTTTCAATCAAATCAAATAAAAAGTATGAATAGAACTAGTCAACCAAATTTCTTTCTCAATAAATTTAATTATATTCTTAGTTAAATAAGATTCATATATTATGTGTAGAAAATGTTAATTAGAATGAGAACTAAATAAAAATGGAGTTGTTGTCATTGAGCAATTAAAAGAATAAGAATATAATAACTTAGAAAGTAGATTAATTCTCGAGTTCATTTATCACTGAATTATTCATCAATTGTCATGTGATTATCATCCATCTAATTTTCAAATAAAATAGAATTTAACCAAACAAGGGTCAATTAAATCCAACAGAATCTAATTAACAGAATTAACGTCCACTAATTCATTCAATACCTCACTCATTTTCAAGCGTCTACTCATGAAATTAATTACATAAGAGATTGTTTAGAATAAAACAAATTAAACAAGAAAATTAAAGAACAAAATTGAATTATCAACTAGCATTCAAAAAAAAATTCAATAACAAAAATTATAATTAAAAAGGACGACTTCGTCTACAGAAATTGTAGAACAAAAACTGAATTACACAAAACCTCATAATTTAATGTAAAATTACAAGAGAATTAACCCAAAAAGATTTAGATTCCATGCAGAGACAAAACAAAAGTAATTACAAAGAAGAAAATAGAAGACTAAGGAAAACAATGTAGTTAGG